>ODAK010000388.1_pt1 | contig 50486 bp, 45 predicted proteins | sample 1539591 | NCBI WGS metagenome assembly ODAK01 (sample SAMEA3539303, study PRJEB22396) | soil metagenome | biome: tundra; feature: field; material: soil | place: USA | collected 2010-05 | depth 0.15 m
CCCGCAACGGCAAACCCCTGCCCGCCGACCTCGCAACGCACTCGCTAGCCGAGCTTGCTCCGAATGCGTTCGACAACCTGCTGCTGTCCTGAGTCTGCCGCTGCAAAATGGTGCGGGACCTGTCATTGAGTGTTATGGCGATTTTGCACCAACTTGCCGTACCGCTGGACACGCATGAGGGTTCAGCGTAGGCTTCAAAGTGAGCGAGCAGTTCCTCTCCTCTTTCAGGTCCCCTGAGCTAAGGCAGTCCATCTGAAGTACCTACCTCTTAGTGCACTGCACTCAAGAGGGGCTGCCCATGGCTGAGGAAGATTTATGACCCCAGTGATATTTTGCCCCTATTGCATTGTTGCTGGCAACGACTTCCTCTCCATGATCAGGAGCATGCACAACGAACATATATGTCCGAGGTGCGGCCACGTAGCCTGTCCCGTTTCGCTGTAGTTGCCTCCGCTGCCTGAGCATAGAAGACAGGCTGCTCGGCCCATTGACCCGGTGACAGGGCAGCGTTCTAGAGAATCGATATTAGTGAGCAGAGCGGGCAGTCTGGCACCCAGCAAAAACAAATGGCTAGCAATACCATGCAGGATTTGACCCGTAACGACTGGACTCTGATTGAGTCTAAGGCCAAGCGAATCCGCCTTCAGGTGGGTCAGGAAATCATCAAGGAAGGGACTCGGATCGACCACCTTTACGTTCTCCGTAGCGGCTCGGCCTCGGTGGAGCTAGAAGGAACGACCTCTCGTGCTGTGATTGCGACGCTTAGCGCGGGCGATGTCTTTGGCGAAATGGCGTTTCTAGGAGACAGTACGGCGACCGCAGCAGTTGTTGCCAAGGACGAAGTTGATGTTGACGCGATCTGGGCAAACGACCTACGTGAGCTGGTGACTATGTTTCCGGGGTTTGGCGCGAGGTTCTACCGCTCCCTCGCCGTCATACTTGCTCAACGATTGCGCGAGACATCGAGGGAACTGCTGAGAGAGATGACCAAGAAGCGATAGCGCCCGACGTTATGTTCTATTCCGTCAATGAGCGCTATGGCGATTTTACCCCAGTTATGCCCCTTGGCGAATCACCCACAGTCAGAGATGTGACTCACGTCACTGACAGAACTTGCTCTTCCGCGTAGCCTTTACCCGACTCTCCCAGGAGCCATTATGTCTTACGAAGCTTGGCGTCCACGCTGCTCCATCTGCAAACAATCCGTGAATTTGACCGAGAGCAAGGCCGATGAATATGGGCGGGCTGTCCATGAAAACTGCTACGTCTCGATGCTCGTATCAAAGAAGCCCCGGCGGTTCACGGTGCGAATTGATGCGCTACGCGAGCGGCTGTCGCTACTGTCCCACCGATGGGCGTCTTAGCAGGTTTGGTCCGTTGTACTCGCTCAGCATCGTGAACTTCATTTTTTGCATCGCCAAGATTCAGAAATCCCACCAATGACGACCCTCTTGAACATCGTTTGAACGAACTTGCTTTCTGCGCTTGGTTTACGCAATCAGGCGATTACACTCAAAACCCCTCCTCGCGCAGCTCTAAACATCGATTCTATCCTTCCCCTCGCAGCGCTACGAGCGCACGCGCGCGGGCGGGCGGGGCGGCCCAAAGTCAAAACCAGTTCTGTGGTGGGGAGGGGGGTGTAGCACTTTTGCCGTCGCCATACACTACCCCTGTCGCGGTTTGACCCTCCGCTCGCAAGCCCTTAAACTGAATGGTGTTTTCCGCCTGTCTTTGAGTGGCCATCCTGCGGGAGGGATTCCTGAGTCGTTTCCTGGGTTGCGGGCTTCGAGCGTTGATGGTGGCGGCCTGGTTGGGGCTGCTGGCGCCGCTGTGTGCGGCGGCTGACAATAATCGGATTACGCTGGATACCAGCGAGACCCTGTTCGCCGTGCTGACGGCGATGAATACCTGCGGCTACAACGTCGACCTGAACATTTCCGATGCGCAGCGGCTCAACATCCGCGCCGAGGTGGAGAAAAATCTGAGGAACTCGGAGGATGCGCAGACGGCCATGAACACGATGTGCGACTGGTACCTGGCGCACCGGGGAAAAGACGCGGCGCATGACCTGTCGCAGTATGTGTCGCTGGCGATGTACCTGCAGGGGCCTCCGCACTTTCTTCCCCGCGTGAAGGAGGAAGACTTGCCTCCGGACGCGCTTCCGCTTTCGGCATTCGGAACTCTGCTGGAGCGGTTCTATGAGAAGGCCGAGTTGCATGCGATCTGGGAGCGGCACCGGGCCAACTATGCCGCATTGATGGAGCGCTATCACGTACCCCTGGCGAAGATGGTATTCGACACGGATATCTACCTGAAGCTGCAGTCAGGGGGATATCTGGGGCGCTCGTTCACGATTTACCTGGATTTCATGGGCGATCCGAATGAGGCCAACGCCCGCAATTACGGCGCCGACTACTACGTGGTGCTGTTTCCGTCGCCGGATCCGAACTCGGTCGATCCGCTGAAGATGCCGCAGATCCGGCATACGTACCTGCACTACCTGCTGGATCCGATGGCGGAAAAACACTTCAGTTCGATCAAGCGGATCGAACCGCTGCTGCAGTCGGTGAAGCGGGCGCCTTTGGAAGAGAACTTCAAGAGCGATATTTCGCTGCTGGTGACCGAGTGCTTGGTGCGGGCGATTGAGATTCGGACCACCGGCACGAAGCAAACAGCGGAGGCGATGCGCCTGCAGGCCGTGGATGACGCGGTGAAACAGGGGTACATTCTGACGCGCTATTTCTATACCTCCTTGCTGGCGTTTGAGAAAGATCCGGCGGGACTGCGGAGCGCCTATTCGGAGATGCTGAACAATATCGATGTCAAGGCTCAGCAGAAGGCGGCGAGCGAGGTGCAGTTTGCCAGGGTTTCGGCGCCGGAGTTGGTGCAACTGTCGCGGATGGAGGACCGGCGGATGCTGGTGACCGCCGAAAAACGGCTGGCAGCGAACGATCCCAAGGGAGCTCAGGACCTGGCGCAGCAGGCTCTAGACAGGAAGATAGGGGATCAAGGGCGGGCGCTGTTCATCCTGGCGCAAGTGGCAGTCGCCAACAAGAATCGGGAAGGCGCGCTGGAGAATTTCCAGAAGGCGATCCAGGCCACGAAAGATCCCAAGGTGGTGGCGTGGTCGCACGTGTACCTGGGAAGGATTCTGGATCTGAAAGAGGATCGCGAGGCGGCGATGAATGAGTACCGCGCGGCCTTGACGTCGGGGTCAGAACTGCCAGAGGTAAAGGCGGCCGCTGAGCGCGGACTGCAACAGGCGTACGAGCCTCCGGCGAAGCCGCAGTAGAGCTATCAGATCTGAGCCGTCAGCTTTCAGTGGAACCCGGTCGATCCCTTGGGTTACTGCGATAGAATGCACGGTCGAGAAATTCGACAGCGGATTGGAAATCAAGATGTGGGAAGTCGAGGAGAAAGCATGAAGCGAACAGCGATTGTAATCGCAGTGCTGGGAATGTGCGGCTGGAGTTTCGGGCAGAGCAACGGCAAACCGGCAACTCAGAATCCGCCGGCTGGGCAGGCTGCGCAACCCGCGCAACCCGCGGGACAAGCGGCGGCGCCTGCGGGGAAGCGTCCACCGGCAGCCAAGACCCAGCCGGAGTTTGAGGCGTACAAGGCGGCCGTAGCGCAGACGGATCCTGCGGCGCTGGAGAAGTCTGCCGACGACTTCGCCACGAAGTTTCCTGCCAGCGAGTTGCGTGCCATGCTGTACTCGGCGACCATGCAACGTTATCAGCAGGCCAACAATGCCGACAAAATGATGGACATGGCGAGGAAAATCCTGGCGATTGACCCAGATGATCCCGCCGCGCTGGTCGGGGTCGCGCAGGCGTTGGCGGAACGGACGCGCGACACGGATCTGGATAAGGATCAGCGTGTCGCCGAAGCCAAAGGGGACGCCGAACGCGCGCTGGTGACCATTGACACCGACGTTCCGACCTCTGGCTATCCTCCGGAACAGTTGAATGCATTCAAGAATTTCTTGCGGTCTGAAGCGTATTTAGTCCTGGGCACGCTATCGTTCAAGGCCAGTAGTTGGGCGGACGCTGAGCTGAATCTGCGAAAGTCGATTGAGGCATTGCCGCAACAGCCTGATACGGTTGCGGTTTTCAGGCTGGCCGTCGCCCTCGACATGCAGAACAAGATTCCGGAGGCGATGAAATATGTCGACCAGGCGGTGGATCTCACCAAGGATCGGCCCGATTCCGGGGTGGGCAAAGCGGCACGCGCTGAAAAGGATCGCCTGACGAAGCTCAGCGGCGGCACGGCGCCGGGGCAGACGGCGACGCCTCCGAAAAACTAGATTGCGGACGGCCCGCACATTTTTGTCCGCTAAGCCTTTTGTATGAAGGAACGGGAAATTACGGCGCTGGAAGAAGGGCTGGGCTACCATTTCCGGCGGCGGGCCGTCATTGAACAGGCGGTTACGCACAGTTCGCAGGCTCGGGAACAGGAAGCGCAACAGGCGGGCGAAAGCAAATACAAGGTCAGCGACAACGAGCAGTTGGAATTTCTGGGCGATGCGGTGCTGGCGCTGGTGACGAGCGAAGAACTGTTCCAGCGCTTCCCACAGTTTAGGGAGGGTGAGCTTTCGAAGCTGCGGGCGCACTTGGTCAGCGAGAGGCACTTGATTCGGGTGGCGCAGCAACTGGAACTGGGCCACTACCTGCGGTTGGGCCGAGGCGAAGAAAAAAGCGGAGGCCGGGGCAAGACAGCGTTGCTGGTGGACGCGCTCGAGGCGATTCTGGCGGCGATTTATCTCGATGGCGGGCTGGAGGTCGCGCGCGACTTTGTTCTGCGCAACGTGATCGCGCCGGAACTGGAGCGCATGGAGCGCGGAGGCGGCACGCTGCCGGTTACGGATTTTAAGTCCGCATTGCAGGAAGCGGTGCAGAGCCTGGGTCTCCCTCAACCCGCGTACGTCCTGGTGGAGGAGGTGGGTCCGGAACATCGCAAGACATTTACCGTCGAGGCCCGTCTGCATACGAAGAACGGCAAGGACGCAGAGTTTGTGGGACGCGCTCAGGGCTCGACGAAGAAAACAGCCGAGCAGGATGCTGCCCGGCAATTGCTGACGTTCCTGGCTTCCCGCTCGAAAGCAGGGGAAGCAAAAACGGCGGCGCGAGCCTCGCACCCGGTGGATAAGTAGATTTCATGGATTTGTCAAACCAGCCCATTGCCTCGCCAGACCGCCCTCCCGTTGTGCCTGACGGCCCTATCGCTCCGCCAGACGTTTCCATCGTTTCGCCAAACGTCCCGGTCGCTGCGCCACAGCGCCGCATCGTAACTACCCTGGGAACCGACGTAATCAGCTCACTGCAGTCGTTGCTAGGCACGGTGGTGATTGCAATCTTCGTGATCACCTTCATTGTGCAAGCGTTCCAGATTCCTTCGGAATCAATGGAGAATACGCTGTTGGTCGGCGATTACCTGCTGGTGAACAAGCTCTGTTACGGGGGACACGGGCTGGGCGATCATCTGATGCCGTACCAGAAGATCGCGCGCGGAGATATCATCGTGTTTCACTATCCCGTGGATCCGCAGCAGCATTTTGTGAAGCGCGTGATCGGACTGCCGGGAGACCACTTGCGGATGGTGAACAAGAAGGTCTGGATCAAGGGCAAGCCTCTTGACGAACCCTATGTGCGATTTCTGGAACCGCCGAATAATCTGTTCCGCGACAATTTTCCGCGGACCGATATCCCGGCATTTGGCTTGGAAGGCAAGTGGTGGTTGGAGATGCGGAAACTGGTGGAAGACGGCCAGTTGATTGTTCCCGAAGGGCATTACTTCGTGCTGGGCGACAACCGCGACGACAGCCAGGACAGCCGCTATTGGGGGTTCGTGCCGCGGGAGAATATTATCGGGAAACCGCTGGTCATTTACTGGTCGGTGCGGGACTGGGACAGGAATCCGTCGGCTTCGGTCCAAGGCAGGCTGTATCACCTGGCGTATGCGATCACTCACATCTTTCAGATCACGCGCTGGAACCGCACGCTCCGGCTGGTACACTGAGTACTTCCACCGGCGGACGAATCTTGGCGCCGGAGCTGAAATTCAGTTCAACTGCAAATGTCGATGATCACGGAAAAAAAATCGGCGAAGAAGGAAGTATCCGTAGTCGTAGAAGACAACGTGGCGGAAGAGAAGCCCAAGGAGTCTACAGTCGAGTTTCTTTCGTCGCTGGCCGCGGTGTTGGTGACCGGGTTGTTCATCATCACATTTGTCGTACAGGCGTTTGAGATCCCATCAAGTTCGATGGAGAACACGCTGCTGATCGGCGACCACGTTTTCGTGAACCGCATCCAGTTTGCTCCCAGGAGTTCGTGGGTGGGGCCTCTGATTCCTTATCGGGACGTGCACTTTCGGGACATCGTGGTGTTTCTGTCGCCAGCGGAGCCGGGACTCTACGTCGTGAAGAGAATTATCGGCCTGCCGGGAGACCGCATCCACCTGCGGAACGGCGTGGTGTTTCGCAACGGCGAGGCCCTGGACGAACCTTATGTGGATCACGACCGGGACATAACTGATCCTTACCGGAATAATTTCCCGTCGGTGGCGCCCACGGATGATCCCAATGTGTATCCCAACTGGATGGTGGATTTGCAATCCTACATTCACGGGGACGACATTGTCGTTCCGCCGGACCACTACTTTGCCATGGGCGACCATCGCGGCGTGAGCCTCGACAGCCGCTACTGGGGATTCATCCCGAAGCAAAACGTCATCGGGCGTCCCATGTTCATCTATTGGTCGTTTGAGACGCCAGATGATCAATATCGCAAGACTGCTTGGGGGGATCGCATTCTATTTCTGGGCAAGGTTGTCCTGCACTTCTTCGATGAGACACGCTGGAAGCGTACGCTCCAGTTTGTAAGATGAGTTCCCTCGAAGCTGCAGTAAGGGCGCAGTGAAGCTCTTCTCCTCCAAGCGGCGAATGGTTGTGGCGGCGGCATTGATCGTGCTGGCGCTGTTTCTTCTTCGGCCCGGCGCCTCCCGTTTGAAATCCCGAATCATTTTCTCCATCAGTTCAGCACTGGGCCGTCCCGTGGACATCGGCTCGGTTCACCTGCGACTGCTGCCGCGGCCGGGATTCGATCTCGAAAACCTGGTGGTGTACGACGATCCGGCGTTCGGCGCCGAGCCCATGCTGCGGGCCGGCGAAGTGACGGCCGCTCTTCGTTTGACTTCCTTGCTGCGCGGGCGGTTGGAAATCGCGCGCTTGGACCTCACTGACCCCAGTCTGAATCTGGTACACGCGGAGAGCGGACGCTGGAATCTGGAAGCGCTACTTGAGCGCACCGCACACATGCCCTTGGCGCCGACGGGAAAAGCGAAGTTGGAACCTCGTCCCGGATTTCCTTACATTGAAGCCACGTCGGCGCGCATCAATTTCAAGAACGGCCCAGAGAAAAAACCGTACGCTCTGACCAATGCCGACTTTTCCTTGTGGCAGGATTCGGAAAATAGCTGGGGCGTACGCTTGAAGGCGCAACCATTTCGCACCGACTTGAATTTGAACGACACCGGCCTGCTGCAGGTGAGCGGCACGTGGCAGCGTGCGGACGCTCTGCGCGACACTCCGCTGCACCTGACCCTGGAATGGAGCCGCGCCCAGCTTGGGCAGTTCACGAAATTCTTCACGGGGAACGACCAAGGCTGGCGGGGAGAGGTCCTGCTCGATGTGACGCTGGCGGGCACGCCGGCGGAACTGCAGATTACCAGCAATGCCTCGATTCAGGATTTTCGGCGCTACGACATTGCGAGTGGCAAGGCGTTGCGGTTGGCGGCCCACTGCGACGGCGAATACAGTTCACTCAATCACGCATTTCACCAGCTTCTATGCAGCGCTCCGGTCGGAAGTGGGCTCATCACATTGAAGGGGAACGTGGGCCTTCCTGGGAGTCCTAGCTATGGGCTCGTGCTCACGGCCGAGAACGTACCCGCGAGTGCGGTGGCAGCTCTAGTCCAGCGGGCAAAGAAGAATCTGCCCGAGGATCTGGTTGCTGGCGGAACGGTGCGCGGAAGTCTCCGAATCGAGCAGAAGGCCGGGACTGCAGCGGCACATCGATTCGAGGGACGCGGAGAGATTGCCGGCTTTCGTCTAGCGTCGGCTGCGAACAAGGCAGAGATCGTGGCGGAGACGGTTCCCTTTCTGTTGACGGCCGGCGATTCCTCGGAGAGAGCCGCGCGACGAGGGCAGACGATTCACAGAAGCGCACCGGGAATGCGGTTCCCTAATGTTCCGCACGTGGAGTTCGGGCCCTTCCCGGTAGCGATTGGACGCGTGGTGCCTCCGACGGCCCGCGGATGGATCAACCGCAGCGGTTACAGCCTTTCGGTTGTGGGAGAAGCCGAGATTCCGAAGGCGTTGCGTGTGGCGCCAATGTTCGGGCTCGCGGCATTGCAGTCTGCCACGGAAGGCACGGCGCAGGTTGATCTGCAGATCGCCGGATCGTGGGCGGGGCACAGCAACGGCACTGCATCAGGCTTCTCCGCCCCGCAGGTGACTGGGACGGCGAAATTACGCAACGTTCGCATCGCGGTTCGTGGCGTCGGAGGTCCGATCGAGATTGTCTCGGCCGACATGCAGCTTTTGCCCGATGAGATCCGCGTCGCCAGGTTGAACGCGACGGCAGCCGACACATTGTGGACAGGCTCGGTTGCCCTGCCGCGCGGTTGCGGAACTCCCGCCGTTTGTCAGGCGCGCTTCGTGCTGAACGCGGATCACATTGCACTCGGGGAACTGCGTGAGTGGGTCAGCACGAGCCCTGAGAAGCGGCCGTGGTATCTCGTGTTGGAGCCGAATGCGAAAACACGACCGTCGTTCCTGGCGAATGTCCGCGCGTCTGGGGAACTGACGACGGACCGTTTGCAGGTGCAACGCCTGGAGGCGACCGGTGTTTCGGCGAAGGTAAGCCTCGACAGCGGGAAATTGCAGATCTCGGAGTTGAGCGCGGATTTTCTCGGCGGCCAGCATCGCGGCGAATGGCAGGCAGACTTCAGCGTGAAGCCGGCGATTTGCAAAGGCAGCGGGAGTATCACCGCAATTTCGCTGACGGACCTTGCGGATGCGATGAAGGACGGCTGGATCGCGGGCATTGCAAACGTGGGTTACGAGGTAAAGGGTCCATGTCCGGCGGAGTTCTGGACCTCAGCCGAAGGCACGCTGCAGTTTGACATGAGGGCTGGAACCTTGCCGCACGTCTCGCTCGGGGAGGATGCGGAACCGTTTAAAATCACGCGGTTTGTAGGGCAGGCGCGATTGCATGCCGGGAAGATCGAGATGAAGGACGCCAAGCTTGACTCTCCGGAGGGAAAGTTTCAGTTGAGCGGTACAGCGTCATTGAAGCGCGAACTTGATTTCAAGCTGACGAAGACTCCGAGTGCTGTCGCGGCTCCCGGGTACACGATCACCGGAACTTTGGCGGATCCGCGGGTGATTCGGTCGGTTGGCCCGGAGACCCAGGCTAAGCTGAAACCGTAGCATTTGTTGCCTGGTCCTTCGACTGCTTGAAAACGACGGCATGAATCAACTGAAAGCTAAGAGCTTTATCCCCGAACGCGTGAAGGAACTCCTGAAGTGACTCTCAGACTCGAGCGCCGCGACAACTCTCGCTCCCGGAGCGTCGGAACAATGACAATGAAAGCTGCCATTTTTGCATCAGCGCATTCGACACCCGGATCTTTCCTTCATGTCGAGGAGGTGCCCCGTCCACAGCTTGAAGCTGGCCATGTCCTACTTCGGGTCGTCGCTTGCGGAGTGTGCCGTACGGATCTGCACATCGTAGAAGGAGATCTGCCGCCCGTTCGACCGCGACTCATTCCTGGCCATCAAATCGTGGGGGAAGTGGTCGAAGGCGCGACCGCGGAGTTGGCGTTGGGAACGCGTGTCGGTGTTTCCTGGATGGGCGGCGTCGATGGCGATTGCTGGTACTGTCATCACGGAATGGAAAATCTGTGCGATAAGCCGACCTTTACGGGATACACGCTGGATGGAGGCTACGCCGAGTATGTCCTGGTGCGCACGGACTTCGCCTTTCCGTTGCCGGTTGGCTTGGATGACGTACATGTGGCTCCCTTGCTGTGTGCCGGCATCATCGGCTTTCGCAGCTTACGAGTTGCGGGGGTTGAGCGTGGTGAGCGAGTTGGACTCTTTGGCTTCGGCAGTTCCGCAAGCTTGACGCTTGCCATTTTGCAGTCTTGGAAATGCGAAGTCTATGTTGTGACCAGAGGCGAATCCCATCGAACCATGGCTTCTTCCCTCGGTGCGACCTGGGTCGGCAAAGAGGATGCGAAGCCACCCCTGGCGCTCGACCGTGCAGTCACATTCGCGCCCAGCGGAAAAGTTGTATTAAGTGCGCTCGCTAGTCTGCGTAAGGGTGGCGTGGTAGCAATCAATGCAATTCATCTTGACCATATGCCCAGCTTTGACTACGACACGATGCTTTGGGGCGAGCGGCAGATACGTAGTGTGGCCAATATGACTCGACAAGATGCGCACGACTTTCTGAAGATCGCTCATGATCTTCATATCCGTCCGCAAGTCACAGTATTTCCTCTCGAAGATGCTAACGAGGCGCTTCTGGCTGTCAAAAAGGAGACTGAGCAAGGATCAACAGTGATTGTTCCCTGAAGCTCAACTTCGCGTCCGCCTTTAAAGCCCAATATCACGGGACCAGAACCCGGATCAGGCCAGCAAGCGGCCAAGTTTATCTACCGCGACTATTCAAATGGACTGCTTCTTCGGAATATTCAGCGACGATAGCGTTCTGTGAGAGCAGCTACGAAACCGGGAATTCGCTCTGGGATTTCCTCGACACGATCGGCGCCGGCGAACGATCGCGGCCGTTCCTGAAAAGACAGCGGTATTCACACGAAATGCCAGACCCGCCATCAAGAGCTTCGGTCATACCCGCGGACTTTCCGTTTTTGAGCCGGGCCGAAGGAAGTCGGTCACACCGAGCTGTTAAGGAACCCACGTACCTTCTCCATGAACACTGTGCAATAGGGAACAGTTTCCATGGGGGTCCGCTGTCATAGTTGGGTTGGGACTTAGCGCAAACGCGTTAGCAGTTTCGCGACTCAGAGCTGACCAGGGTAGATTCAGGTATTCTAAGAAAGAGCGGCAGAATGCCGCATCTCATTTCGGAGGCGAAAACCTATGCTTGCGGACAATAAGCGCAACCAGGATGAACTTGGCTCGAATTCGGCCGGGCAGTCTGGCGATACTCAGCAAATATCGGATGTACCTACTGCCGATTCTGAGAGCGTGCAGGAATTGTTAGAGGAAGGAAACACGTTCGAAGCCGACGCCGTATCGGGTGTGGAGAACGCCAAGGATCCAGACGTGTCTGAAGTGACCACGCACCAGGTTTCGGAGGACGACGTTCCTGAAGAGTACTTGAACAACGACGAGCACGTTGCTTAAGACTTAATCTTGCGAAGATAACGGCATCCAACCAGCCAGGAGAACACCATGCCACCGAGCACGCATAATCGAATCGCAGAGTTACATAACCTTGCGGCCCACGCCCACACGGCCGCCGCCGTCGCCCACGGCAAAGAGGATCACTTAACCGCTCACGAGCTCAGCCAGCAGGCGCACGAGCATTCTATGAACGTCCACAAGCTCGCCGAAGAGCTCGTCACCAAGGACGAAAAGCTGATGAGCCCTAAAGCATAGCCTCCAAACTCCAGACCAAAGTCTACTTGCTCGGTGCCAGGCTGCTTCTTCTGCGGTTTCTAGCGGTTTCCAAATCCACGAGGTCTCAGGCATGCCTGCAGGCAACAAGGAACTTCACCGCACGGGACGAATCGGCTGGCTACGCGCGGCGGTACTGGGCGCGAACGACGGTATCCTTTCAACCGCGAGTCTGGTGCTCGGCGTCGCAGCCGCACATGCGACTCACAGCAACGTATTGGTCGCCGGGGTCGCCGGCCTGGTAGCCGGGGCCATGTCGATGGCTGCAGGTGAGTACGTGTCTGTCCACTCACAGGCAGACACCGAACAGGCTGACCTCGCTCTTGAGCGCGCCGAACTCAAAGCGGACGACAAAGGCGAGCACAAGGAACTGACGGCAATCTACGTCGCTCGCGGGCTCGATCCTGCTCTTGCAAAACAGGTCGCCGAGCAGCTAATGGCCCATGATGCCATGGGCGCGCATGCCCGCGACGAACTCGGTATTTCCGAGACTCTTCGTGCCCGTCCCATCCAGGCTGCGTTGGCGTCCGCGGGTTGCTTCGCGGTTGGAGCAGCCATGCCTCTGTTGGTTACTGCCGCGGCCCCGGCGGCGAGCTTGATTCCATTGGTCTCTGGAACTTCACTGGTGTTCCTCGCATTTCTCGGCGGATTGGCCGCACGGGCTGGCGGCGCGGGAGTGACCATAGGCGCAATACGCGTCACCTTCTGGGGTGCGCTCGCTATGGCGCTGACCGCAGGTGTTGGGACATTGTTCGGAACCATTGCGTGAGTGGGATCAACCTTGATTGGCGCGGGCGCTACTGATGCAGTCAGCTCAGTTCCAGTGCCGCAGCGGACAGCAGCCGCGATCTTTGGCACGTCCTGGTCACGTCGAAGCTAACATGCTTTACGCAGCGATCTCGTCGAGCGACTCCGGATTACTCGGTTTCTGGGCGAGACACAGAATCCCTGGGCAGGTTGGTGGGTCCCCGCCCAGGGCACGGGCTTGCTGGTTCCGTGGCGTTACAGCCGTTGCGCCGTTACCGAGACCGGCACTCCGTTGGTCAGAGAATCGAACACCGGGGAGTGCCCCGGCCCCAGCTGGCAAATCTCCTGCAACTTCTCGTCTGGCACGTCGGCTTTAATCTTGAAATTGACCCGGATTCCCTGGTATCCGTTGCGTACGTTCTTGTCGAGTGCAAGAAATCCATGCAGATCAAGATCGCCTTCCAAAGAAGAGACGACTTCTTCGATTTGAATGCCGCGCGCCGCTGCATGATAGACCATGGACGTAGTCAAACAAGATGCCAGGGCGTGGAGCAGATGTTCGACGGGATTGGCAGCGGTATCCTTGCCGAGCAGAACCGAAGGCTCATCGGCCTCCAGTACAAACGGCTTCGGTCGCGATTGCTCCTGGCCGGCACCGTAAAACGTGTCCGCGACCGAGCTATTTTGGCCAGCGTCTACCCATTGGTTGCGAATGCGAAATTTGAATTTCGCTATGGCCGGGGTGGCCTTGATAGCATCGACGGTTTTAGAGAGCTCATCAACCGCGACTCCGTTCACAGTATTTTCAAGCACATTCATAGTTGCCATTTTCGTGTTCTTCATTTATTTCTCCTTTTTTGTATGCTTCTGGAGGGTCACTTGGGGAGTGTTATTTAGCACCACCTCGTTGTGCTCCTAAACTTTGAAGTGTCTAACGAAGGAGAACCACCGCGAAGTCGGCCTGCCTCCGGGTTGAACCATCCCAATGTCTGCACGATTCATGTAATCGCTGGGCGCCCCACCCTGTTCGCTACAGGAAAAGGGTGGAGGCAGCCAGCGTCGCGTCGCGTGAGCAGACGTCCGCCATCGATCTACTGACCTTCGCAGCTCACCTGGTTGTTCCAATCCACGAACGCACCGTTGGGGTTGTCGCGCCAGGCCCAAACGTGCAGCTCGAAGAATGAGGGCAAGTTGAACCGGTTCGGGCTGGCGACGAACTGGAAGTCTTGTCCCTCGAGCATCGGCGGACTGTTGTCGTGAGCTGCCAACCAAGTGGCCGCGTCCACGATAAACTCGACGCCCACCAGCCGCCGCCGGTTACCCACCGGCTCGTAGATCAGCGCTTCCGGTTGCGAGACATCGATCTCGCCGTCTCCTACCAGAGTGCCGTTGACGTAGTGAATGCCCATGGCGCCGTGGTCCGGACCGCTGACGCAGCCAAAGGCCGGTCCGTAGCCGGCCGGGCCGGCAGCGTTGACGTCAATGAATTGCCGCGTGGCGTCCCGAACGAGTTGAACGAGCCGGGCCGGGGAGTCATGCTCGTGACTGTCCTGCCCCACTGCGAGAAGCGACGCGGCCAAAACAAGGCTGCTCAGCAACGCCAGACGTAGGATGTTCGTAGTTGATGTGTAGATGAGAGTCGTGATTCGTGTCGTCATAGTTTTTTCTCCTTGTTGAATTTGTCTTTGTAATTCTTGCGCCCGGGCCTACATTCAGCGTCGGACACGAGCGCGCTACCTGGCCGTGGAGAACGAAATCCATCAATCCTTGGTGCGTCCTTTCCTGTTGCTCAGGAAATGCGCCCGAGAAGGCTCTGTGCCCCCCAGAAATGGCGCCACTTGCATGGTTCTCTTCATAACGTTCTCCTGATTGACTGCTTGCGTGACGGATACTGCCGCAATCGACGCCGGCTGACCATAGCGAACGCCTTAAGATTGGCTTAATCCCAATGAATTCGTAAGCTGCGGAAAATATTGGGCTTGTCGAGGTGTGGTGCAACCGATGTAGAATTACGCCCACCTGTGGGGGTTGTCGTCGTGGCGTCCGAACCAGTCAGACTGTCAGACTCGATCCAATTCGGTGAGGATTTCGACCTGGACCTGCGCACCTATCAACTGCGCCGCGCCCGCCGGGTTCTCAAGCTGGAACGCATTCCCATGGAGTTGCTGATCCTCTTAATGGAGGGGAGGGGGCAACTCGTGACCCGCCACCAGATCATCGAACGGATTTGGGGCAAGGACGTCTTCCTCGACACCGACAACAGCATCAACGCCGCCATCCGCAAGATTCGCCAGGTACTGAAGGACGACCCCGAGCAGCCGCGCTTCGTGCAGACCATTACCGGCCGGGGATACCGCTTCATCGCAGCTGTGGTCGAGGCTAAGTGCGAGAACTCGGGTAGAGACGCAGCACGAGAACTTGCAGCCCTACGCGACCGCTTCCCGGAGAAACCAGTCGAGCAGGTGGAGACCCGCCCGACGAATCTTCCTGTGCAGCGGACCGGCTTTGTGGGGCGGGAGAAAGAGGTAGCTGCCGCCAAAGAACTGCTGCTGCGTCCGGATGTCCGCCTCGTCACGGTCACTGGTCCAGGGGGAATCGGCAAAACCCGCCTTGCGGTGCAGGTGGCGAATGGCCTTGTCGAGCGCTTTCCAGGTGGCACTCATTTTGTTTCGCTCTCCTCGCTCAGCGATCCTGAATTGATCGCTTCCGTGATCGTTCAGACGTTGGGCATCCGGGAGGCGGGAGGGCGCTCGCCGCTCGAAATACTCAAGGAGAATTTACAAGGTTCATTGCGCGCACCAATGCTCCTCCTGCTGGACAATTTTGAGCACTTGGTTGAGGCGGTACCTACCGTGGCAGAACTCCTGGTAGTGGGTCCCAATCTTAAAGTCCTGGTAACGAGTCGCGCAGCTCTGCACGTGTACGGAGAACATGAATTTCCGGTTCCGCCGCTTGCGCTGCCGGATTCGCGGTCCATCCCTCCGCTTGAGATCCTGTCGCAATACCCTGCGGTCGCGCTGTTCGTGCAACGCGCCGTCGCCGCCAAGCCAGACTTTGAACTTAACGGAGAAAACGCGCCCGCCGTCGCCGAGATTTGCGCCCGGTTGGATGGTCTGCCTCTCGCGATCGAGCTCGCAGCCGCCCGCGTCAAAGTTCTTTCGCCCTCTTCCATGCGGACACGCCTGACCAGCCGGTTGCAGCTATTGACGGGCGGCGCGCGAGACATGCCGCAGCGGCACCAGACACTTCGCGCGACCATGGATTGGAGCTACGATCTCCTGACCGCTTCCGAGCAGAAGCTCTTCCGCAGATTATCGGTGTTCGTGGGTGGATGCACTCTGGAAGGCGCGGAAGCTGTGTGCGACACCAAAGGCGATCTCGATTTGGACCTCCTTGACGGCATGGGGTCCATGGTGGACAAAAGTCTGGCGCAGCAGGCCGAGCAAGCGGAGGGTGAATCGCGTTTCGTGATGCTGGAAACGATTCGCGAGTACGCTCTGGAAAAATTGGAGACCAGCGGCGAGCAGGTCCTGACAAAGCGCGCCCATGCCGCCTACTGCCTGGTGCTGGCTGAAGAAGAGGCTGCGAAACAGATCGGCGCGGAAGGGCAGCAATGGCTTGCACGCTTCGCGGTCGAACATGACAATTTTCGTGCGGGCCTTGAGTGGCTGACAGAAACCGGAGAGGCAGAGTGGGGCCTGCGTCTCGGCGCAGCCCTGTTTCGCTTTTGGGAGATGCGCGAATATCTCGCGGAAGGTAGAGCCCGGCTGGGCAAGCTGCTGAAAATCGCAGGAGCGGCAGCTCCCACAAAGGCGCGCGCTCGTGCGCTTTTTGCCGCAGGCGTGCTTGCAAGCGCGCAAGGAGATTATGCCTCGGCGGATGCCCTCATCAGGGACAGTCTAGACATCGCGCGGCAGTTGCGTGACCAGCAGTGCGCAGCTGTCTCTCTCAACGCCCTGGCGGTCATCGCTCGGGATCGGGGTGACATCTGGGATGCGCTCTTTCTGTTCGAAGAAAGTCTAGTGCTGTGGAGAGAATTGGGCGAACAGAAGGCGGTCGCTCGTTCTCTCAGTAACTTGGCGAATATCGTCGAATTGCAGGGTGACAATGCCCGAGCGCGCTCCCTGTACATGGAGTGTCTCTCCATCTTCCAGGGACTGGGAGATCGGACAGGCGTCGCCTGGTCGATGAACTACCAGGGGGATGTCGCTCGCGGTCAGGGTGACTCCGCAGCCGCGCGGACATTGTACGAACAAGGTTTAGCAATTTTTCGGGAACTCGGTGACCGCTGGGGTATCGCGGGCACGCTCGCTGATCTGGGGAGCTTGGCGAGAGAACAGGGGAATTATCCCACCGCCCGCGCTCTGTACCGGGAAAGCATAAAGATATTCCAGGAACTGGACCATAAGCGCGGAATTGCGCGCCTGCTGGAGTGTTTCGCCTGCTCTGCGGCTGTTCAACTCGAAGCAGAGCGTTCGCTGCGGCTAGCCGGTGCAGCGGCTGCGCTGCGCCAAAATATCGGCGCTCCGCTCACGCCGGCCGAACAAGCCAAACTGGAAGCAAGTCTTCACCGGGCACGGCAGGCATTGACCCACACTATGGGCGTGACGGCTTGGCTAGAAGGTCGGGCTTTGCCGGTCGAGAAAGCTATTGAAGAGGCGCTGAGGACCGATGCTTTCTCTCCTTCGTGTTAGCCACGGGAATCCGGACGGCTGACGCTATTGCGAACGAAATCGGGATGCCCCGGAAGGTTGAGCCAGCGCTTACTCCGCGCTTGTCGGATCCAGGAGTCGGCGCACGGCGGAGACGCGACTGGCGGGAAGGCCTACGCGTCTGGCGTGTTCCAGAATGGTTGCCTCGTCGGGAGCGAGGTAGACGCAGTATACCTTGTCGCCGGTTACGTAGCTATGAAGCCACTGGATTGCGGGACCCATTTCCTTCAGAACCAGGACCGACTTCTGGGAGATTTCCCGCAATTGGGCGTCGGAGAGATTTCCGACTCCCGGGACTTCGCGTTCGATGACGAATTTGGGCATTGGCATCCTTGTGATGTGCACAGATGCTAGCATGCAGGTGGAGCAGCTTCAAGACGGCTTGACGGCTTGACTGAAGCTGTTCCCGCCAGCGAAAAATGTTTAAGAATAAAAGATCGAGGGTGCCATGGATATTCGATCGCTTCAGAAGCCGCTGAAAGAGCAATACCGCAACGACCCGAATGCCTCGCAAATCACAATCAGGGCGAAAGGCGGGCAGACGGACGTTCCAGTAGCATGCTCGGTTGACATTGGACGTGCCATCTACCAAGCCGAGGCCCATAAGGGAGTCGGGGGCGCAGGTGCCAGCGCCTGTTCCGGGGACCTTTTGCTCGGGGCTTTGGCGGCTTGCGCGCAGATCACTTGTCAGATGGTGGCCGCGGCTATGGGCATACCAACGGAACGCATTGAGGTCACGGTGGATGGACAGTTGGATCTCCGAGGCACGCTCGGCATATCCAAAGACGTGCCCGTCGGCTTCGAGAACATTCACCTTCATTTTGATGTTGCTGCGCCTAAGGCGACACCGGAACAGTTGCGCGGATTGCGAGAGAAAACAGAACAGTATTGCGTAGTGATGCAGACCTTAATGCGGCCACCAAGTCTGCAGACCGAGTGGGCTGGTCACGATTGAACCCCCGGCCTCGATTAGCTTCACATGTCGCAACTGACGATAGTTGTCGCAATCAATGTCTTCATCCGAAGTAACCGGGAGCGCGCGTACTCGTCCGATAATCCGACATGCTGGGCACTGGCAACTTGCGGCATACTCTCATCGTGAAGGATTCTGCCGGTCCGTCTTCGCAGATTGGACAGGCGAAGCGAGAGGCGAACATGGCTGGAAAGGACAAATCGGCGGCGATTTTTTGTGGAGTGTTCAGCGCCCTGATTTTTGCTGGTCCTAGCGGCCTGCTTGCGCAGACCCGGTTGGAGTCACTGGCTCAAGGGCTGCCGGGGAATATGCAATCGGAATACTCACTAACGGAGAGCGCACTCTCTCCATTTCAGGCTGAGCTAACACACACCTAGGATCGTCTCCCTATCGGACCCAGATTCTTCTCATGCGGACCGAGCGGCACTATCGTCTCGCTTTCTTCGCGTGAATGTAGTGTTTCACTTCGGTGCGTTCGAGCGTATAGCTGAGGACGCGCTTTTCGAGTTCGCGATCTGCCATGGTGAAACGGTCGTGTTGTCGTTGATGCTCAGCCCACGAGTCCAGCAGAAAGCTTTCTAAATAAACGTTCGGCGCCTCCGTGTCGTAGAAGACCCCCCATCGTGTCGCTCCATCGCGGCGTCGAACTCGTTGATACCGGTAAATCTCATCGAGGAATTCCGCTGTCTTTGTCGGATCGACAACGTATTTGACGGTGACCAGCACCGGCCCTAAGTCGGGTGCAGGTTCTTCAAACATGCTCAGCTTGGCCCAGTGATTCCATGTGCTGAGGTCCACTGCCGTATTGGGCAGCGGAAACGCGAATTGCAGCAGCAGGCATGCACCCATTCCAACGCTGGAAATCAAAAGAGTCACATGGGAACTGGTGTGCTCGGCGGCGAAGCCCCATAGCGTGCTGCCAACCACGACGCTGCCTTGGAATACAAAAAGGTACACTGCCAGCACGCGCGCACGGACCCAATCGGGTGCAAGGTTCTGAACCATCGTGCTGAAGAGGGACATGAACACCGTCCAGGCCGCGCCTCCGAAGAGCATCAACACACACAGAACCAAGAGGCTGCGCAAACTGGCTGTACTCAAGATCACTGCTGCGAATGTCGCAGTTGCTATGGAGACTACGGCTTCCATAGAAAGCGCTGATCTGGCTCGTGGGAGAGCGACCGCGCCAAGCACCGCACCGGCTCCAAAGAAACCAAGCAACAAGCCGTACGCGATCGGGCTCCTGCTCAGTTCCTTTGCAACCATTGGCAGCAGAGCCCAAAAAGAACTGGCGAAAAAGATGAGGCACCCTGATCGCACCAATAACGTACGAATGCCCGGCGAGTTGCGAACGTAGCGGACCCCAGCGGAAGTGGCCCCTCGGAACGTCTCTACTGGCAATTTACTGTTTCGGGCTGGACGTTTCCACCGGGCGATGACAAGAATCACCCCCAGAAATGACAAGGCATTCAATGTGAAGGCAGTCGCAACCCCAAGGGCCGCGATAATCAGGCCCGCAAGTCCCGGGCCCACTGCACGAGCCAGGTTGAACTCGATTCCATTAAGTGCCAGAGCTGCGGAGAGATCTTCCTTCTTCACCACCTCAGGCAGGATCGCTCGCCACGTAGGTGCTTCGATCGCGTCACCCATCGAGAGACTGAATGTGAGCAGGAGCAGAACCCAGGGGGTGATCGCTCCGGCGATGGTGGTTACGGCGAGAACCGCGGCAACAACGAACATCCATACTTCCGTGCCAAGTATCAGCCTACGGCGGTCCAGGATATCTCCGATTGAGCCTGCCGGTAGAGCCAACAAGAAAAACGGTAAAGCCGACGCGGTCTGGATCAGTGCGATGTGAAGGGGGCTGTGGCTGAGCGAGGCCATCAGCCAGGCCGCGCCCACACTCTGCATGAAAGTGCCCATGTCCGACACCAGATCTGCAATGAGCAGGTTCCGGAAAATCAAGACTCGTAGGGGCCGCCATGGACTCGGCAACACAACTGGGGCGGATCGATTAGGTTCAGACATTCTTAAGCGACTCTACATCAACCTTCCTTCCTGCTCTAGAGTTGGGGGCAGTGCGGTGTTCTGCGTAGTATTTCGAACCGGAATGAAGGAACTTATAGGAAGGCCGTCGTTATCGAAGTCACCCACGGCGATGCCCATTCCCCAACCCGTCGTAGTCAAGCCAGCCGATCGTGTCACATCCGTAAAGTGGAGACCGCCCGGGGTGATGTCCTGGTGGTACAGCGTGACCATCAGATCACCGCCTTTGAGGTACTGTTCGATGGTGGAATCATTGACTACTGCGATGTCCAGCCTGCCGTCGTTGTCGCAATCAAGCAATGCGATGCCACCACCAGCCATGGTATCGAGAACATACCGCCGATCCGTGCGCGAGTGGGGCACTGTGGTCAGCCCCACTTGTGCGGCTATGTCGCGGAAATGCATGCGGGGTTGTCATGGCTAAGCCTCCAGGGAAAGGTGGAAAGTCTTTATGTGTCCTTCGGTTTCTTCTTGGGGACCCCCTTGGTGTGGCAATCAACGCACTTGACGAAATGAATGTTGTGCGCGCTCCTGGTTGACTTGAATGTCGTGTCCATGGTTTCCACGTTCAGTCCGCAGTTGGACAGTTGCGGATGGCAAGTGGTGCAGGATGCCCGAGTCTTCTGGCCGTGTCCTTGATGGCAAGCCAGGCAACTGAGTCCTTCGTGGACGCCCACTGCTGTGCGATCGTCGCCCGAGCCCACCTTCATGTTGGCCAGAGGTGCATGGCATTGGTAGCAGAGTGCCTGGCGGATGTCCGGGCTGATCTTGATGGCTCGGTCGCCATCGCTCATTAACGGCAGCGGAAGACGCCCGAGCGCAACGTAGCCGAGCTCCCGCCGGTCGAATAGCGCTATCGAGGGCCGAAAGATCTCCTGGCTGGATCCCGGACTAAGAGGCTTCACCGCGGGGCGAGACAGCACGCTGCCCTGGCGGTGCATTTGGTGACAAGCCAGGCAAGGAATGGCAGGCTGCTGCGACAGCTTCGGATCATGCAGCCTCCACGGTCCTTTGGTGTCGGTCGGTGTGACCAGATCACGAATTCCGCCCGTGAAATGCATGGCATGACAACGCAGGCAATCGTCCGCCAAATGCTGCTGGCGATTGTGGGTGTCGTCGAGAAAAATCTCTTTATATGTGACTGCATGTGGCCCCGCCGCCCAATCCGCATATTCCTGCTGATGACACTTTCCGCAGCGCCCGCCCATTTGCTGCACATCGTCCGCTTTCAGGCGCACCTGCTCGGGTATCTCGCCGCGCAGATGGGTTACTAATCGACGAATGTTCGTCAAATGAAAACCTGCATCGAGCGTGAATACGTCGCCGTGGCAATCGGAACAAGGCACGTTGCGGTGGGTTGAAGTATGCCAATCGGTGTAAGGCTGCCAGATTTCATGGCACCGCGTACAGGACCGGCCGCCGGAGTAGTGATAGTAAACGCTGGCGCCCGGCAGAAAGAAGACCGCAACCAGTAAAACTGGCATGACCACATAAAGGCGCCGGTACCACGGCCTGTCGTCAGCGGTCATCGCGTGTCCTCCCTAAGAGGCGCCATGTGTTCCTTTCCCCGATCTCACCATGTGGTCGGAGGCGTAGTAGGCGATTGCCATGATCGTCAGAACAGGATTGAAGCCACCATTGGTGACGTGAACGCTGCCGTCCACTACGTAAAGGTTGTCCGCATCATGAACTCGGCAATACTTGTCGACAACCGAGGTCTTTGGATCATCGCCCATGCGGCAGGTGCCCGCTTGGTGCTGCCCGCCGCTCAGGCCGGTGCCCGGCAACAAGGTCCAGGTAGTAACTGCGCCTGCCTCTCTCAGCCATGCCACGGCTTTGGACGATAGAAACTTCGCCACCACGTGGTCATTGGGATGACGCTGGCCTGAGAGGCGAACAACCGGAATCCCCCAGTAGTCCTTCACTCTCGGGTCAACCTGGACCCTGGATTCAAACACCGGCATCTCTTGCACGGGTCCCATTACCCCCATGCTGCGCCGGTACCATTGCCGCATGAATTGTTTGTGTGCACGTCCCCAGTGCGACACACCTGGCGCTCGCCAATTCACAAACTGGTAGGGGAGCCGGATGAACTCGTTGGCCAGCATCCCGCCGCTGATCAATCCCTCGTTGCCGTGGTTGAAGTCGCAGATGGCGATCCCGGCGCCAGGCCCCAGGTCATCGTAGACCTCGAAATCAAACAGGCCTACAGCGCCGCTGTAAGCGTGCCCCTGGAGATTCCTTCCGACCCAGTCGTAGCGGTTGCCAATTCCGTTGGGGAACAGCCGGCTCTTCGAATTCAGCAGCAGCCGCGCCGATTCGTTTGCCGAACCCGATACCACTACAAGATCGGCAGTCTGTTCCTGCAACCTCGCATCAGCATCGAAGTAAGCCACGCCCTTCACCCGACCCTGAGAGTCCGTGAGAATTTCTTTGACAATGCAATCGGTGCGCAGTTCGCAGTTGCCAGTGGCCAGAGCCCTGGGAATAACAGTGTTCTGCGTGCCATTCTTGGCGTCCACTTCGCAGGCAAAACCCACGCACCAGCGGCACCGCATGCACGCCGCCCGGCCGTTGTAGGGAACCGAATTGCGCAGCATGGGAATGTCAAAAGGATGAAGTCCAAGACGCTGGGCGGCAGGTTTCAGGATTTCGTATTCGCGGTTGGGAGGAAGAGGCGTCATGGGCAGCGGGTGCCGGCGCGGCGCGCGGAAGATATTGTTCGAGTCGTCGCCCGAGACCCCGATTTCCCATTCCGCCTTCTCGTAGTAAGGCTCAAGGTCCTGATAGCTAATGGGCCAGTCATCCAGGGTGCTGCCCTCAACCGTCCCGTAGGTCGAGCGCATGCGAAAATCTTTTTCCATGAAGCGCCACGCCATAGCGCCATAACTCGCGGTGCCGCCTCCGACACAAGCTGCATTGTTGTTGTATTCGCCGTCGCTGGGCTTAACGACGTGCTCCCGACCTTGTTCGTCCACAACAACGCGTGGGTTGCGTTTATCGTCGGGACCGAAAGCGTTGCCCAATACCGTAGTGCGCTGGTTGCGCAAGTCGTCCTTACGGTCATCGAAAGCGGTCTGCCACTTGCCTCGCTCCAGCAGCACCACGCTGCGTCCCGACGTGGCCAGTTCCTTGGCAACGATGCCGCCGCCAGCGCCAGCGCCTACTACCACCGCGTTGACATGTTTGAGCGCCATCAGCTTGCTTTCGACCTCAGGCCAGACGTCAACCCTGCGTTCCTGCTGCGCGCTTACTACTTGCTGATGTCGTAATGCAGCCGCCCGCGAATGGGCGGATAAGGAATGCCCAGCATCTTCCAACTCGTTCCCTCGCGGTTGCCGCCATGGCGAGGATCGCCGTAGAAACCCTGCATCGTCTGATCAACCAGGAGACCGAAGAATTCGGTCGAGGAAATTTGGTGCCACGCCTCGCGCGGCGCCTCCCCCTGTTCCATCATAGTGAGCAGTTCGCCTAGCTTCGCGTCCGCCAGATCTGCAAAGTCCCTGCCGTAAAGGGCCCGGCTGCTCTTATCCAGCGCGGCAATTCCTTGGCGATACGAATTCTGCAGATGTTGCAATGCCCCGCAGAGTTGGCGGTCGATGTAGTTCACTACACCTGCCCATGCGGCGCCGGGATCTTCGTCCGGAGGAATGATCTGGTCACAAACTGCGGCCAGGGTTCTGGCTTCGGCTACAGTCAGAAACCGCCACGGGGTTTTGGCGCCGCTACAGGCAACGCCGGAACCCGTTGCCGCCGCAACGGCTAGCGCCGCCTGAAAGAACTTCCGACGGCTGAGCTTGTAGGCTGGTTCCACGCTCGGTTCTCCGACTGTCGAATATGCCTGAGCCCATCAGTCAGGTCTGTGACGCCAGTCACGTAGCGGAGGATTAACTGTTTGGTAGCGGAGGATAACCATCTCACGAGCAGGGTCGGTCGACACGGTTTCCGCTTTCGCAAACCTACGCGCTCAGCGCAGCCAGCTTTTGAACGCCAGGGGTATCACCCCGGGCATCGCCCGGGGTATCGCCCAGGGGATTACCCCCCAGCCAGTCCGGATGCTTGGCCACGAAAGCAGCCTTCAGAATCATCCGGCTGATCTTGTTGATGATCCAGTCAGGATGCGCTGGTCGAGCAGGGCGAACGATCGGCGACTGTACGCCGGGCGTTCCCGCCCGCCGATTCGGATCCAGGGTGCTGACGAACATCGTGGCGGCGGCGCTACTTTGCGCGTGCTCTCCCGGCCATTGCGGCCGCCGCGCCCAGCGCGATCCAGATTCCCAGGGCCCGCCATTCGTAGACTGTGAAATGGCCGGGGACGAGCGGGATCACCTTCATCAGGACCATCGCGATTCCCACTGTCAATCCGAACCACACCACGCCGCGCGCGGCTGCCGAAAGCATCATCACGCCAGGCCGGGCGCGCGCGAGGGCCAGGCATGCCGCACACGTTGCCGACCATCCGATGGCACACGCGACCGATCCGACCTCGGTGACCGGAACGAGGATCGCGTCCCCCAACAGCATACCAGCGGCGGTGGCGAGGCCAATGCAGAGCACCGCGGCCGATGGCGTCTGATAACGTGCGTGGATCGTTCCGGCGCGCGAGTCCACCATCCCACGGCGTCCCAGAGCAAACAGCAGACGGCTGGCCGCAACGAAGTTTCCGTTGAAGCACTTGAAGAGCGAGAGCAAGGCGGCGGCAAGAATGATGTTCACAATCCATCGCGAACCCAGCGCCTGCTGGAAGGCCACGGCCGTCATAAATCTTTCGCCGGTCAGTTGCCGCCAGGGTGCGACAAAGGCGACCGCCGCGACAATGCTGGCATAGAAGAGAATCCCGATAACGATTGCCATCCAGATCGCGCGAAAGAAGCCTTGGGTGCGGAAATCGGGGCTGGCTTCTTCTGCCGCCTTCCCCACCGATTCGAAGCCCGTCATGAAATAAGGCACAACCTGAATTACCAGCAGAATCGAAACCAACGGAGTGTGCGTGAACAGCGGCTGAATATTGGCGGCCGAGCCGCGCGTTACGCCCAAAGCCACAAAGACGAGAAACAGAGTCAGCGTGCCGAAGCTGGTCCAATTCTGAAACGTGGCGCTAAGGCGGATGCCGCGATAGTTCAGCAGCGTGAGCAGCGCGGTCAGAGCCAGTCCGATAACGAGGTGCGGAAGGTATACCGGGCGACCCGCGATGCGGTACAGTTCCACCGAATCGAGGCCGGGAACGATGTAACCGGCGATGCGGCCGACGGCGACGGCTTCCCATGGGCACACGATGAAATAGGCGAGGGTCATCATCCAGCCCGTGGCGAAGCTGATGGGGCGCGAAAAAACCGCCGAGGTATAAGCAATTTCTCCTGCCGCGTCGGGCATGGCCACCACCAGCTTGCCGTACACCCATCCGATGGGAAGCAGAAGCGCGCCCCCGATTACGAAACCAAGCAGAGCTCCGAGCGCGCCTCCGCGGAGCAGCCAGTCGTCCATAATGACCAGCCAGCCGACTCCCACCATGGTTCCCCAACCCAGAGTGAAATAGTCGGTGGCGCGAAGTTGGCGGGCGAGAGTATTCACGAGGTCCGGGATATTCCCTGAGAGGAGCGGCGCGAATTATAAAGCATCAACGGCGGCTACGCGGCTTCCGGCTTCCGCTACGCGGCTTCCGGCATCGACCGATACGCTGTTTCCGAAAGCCCAGCGCCAAGCGCCGGGAGCCGAAAGCCGGACGCCGGCATGTTAGTATCGAATTCAGCCCTGCATGACACTTCATCACTTGATCCGTACAGGCAGCTGTACATCTTCCGGCCTGCATTTCGGGCCTCGTAGATAAATGACACATCCCTCCAAATCTCGCAAACGCGTGCTCAGTGGCATGCGCTCGACCGGGAAACTGCACCTCGGCAACTATGTGGGCGCGCTACAAAACTGGGTCCGCATGCAGGACGAGTACGAATGCTTTTTCTGCGTGGCCGACTGGCACGCGCTGACTACCGATTACGCCGACACGTCGCGGGTGAAGGAAAATTCTCTCGAGGTCGTGCTGGACTGGCTGGCCGCCGGACTCGATCCGGAGAAGTCGGTGATCTTCATCCAGTCGCATGTTCCGGCGCACGCGGAGTTGCACCTGCTGTTTTCCATGATCACGCCGCTGGGCTGGCTGGAACGGGTGCCCACGTATAAAGAGCAGCGAGAAAATATCAAGGACAAAGATCTGGGGACCTACGGATTTTTGGGATATCCCGTGCTGCAGTCGGCCGACATTTTGATCTACAAAGCGGACTTCGTTCCGGTGGGGGAAGATCAGGTGGCGCACGTGGAACTAACGCGGGAGATTGCGCGGCGCTTCAATGGGTTTTATGGCGCGCCGAAAGAAGTGTTTCCAGAGCCGCAGGCGCTGCTCACTCCCGCGGCGAAGCTCCCGGGCACCGACGGGCGCAAGATGTCGAAGTCGTACGGAAACACAGTGCTGCTCACGGATCCGGAGTCGGTGGTGCGGCAGAAGCTGAAGACCATGGTGACCGATCCCGCGCGGGTGCGGCGGTCCGATCCCGGCAATCCGGATGTGTGTCCAGTGGGCGATCTGCACAAAATCTTCAGCGACAAGGGCACGATGGCCAGGGTGTATGAAGGCTGCCGGTCGGCCAGCATCGGCTGTATCGAGTGCAAAGGCTGGGCCGCCGATGCGCTGGTCAAGCTGTTGAATCCCATGCAGGAGCGGCGCAGGAAATTTGATGAGAATCCGCGGCTCGCCTGGGATATTCTGGAAGCTGGCACCGAGCGGGCGCGCAAGGCAGCAGGCGAAACGATGGAGGATGTGCGCGCGGCAATGGGCATGTCGCTGGAGTATGAGGCGCCGAAAGTAGGCCAAGGCAAGTAGATGTCGCGCAGAGTGATAGCTGTTTCGCTTCGCTCAGGATGACAAGGCGAAAAAAGAATGACCGAAAATACAAAACTCGTTTCTCGCGGCGATCCGGCGGCGCCCGTATTTCCAGCGGTCGTTGCGGGCCTGTCTGCCGCGAAGCCAGCCAGGGACGCGGCGAAGAAGGAAGAGAGCGATTCGCCTTTCGCCGTCGCCGTGACCGATGTTTACGAAGGCCCGCTCGACTTGCTGCTGGACCTGATCCGCAAGCAGGATATCGACATTTATGACATTCCCATCGCGCGCATCACGGCGCAGTATCTGGCCTACGTCGAGAAGATTCGCGAACTCGATGTGAACGTGGCGGCCGAATTTATTTATATGGCCGCGGTGCTGATTCACATCAAGTCGAAAATGCTCTTGCCCCGCGATCCGGATGCGGCGCCGGAGGAACAGGAAGATCCGCGGAACGAACTGGTCAACCGGTTGCTGGAGCATGAGAAATTCAAGTCAGCCGCACAGATGCTTTTACAGAAGCAGCAGATCGAGGATGCGGTGTTGTCGAATCCGTCGCTGAAGGAATTCATGGAGGCGGAAGGCACCGAGCCGGAAATTGCCGCCGACGTGATCGATCTGGTCAAGACTTTTCAGCAGGTGCTGGAGCGGGTACGAACGCGTCCGGTGCTCAACGTCGACGAGGAAACGGTTACCGTGGGTCAGATGATCGATTACCTGCGACGGCGGCTCTCGCTGGAAGACCGGCCGATCCGGCTCAAGCACCTTCTCATGCGGGTTCCGTCGCGCCCCGCCCTGGTGTGTATGTTCCTGGCACTGCTGGAAATGGTACGGCTGCAAGCGATCCAAGTGCGTCAAGAGCGGATGTTTGGGGAGATCGCCGTCCGCAAGCATACCCACTTCGATGAAATTATGAACGAACAGTCGGTGGTGCGCGACGACTGGAGATAAACTGCAGTAGCCAGTTGCCGGTAAGACCTGGCCGCACTGGCAACTGACAACCGGCAACTGATTCTATGTCTCTGAAAGCTCAACTCGAAGCCATCATTTATGCGGCGGAGACGCCGATCACTCTGGAGCAGATGACCCAACTCGTGAAGGAGACGGTCATCGCGGAAGGAGCGGCGGACGAGGCGGAGATGAAGTCGCGCGTCCGCTTGTGCCTGGAAGAACTTGTCGGGGAATACGGCGCGCCCGATCATGGCATCGAGATCCGCCAGGTCGCGGGCGGCTACCGCATGTCAACCAAGCCCGAGCAGCACGAAGTCGTGCGCGCGTTCGCCAAGAGCCTGAAGCCGCCGATCCGGCTCTCGCTGCCGGCGCTGGAAACCCTGGCCGTGATTGCTTACAAGCAGCCGGTCACCGTGCCGGAGATCAACGACATTCGCGGCGTCGATTCCGGTGGAGTGATCGGGACTTTGCTCGACCGCAAGCTGATCACAACTGCGGGGCGCAAGCAGGTGATCGGGCGTCCGATTCTTTACAAGACGACCAAGGAATTCCTGATGCGGTTTGGGCTGAAGGATGTGAACGAATTGCCCAGCATGGAGGAGTTCGAAAAGCTGGTGGCGGAATCGTTTCAGTCGGAGCTGATTCCCGCGGAGAGTGCGCTGTCGTTAACCGAGGTGGCACAGCCCGCCGAAAACGAGGAGACCGAAATTGCCCCGGCGAGCGAGAGCGTGTCTGAAGCAAAGAAGGCTGGCTGACGATTTTCTTTGGGCTTCCCGGACTTGTTACTGTTCACCGCTTACACAGCGCGGAGGTCGCCTTCGAATAGCACCCCTGAGGGAGCGGTGGAACGAATCTGCCCAACTCCAGCCGCGAAGCGGCGTAAGAATGCAGCCCACGGCGTAAGTCGTGGGGTGGGTTACTGGAAGATGAGCGAGCCCCAGCGGGGCGAAAGAATAGTTCCCAGGCTCACACGGAATCTGATCTAAATTGTTTCCGCCCTCATGGGGCCTTGAATTCATTATGCCGCTCGAACGCCTGCAAAAAATTATCGCTGCTGCCGGAGTCGCCTCCCGCCGCAAGGCTGAGCAACTGATCTCGTCGGGCCACGTCCAGGTCAACGGAACGGTGATCACCGAACTTGGCAGCAAGGCCGATCCGGAAACCGATCACGTGCGCGTCAACGGAAAACTTCTTCACGGGGCGCAGCGACACGTTTACCTCTTGCTCAACAAGCCCAAAGGCTACGTCACCACGATGAGCGATCCGGAAAAGCGGCCGACCGTCATGGATCTGATTCGCGGCGTGAAGGGACGCGTCTATCCCATAGGCCGCCTGGACTATGCCAGCGAAGGATTGCTGCTGCTGACCAACGATGGCGAACTCGCGCACCGCCTGATGAAAGCGGCCTCTCACGTTGCCAAGACCTATGTCGTGAAAGTCGCGGGAACGCCCAAGGAAGAAGCCATCGCCAGGCTGCGCGCTGGAGTTTCCATTGCCACCGACGACGGGAAGCGCGTAAAGACCGGCCCGGCTCTGGTGCGCGTGGTGAAAGAAGCCACGAATCCGTGGTACGAGATCACGCTAGTCGAAGGTCGCAATCGCCAGATTCGGCGCATGTTTGAGGCGGTTGGCCATCACGTGGAAAAAATTAAGCGCGTAAAGTATGGGCCGCTGACACTCGATGTGCCGCCCGGCAAATTTCGATCGCTCACGTTGAAGGAAGTGGAACGGTTGAAATCCGTCAGTAAACCCGTCGCCACGGTCAGTAAGAAATCCACGTCATGATATGCCGCGAGCATGAGCCGATTTCTTGATCTGGTTTCGAAGCCGGCGCGCGACATGGCCGGCTACCTTCCGACGCCGTCCCCCGGTCAGGCTTCCGCGGACGTTCAACCGCAGCTCATCAAGCACGACTCTAACGAAAATCCCTTTGGTCCGTCGCCGCGTGCGATCCAAGCAATGCAGTCGGCGCTGGCCGCGTCGAACTTCTATCCTGACGACGACTGCGCTGAGTTGCGCAGCAGGCTGGCCACCCACCACGCAGTGTCGACCGCGCAAGTTCTGGTGACCGCCGGTTCGACCGAGATGTTGGCGTTGCTGTGCCAGACGATGCTGGCGCCTGGCCTGAACGCCGTGACCAGTGAACGGTCATTCGTCCTTTACGGAATCGCGGTGCACTCCACCGGAGCGCGGCTGATCCAGTCTCCGATGCGCACGGATGACGACAGGTTCGATCTGGCCGCGATCCTGGCTGCGATCAACCAGGATACGCGCCTCGTCTTCCTGGCGAATCCCAACAATCCAACCGGGACCATGCTCGAGGCCGCGGCGGTCGACAACTTCCTCGCCGAAGTGCCCGGACATGTGGTGGTCGTTCTGGACGAGGCGTACTACGATTTCGCTCTGCACTTCGCGGCGCTGCGTAAGGTTGAGTATTCACGGTCGCTGGAATACCTTCGCCGAGGCGCCAGCGTGATCGTGCTGCGAACCTTCTCCAAGGCGCATGGGCTGGCGGGCCTGCGCGTGGGATATGGTTTAGGGCCGGCGGAACTTCTGGCTTATTGCGCGCGCCTGCGCAATACATTCTCGGTTTCGTCCCTCGCCCAGGCTGCCGCCCTTGCCGCGCTCGACGACCACAACCATATCGCACAAGTCGTTTCCAACAACACGTCGCAAGCATTGGTTCTGACGGAAGGATTATCAAAGCTGGGGTATCGTGTCGTCCCGACTTCGGCGAACTTCCTCTATTGCGACGTCGGCGAAGAGGCCTCCGGTGTCGCGGGCCGCCTGCGCGCCGAAGGAATCAGCGTGCGCCCGTTGGGTGCGTGGGGCGCGCCGACCTGTATCCGCGTGACTGTCGGAACGCCGGAGCAGAACGAGTTGTTTCTGAGCGCCATGCGCAAGATCGTTGCGCTATCGCAGCGCCCAGCGCCGCGATAGCTTGCCAGGTGCTTCCAATCACCGGTAACTCCCCAGAGATGACTTTCCTGATCTTGACCTATTCACCCGCCACGGGAGCACCCTTCCACTCCTGTGTGTCCTTCTGGCCTGCTGAAACTAAATCACTTACAGGTGGGAACTCTAGACACCCCGGTGGAGTCTATGTTGAGTGAGAGTCACGGCTCCGCTCACACTTTGCCGGACTTAGCCAGGCAGCAAATTTTCAAGGGCGCAGTAGGGTGGAAAATCCTATAATCAGGGGACGCCATCATGGCGGGAGCAACCACCTTGGGTGATCTGGCAAGTGCAATCGGAGCACGGTCGCAGGAAGAGGCGGCGATCGTCGCGGAGTTGAAGGCCGGCTCGGAAACGGCATATGCCTGGCTGATCGGCGAGTTTCAGCAGCCGGTCTATGGCCTGGTGTACCGGGTTGTCAACGATCCGGCGGACGCGGCGGATACAACGCAGGACGTCTTTCTGAAAGTGTTTCGTGGGATGAAGCATTTTCACGGTGGGTCGAGCCTCAAAACGTGGATCTACCGCATCGCGTTGCACGAAGCAGCGAACCGGCGGCGGTGGTGGTTCCGGCACAAGGCGCGAGAGACATCGATTGAGCCGGCGGAATCCGAGGGGCTCAGCGCATGCGAAAACGCAATGCAGGTAGCGCTGATGGATCATGCCGATTCTCCTTTTGACAGTGTCGCGCATCACGAAGTGCAGCACCGAGTGGAAGAAGAATTGAGGAAAGTCTCCGAGCCCTACCGGACGACCCTGATTCTGCGTGATCTGGAAGAGATGTCCTACGAAGAGATTGCCGAGGTGTTGGAGATTTCGCTGGGAACGGTGAAATCGCGCCTGACACGTGGCAGAGACGCACTGCGGCAACGGCTGGCGCCCTACGTGCGCGAAGTTGGAAACGACCTGGGTTTGACCGCTCCGACGTCAGACAGCAAAGAACAGCGGAGTTTGCGGTCACAGGTTGCTGCAGGGGGTAGAAGGGTCGAGGTGATGCCATGAAGGGCACAAGGAACGGTATGGGACTGCAGTGCCCCCAGGCGAAGCGGTTATTCTCGCCATATTTGGATGGAGCGGTGACGGGCACGGAGATGCTCGCGCTGCAGGTACACTTGTCGGATTGCGCGGCTTGCAACCACGAGTATCAGGGCTTGCGGCGGACCCAGCAGCTGCTGGTGAACCTGGCCCGCCCGAAGGTTCCGGCGGATCTGGGGCTGAAGTTGCGGCTGGCGATTTCGCGGGAAGCCGCCCGGGCCCGGCGGCCCGCCTTCGAGGCACTGAGAGTGCGACTGGAAGATGCTTTCCAGGCATTCATGGTTCCGGCGACGGCGGGATTTCTGAGCGCGCTGATTATTTTCGGAATCGCGATGGTGTATTTCGTGGCGCCGTCCTCGCTGCAGGCGGGCAACGATGTGCCGCTGGTCATGGTCAACACCGCGCCGCAGTTGGAGCAGAGCGCGTTTGGCATGACCCTCGACACGATCGACGCGGATTCGCTGGTGATCGAAGCCTACGTGGACGCGAACGGGCGCGTGCAGGATTACCGTATTCTTTCCGACACGAAAGAATCGCAGGAAGCCTTGCCGCAAGTGAAGCGCATGCTGATCTTCACCACGTTCCGTCCTGCGCTGTCGATGGGGCGCCCGACGCCGAGCCGGGCTGTGTTGTCGTTTTCGAAGATCAGCGTAAGAGGGTAGCAGATTGTCGATTGGCGATCGACGATTTCAAATTTTGATTGATGATTTCTGCTTGACTTCTGATTTGCTCCCCAGGCTTTGCGTGTGGGTCGCAGAGATTATTCTCGTGGTCCGGCTGTTCTCGAAAATCTAGGTCGAGTTCCGAACGGACGCGCAACGGCGGAACACATAAGTTCCGCCCGCTGCGCCTCCAACGTTAATGAACCGACTAGTTTTGACAGGATTCGGCGACCATGCGGACGTCGGTGACCTGCAGGTGTCCGTGCTCGGTACCGCTCTTCTTCATGCCGCTGTCTTTCGCAGCGTCTTTTGCATCTTCCTTCATGTTGTGCATCTTGGCATTCGAAACCACACCCTTGGCCTCAACCGTGTGGCCCACGTGACTCGCCAGATCGACTGCATTATTGGCGCGCACTTCCCAGGTGCTGCCGTCGTTGGTGGTCAACACGAACTCGTTGGCACTATCGCCCTTGCTCAGGCATCCGGTGATGTTTCTCACCTCGCCTTTTGATTTGGCATCGGCGTCTTGTGCGACGGCCCACGCCGAAGTCAGACCAGCTAGAACCACACACAACAGCAAACGGCTCCACTTATTTGTCATTCGGTTGCTCCTTATAAGCGCCCCGTAAGTTCATCGACGGGCAATACGAGACATGCTTCAGGAAGATAAGTTGCCCTTTCCAACAGGAGAGTTGCCGCTAATCAGGAAAGGGCCTCAGGCTTAGTCCTACTGCTTTGCCAGAACGTGCATCGGCGGCCTCAAACTAGAGCAATCCCAGTAGTCGGGATATTTGTGAGTAGCGCTGATCTGGATGTCGGCGAAGAGCGCTGCCAAAAAGGGTGATGGCTCTGCCACCTTCCGCGCAGAAACCATCCATGGGCTGCCATGAGACACGCCCGACTCTCACTTCGCCGGTGTCCCCCCCGGAACTTCGAGCTTCAAGCGCCGCACGATCCGCGCCAGCGCCACCAGCAACGCCTCGCTCCCCTTGTCCAGCCCCAGTTCCGCTTTGTCCAGAAATGCGAAAGCCCCATCCTGCTCCAGGCGGACCGCGTTTTTCTGCGACAGCCCGGTGAATGCCACCCACCGCGATCCCCGCCGTCGCCGGATCGTTCTTCAGCGCCTTCAACACGTCCGGCCCCGTCATCTTCGGCAGCAGCATATCCAACAGGATCAAGTCCGGCTTCTTTTCCCGCGCAATCTCCAGCGCATTCGCCCCATCCATCGCCGTGCTGACCTCGTACCCCGCCCGCGCCAGCGCCCGCTCCGTTGCCAACCGCAGAAACTTGCTGTCATCCACCAGCAGAATCTTCGTCATTCTAGCCTCGTCCTTCCCCACCTCGTGTCGAATCTCGGCTGCTTCGGATCCCGTCACCGTGGGCGGAACTCCGTCCTCGTTTCGACAGCCTTCCCAATTCCTTATCGGCAAATTTTCGCAACGAACCAGCAGAACGAACCAGCAAGAACGAACCAGAAGGAACCCACCGGATAAGAGTTCCCTTAAATTCGGCGGGCTCTCAAGGCCTCTTGCCCTCCCGGAAGTTCGACCCGCCCCATTCGATCCGCGATCATTGCCGAGCGTACCCGCCGCGCTTCCCATCGCGTTTCTCAGAGAACCTGGCCGCCCCCTCGATCAGCGTTTTCACCGCTGCCCGGCAGGTCGAGCGCAACTCCGCCTCATGCCCATCTGGAATCGATTTCGACAGCAGTAGCATCGCTGTCCCGTGCAGCGTGGCCCACAGCGCCAGCGCCAACCGCGTGTGATCCTCCGGGGAACCGCCCAGTCGCTTCGCCAGCTGCACTTCCACGAATGCGAAGTTCGGCCTCGATTCCCGGATCGGCCGCGGCCGCCCAGACCCTTTAGGAGGCGACAGCTCGCGCCCGTAGGTATAAAACAGTTCGTATTCATGCGGCAGCCGCAGCGCCTCCTCCACGTAGGCTTCCGCCATCTCCTCCAGCGTTTCGCCTGCCTCAAAGTGCTGTCGTATGCGCGCCACAGAGCGCAGCAAGAGACCGCGCACCAGGTCTTGCCGGTTCTTGAACCGCCGGTAGACCGCCGGCGTATTCGTTCCCGCCGCCCGCGCCACCGCCCTCATCGTGAGCGACTCATCGCCTCCCCGCTTCCACAGTGCCTGGGCGGCATTCAGAATGCGATCTTCAAGGTCGGGGTCCGGCTGCCGCGGCATCTTTACGTTCCTCCGGGGCTGGCTTCGCCCGCCTTATTACGTTGACAACGTACACATAACACTGTATGTCTAATCATACTCGTTCTCTCCCGCTGTTGACCCGGGTTCTGATGTCGGGAAAGGCGTCCGCCTCGGCGCCCAGCCTCGCGGCCGCCCTTCGGTTCTCTGGTCCCTTTTTGTTACCTTGCCTCGAAGGGCGGTATTTAATGGCGTTGACACTGTAGACATAACGGCGTATAAATAATCTTGGAATTCGGGCCCTCCCTGCATTTTCCCTATTTCTTGATTCAGGAGTGTATTCCCAGATGTATTCGTACGAAAATGCCGATGACTGCCTCTCCATCTTGCAAATGAACTCCGAGCTCCAGCACGCTCAACTGGAGCTCCTGAGCGCCCACTGCGCCACCCATCAGTTGCGCCTCCGCTATTCCGCCGACGATCTCGCCCGCTTCGGACGCCGCGACGTCCTGCGCAAGGCCGCCGAGACCGCCAACGCCCTGAACGAGTCTTACTCGGCCATTCAAAAAAAGATTCCCCCCTCCGAGCAAAATCCCGACCTCCCGCTGACCAGCGACCAGATCGCGCTGGCCATCGGGTTTGTCTCCTCCTACCTGCGCGAGCAACGCGAGCTCTATTTCCCCGCAGCCCTCCCGCTCCCCAACCAGCACAAGGCCCGGATGTGGCCCTATTTTTCGCCCACGTTGCTCGACCAGGTCCGCATCGTCGAACTTCAGGGGCAGCGCGTTGCCGCGCCTGCGTTCTATGCCCAGGCCCGGGCCCTCGGTTTCGACAACCTGCCCGAGGTCACCCACATGGGCTTCCTTACTTTTCTCGACGTCGTGGTCTTCAACGGAACGCTCACGGAACGTTCGCTGTTCCATGCCCTGGTACACGCTGTCCAGTTTCAAGTCCTCGGCCTCGAGCGCTACACCGAGCTCTTCGTACAAAGCTTCGTCAAGACGAAAGCCCATTTCACCGTGCCTCTCGAAGCCCACGTCTTCTCCCTCGAATCCAAGTTCATGCGTCCTTCCGCGGAAAGGTTTTCCGTCGAGGACCATGTCTTCCGCTGGGTGACCGATGGACGCTACTAACCGCGGCGCGCTCACCCGCGCGGACGCACCGCGCCCAGGTTGCCCTCCCCATCACGCACCAGGGGCGGCCGTAAGCCGCCCCCGCGTGACCCAAAAGTTTTTCACCCCCGCGCAATAAAAAAGAAGGGGCGGCTAAGTACCGCCCCTCAACACCCTTAGAATCCGCTCCCCCAGCGACACCCGTTCCCACGGCGCTTCCTCCACGCAAGCCTCAATCCAGTCCACCCGCCCCGGCTTCGGCGCCTCGCTCCGCAGCAAATGCCACGCCTCCTTGTAAGGCCCGTACTTCGCCCCCTTCAGCTTCGGATACAACGCAATGCTCCCCTGTCCCACTACCATCTCCCCCGGTATGATGTACCACATGTCTTCCTGAAAAACATAAGCCGCCAGATATTCAAACGGATTCCCCTCATACGGCCCATCGCTCCCTCGCACCGTGCACGAATATCCTCCCCGATCTTTAAACATCGTCGACTTCACCTGCACCCGCGCAAACTGTCCCTCATGCTCCACCACAAAGTCATACGGCATCACTTCGCCCCAGGGCTTGTTCAAATGCAACTCCTTCTCCACCGCCCGCAACATAAACTGCAACTCCGCCCACTCCCCCCGCAACTTCGGATGCTTAATGTTCATCCCCCGATTTTTCATTATGGCCTCATTCCTCTCCCGACTCCGTTTCCCGAAATAGCCTTTGCACTTGGTTCTCAAGAGTTCTTGTCCCAAGAATCCTTGTCATTCCGAACCAGCGTTCTTTGCTGGTGAGGAACCTGCTTTTCTATCGAGTGCACCGCCGCCCCCGAGGATTCGTCGCCCAAATAAAAACGCGGCCCGCAAGGGCCGCGCCTGTTTCTACCACCATTTGGACTATGCCACACTCAGTGGGCGAAAGGGAATACCTGGCAACAAATAAATCTCCCCTAAATTCCCATTTTGGAAATTCCCCCGACTCATGTGGGGACAGCAACCCTCGGCTGTCCGGCGGCCCGGATGTATCGGGCCGCGACGCGGAGCGGCGACAGAATGCAGCCCACGGCGGAGGTTGCGGGAAAACTAGAAGTGTGGGCATCACCGTGGAAGAGCGTCCCTTCCAGGGCCGCGTAAAGCATGTGGAATCACCGTGGGCTTCAGACCTGCAAGAGTGACGCGTTTGACGGGAATCGTGCGCTGGGAGAGGGACACTCATAACGCGCGCACGTCGCTGTGATCGTCATCACAGCAAACAGTACGAACCATGCGCGAACATCGGAGTAAATAGGAACTTTGTCGGTCTAATGTTCGTAGCTTCGGTTATGAGGCGATTTGTCGGCAGCTTCGGCGAGGTGTTGCGTGCCATGTGGACGCACAAACTTCGCTCCTTCCTCACCATGTTCGGTATTGCCTGGGGAGTGGGGTCGCTGCTGCTCCTGGTTGGATTAGGAGAGGGTTTTCGCGCGGGAACCGCCAGGAATCTGGAGAGCTTCGGCGAAGACTTCATGCACATTTACAACGGACGGGTGCCGGCGGTTGGCGGCAGCCAACTTTCGTCTCGCCAGTACTACCTGAACTACCAGGACTATTTGGATATTCGCAGCTCGCGGTTTGTCCGTAATGCCACGCCGGTAATCTACCGTGGCGACCTTCGGCTGGTGAGCGAGTACGGCAGTAGCAACGGCTATGTGGATGGCGCCGAGCCCCAGTTCTCCGGCATTCGCTACCAGCCGATCGACCAGGGGCGTTCTTTGAATTGGAACGACGAACGCGAGCGCCACAATGTGTGCGTGATCGGAAGCGAATTTGTGCGCATATTGTTCCCCGGCCGGCCAGCCGTAGGCAGCACGATCCTTATCAACAGCGTGCCGTTCGAGGTGGTTGGGACGATGCAGAAGGTTGGTCACGGAAACAACAATGGAGAGAACATGCGCCTGATCATGCCCTATACCACCATGGCTACCTATTTCCCGATGCAGGGAGCGGGCAACGCAAAGGCGATCAAGTATGTAGCCTACCAGCCGATTACACGGGAGCAGCACGCACAAGCCAAGAAGGCAGTGCGGAGTATCGTTGCAAGAAACCACGGCTTTGATCCCGAGACGCCGGATGCCTTTGACGACTGGGACTCGATCGCCACGGCCGAGATGATGGGCAAAATCTCCGATGCCATGGATACGTTCCTGGGAGCCGTCGGCCTGGTGACACTCGGCCTGGGCGCCATCGGAGTGATCAACATCATGCTGGTGTCGGTAACGGAGCGCACCCGGGAGATCGGCCTGCGCAAGGCTTTGGGCGCTACCAGACGCAACATCCTGTTCCAGTTCTTTTTAGAGGGCCTGATGCTTACCGGAATCAGCGGCGCCATTGGCGTGTGCGCAGCCTACGTCGCCACCAAGCTATTCGGACTTGTGCCGCCGATCGATGGATTCGAATTGCCTCACATTTATCCGGCGACTGCCGTGCTCGCCACGGGCAGCCTTGCTTTGGCCGGCATTATCGCGGGACTTTATCCCGCGCGGCGGGCGGCCTTGCTCCAGCCCGTGGAGGCGCTTCGTCAGGAGTAACCAATGATCCAGGCGAAAGATGTGCTCTCGGAAGCGTATCGATCACTCAGACACAACCGCCAGCGAAGCGCGCTGACCATGCTGGGCATGGCCTGGGGCATCGCCACCGTAGTGCTGTTGCTGGCCTACGGCACGGGTTTCTCCACGGCCATCGTCAACATATTCAGGAGCTATGCCAGCATGGCGGCAATGGGCATCGCGGGCGGGCGCACGTCGATGCAGGCCGGAGGAAACAAGGCCGGTACCAGTATCCGGCTGACCACGGACGACATTGATCGTGTAGTGGTGAATGTGCCGGAAGTGACCCGCATCACTCCCGAATCGTTTTTCGATGCGCCCGTCAGCTACGAGGGGCGTTCGTACACGTGGAGCGTTCATGGCGGCAATCCCGCGCTCCAGGAAATTCAGAACCTGCAACTGGGTCTCGGTCGTTTCTACAGTGCCGAAGATATGCAAATGCGCGCGCGCGTGTGTGTGCTGGGCTCGGAATCCAGGGAAAAGCTGTTTTCCGGCCGTTTCCCCGTGGGCGAGAAGATTCGTATCAGCGGCATTCCTTACGAGGTAATCGGTGTGCTTCAACCCAGGCCCCAGGAAGGCACCGAGAACAGTATCAACCGCGTCGTCTACATCCCTTTCCCCACCTTGAGCGACTTCCGTAGTACGTACTATATCGACATGATCTGGTTAGATTTTCTCGGCTACGACTATGGAGGCGTCGAGAAGTCGGTTCGTAATACGCTGGCAGCACAACACAATTTCCGTGCTGACGATAGGCGGGCTCTGTTCGTTTTCAGCATGATGGAGCAGCTTTCGCAATTTCGCATCATCACTATGGCGCTGCAGGTGATGCTTGCCTTCATTGGCACTCTGACTCTTGGCATTGGCGGCGTGGGACTGATGAACATCATGCTGGTGAGCGTAACCCAGCGAACGCGTGAGATCGGGGTTGAGAAAGCGTTGGGCGCTCGCCGCTTCGATATCCTCCTGCAGTTCTTGTCCGAAGCGCTGGCGATTACCTTTTTGGGCGGCCTTTTAGGGATTGTGCTCGCCTACATCATTTCCTTTTCTGTGGGGACTCTCACTTTTTACAGTGCGCTTGCCCAGCACGGGGAGGCGGGCGACATTCGACTGATCATTTCACCAGGCAGCGTATCGGTTTCTACCGCAATCCTCGCGCTGGTGGGACTGGTTAGCGGAATGATTCCAGCAATACGCGCCTCACGTCTCGATCCTATTGAGGCATTGCGCTACGAATAGGGCGGTTGCTGTCATCCGAATTTGATCGGGACCTTATTCCATCTTGGAAGGTGTGACTTTGCAGGCGCGCCAGGAAAGTCTGTTGCCCGAAAAAAATGCCAAGAGAGTTGTCATCCTGAGCGAGGATTGGTCTTTGCGCGCATAGCGCAAAGACCAACCGCAGTCGAAGGATCCCCACGACCCAACCGCCACCACCGACGTCGGAGGGAATTCTGCCCGTGCCTTCCGCCTCCGATGCCACCCAACTTTCCACCCAAACGAAAAACGCGGTCCCCAAGGGCCGCGCCTATTTCTACCGCCATTAAAACAACGCCCACTCAGCCCAAAGTAATCCCTCACAGCAAATAAACTTCCCAAGATTTCCATTTCGGAAATGCACCCTACTCATTCCTCATCAGTCTTGTCATTCCGAACGAGCGCCTTTCAGCATAAAGTCTTGCCATTAGTTCATGTCATTCCGAACGGGCGCTTTTCAGCCCGGAGGAATCTTCCCTGACAGCGTCCCAAAAGCCCCGGCCGTGCCATAGTCCAATTCCAACCGGCAAGGATACGACTTCCAGTCGTACCGCATTCGGCCGAATAGGAGCCCGGCTTCAGCCGCTGAGGGACACCGAGTCGGCAAGTGCGACGGCCAAACACGGATCACTTTTTCGCAGTACGCCTGCAGGCGTGGAACCGCCGTATTAAGCCGCAAAAGAAAACCTACTTGTCATCTTGAGCGCAGTCGAAAGATCCCTACCCCGCCAAGCGCTCCCGAGGACGCCTCAGGGAATTCTCCCGAAGACTAGGGTTCTCGGTGTTGTGTCCCCCGACCCTTTCCGCTCCGACGACACCCAACTTTCACCCTAAACGAAAAACGCGGCCCGAAAGGCCGCGCCTGTTTCTACCACCATTTTGGCTCTGGCACACTCAGAGCACGAAGGGAACCCTCCGCCCCAAATAAATCTCCCCAAATTCCCATTTTGGGAAACTTACCCGAACTCATGTGGGGACAGCCGCCCTCGGCTGTCCGGCGGCCCGGCCGTATCGGGCCGCTACCTCCCACAGCGAAAAAAGATCAGTGGCCCAACAGGAGCGAAGCCGCAAAGCCCGCCCTGAGCGAAGTCCAAGGACGCCGCAAGTATGCAGCCCACAGCCTGCCCTGAGCTTGCCGAAGGGGCGCAAGCCGCGGGACGCGAAGCGAAAAACGACCAAGCCGCGGAGCGGCGAAAGCGTGGTCAAGAAATAGCCCAAAAGAAAACGGGGCGGCTTGCGCCGCCCCGCTTGGCTGAATACTGACTACTGGGTTCTGGCCCCTACGTTCCTTCGCTCCACCCCGCCAGATACTCTTCCTGCTCCGGCGTCAGCCGATCGATCTTGATCCCCATCGACTCCAGCTTCAGTTTCGCGACGCGCTTGTCCAGTTCATCCGGGACGCGGTAGACCGTCTTTTCCAGCTTCTTGTGGCTCCGCACCATGTATTCGACGGAGAGCGCCTGGTCGGCAAAGGACATATCCATGACGGAGGCGGGATGCCCTTCCGCCGCGGCCAGGTTGATCAGGCGGCCTTCGCCCAGCAGGTTGATCTTGCGACCATCCTTCAGGGAGTACTCTTCCACGAACGTGCGCGTGGTGCGCTTCGAGGACGACATCTTCTCCAGCGCAGGGATGTCGATCTCCACGTTGAAGTGCCCCGAATTGGAAATGATGGCCCCGTCCTTCATCAGGTCGAAGTGTTCTTTCGTGAGCACGCTCTTGTTGCCGGTCACGGTGCAGAACACGTCGCCCAGCTTCGCCGCTTCGGTCATCGACATCACCCGGAAGCCGTCCATGACGGCCTCGAGCGCTTTCGTCGGATCGACTTCGGTAACGAACACTTCCGCCCCGGCGCCGCGCGCGCGGCTGGCCAATCCCCGGCCGCACCAGCCATAGCCCGCCACCACGAACTTCGATCCCGCCAGCAGAAAATTCGTGGAGCGGATGATGCCGTCGATCGTCGACTGTCCCGTGCCGTAGCGGTTGTCGAACAGATGCTTGGTATCCGCGTCGTTGACCGCAACGATAGGGAACTTCAGCACGCCTTCCTTCGCCATCGCGCGCAGGCGGATGACGCCGGTTGTGGTCTCTTCCGTTCCGCCGATGACGTCTTCGAGAGCATCCGTCCGCTTGGTGTGCAGAATCGTCACCAGGTCGGCTCCATCGTCCATCGTGATGTGCGGCTTGTGATCGATCGCGGCCAGAATATGGTTGTAGTAGGTGTCGTTGTCCTCGCCCTTGATGGCGTAAACGGGAATGTTGTGGTCGCGTACCAGGCTGGCGGCCACGTCATCCTGTGTGGACAGAGGATTCGAGGCGCATAGCACCACGTCGGCTCCGCCATCCCGCAGGCAGATCGCCAGATTCGCCGTCTCGGCCGTCACGTGCAGGCAAGCCGAAACCCGGATGCCCTTCAACGGTTGGTTCTTGATGAACTCCTTGCGGATAATCTGCAGCACTTTCATGGACTGGTTCGCCCACTCAATGCGCTTCTTTCCCAAATCGGCCAGTTCTACGTTCTTAATGTCGCAATTCACTGCTGCTGTTGACATGCTTCTCCTATGTGGCGCGCTGAAAGCGCAGAAAAGTTAAGTTGATTACCGATGAATGATTCGAACCCTGTACTGCTTTTCGCAAGAATACACGAAGTTGCGGGTCCGGTCAGGATGCCTCATTTCCCATTTGGCATCCGCCTTTCGGCCGACTCCCGGCATGGCACTTTGGTTCGCTCTTCTTAGCGTCCTTCGCGGACCTTACTCTGCGAACTCTGCGGTAAAGTTCTGGCATTTTTCTGCAAAAAGCCTTGAACCGCAAAGGTCACGAAGAATGCCGCGGAGGTCGCAGAGAAAACTACTTGCGAACCGCGTGACCTACTGGCTCCCGCAATCCGGCATCGCTGGCCAGCTTCGCTGCTTTGTGGGTGCCCTCCCACGTGAAGTCGGGATCGCTGCGCCCGAAGTGACCGTAAGCCGCGGTCTTCCTGTAAATCGGCCGCCGCAGGTTCAGCGATTCGATGATCCCGCGCGGCGTGAGCTTGAAGTGAGCGCGAATCAAATCCGGGATGATTTCCGGATCCACCTTCGCAGTCCCAAACGTCTCGACCAGCACACTGACCGGATCGGCCACGCCGATCGCATACGCCAGTTGCACTTCGCAGCGCCCTGCCAGCCCGCCCGCGACCACATTCTTCGCAATGTGCCTCGCCATATAAGCCGCCGACCGGTCCACCTTCGTCGGATCTTTTCCGCTGAATGCCCCGCCGCCGTGCCGTCCCATCCCGCCGTAGGTGTCTACAATAATCTTGCGTCCAGTCAGCCCGGTGTCGCCCATGGGCCCACCAATCACAAACCGTCCCGTAGGATTGATGTGATACTTCGTATCCTCGTCGAGCAACTGCGCCGGAATCACTGCCTGAATCACATGCTTCAGAATCCCCGCGCGCAATTCGTCGTTGGCGATAGTCTCCGAGTGCTGCGTCGAAATCACGACGGCATCCACCCGCAGCACCTTCTCCTTCGCATCATATTCAACTGTAACTTGTGATTTTCCATCCGGACGAAGGAAGGGAAGCGTTCCGTTCTTGCGAACCTGCGAGAGCCGCATGGTCAGCTTGTGCGCCAACGAAATCGGAGTCGGCATCAACTCCTCATTCTCATTGACAGCGTAGCCAAACATCATTCCCTGGTCGCCGGCGCCGCCGGTGTCTACGCCCATGGCGATATCGCCGGACTGTTTGTTGATGCTGGAGATTACGGCGCAGGTGTTGGCGTCGAAGCCGTAGAGGGCGTTGTCGTAGCCGATGGAGGCGACGGTGCCGCGGACGACGGTTTGGAAATCGACGTAGGCTTTGGTGGTGATTTCTCCGGCGATGACGACGAGGCCGGTGGCGGTGAGGGTTTCGCAGGCGACGCGGCTGGTGGAATCTTCGGCGAGGCAGGCGTCGAGAATGGCGTCGGAAATCTGGTCGGCGATCTTATCGGGATGGCCTTCGGTCACGGATTCGGAGGTGAATAAACAACGGTTCTTTGATGCCAAGTTGTGTTTCTCCTTGTGCACATCGCGTGCAGAAAAACTATGACTCTCTGTCTGGGGGGACCGGAAATCCACGCGGCCGCAACGGGGCGACGCATCGAGAAGAAGTCCTATAAAAGGCTATCAGAGCCCCCTCCAGCATGCAACGGTTTTGACCTTAAATGCCCGGAAATGAATTCAATAGCGGAATTGGGGAGGTGGACGGAATGAAGGGGCGGTTCAGCGGGAGGGAGGTGGGGCTAAGGCAGTTTTTTCTGCGATGGAAATCCCGCGGCGTAGGGGCTCGTTCCGTTTCTCCGATTGGGAGACTCCGCGGCTTTTATGCTCCGGCTCGATATCCGGAAACGCGACCGTAACAGGGGGTGAGGGACCCGCAACTGGCGGATGAACTTCGTCTCGGACTTTGGCAGCCACCAAGCTGGCGGTCCCATAATCGAGAACGTGGGATGTCAACTTTTGTGGGCCCAGGCAGCGCACATCCGCGACCGCCACCATGCTGCTTAGTACCCACATGCGTTGCGTCGTGGCGAAGTCGAATTCTATATGTATCTTTTTGACCCACCAAGTGGGCGACTTGGCGATCTTGCCGTCAATACGGCGAATCAAGAATGAATGTTGATCGACCCACGCCTGTCCTGAGATCAGCTCCGGTTGTTTACGCTTTGGATCAAGACGCAAAAGGTAGTAGGAATGACCTTCGAGGACGGTGTCTCCGAGGTAACTGAAAACGTAATTCTTCCGAGTCACGGCAGCCGCAGCCGACTTCTCGAAGGAAACGGCTATCTCGACCTCACCCTTTAAGATGCGTTTGACTACTACCTCGCCGATGCTGCTGCCGGAGCGTTTCTGGATGGTGTAGTTGCCGGGCGGGCGAAAATCGACTTCCGCTGTGACGTAAGAATCGACCTTGGCACTATTGGGGCGGCTCAGCCGGTAATCGCGGACCACGTGACTGGGAATACTGACTTCAGACTGGGCTCTCTCCATATTCTCAACAATGAAGGTGAGCTGGTCGGGGGACGCCGGGTTCGGACGGCCTTGCGCAAATGTAACGGAGGTGAGGGCAGTGAGGAGCAGCATCGTGACTGTTAACGTTGTCCGCATGAGCGCTCACTGTGTAACTTCCTCTACCTGAATGATAGAACTCGTGCCGACGGAGTTCTGATCACATTTGACCACGATGTACGTCAGGTCGGGCGAACATTGACGCCGCGCGCTGCACTGAATTACCGAATCCGGGTCACCGGTTCGAAGACCGGGCGCAGGGTTGATGTGCCGGGGCGTTTCCACGCGTGACCCCGCCCGCAGGTTCCCACCCGTCTCGCGAGTCGCTCCTCCAACAAAGGGATTTGGTGCGCAAACGCGGCTCTTCGCGACGGGGCGACAGGTGGCCTAGTGGTCCGGAGCAGGAGCCGGCGTTGAAGGAATGACGCGCATGCCGTTGGAATCGAAGACGAAGGTTTTTACTTCCGCTTCGGCGCCATCGGCGGGAATTTCCTGGCCATTCCAGAGGAAAGTGACTCCGGCGGCGTTGCCGATCCTGGCGACGATTTCGCGGGTGGCGCGGACGGAGGCATGGGCGGGGGCGATGAGTGTTTCCTGGCTGACGGTTTGGCCATCAGCGAGGACGGAGATCCAGGAAGTTTCTGTGGCACGGATCACCAAGGTAAGGGGGGCGGTTGGTTTTGCGGAAGGCGGCGGATTTTTTGCGAGGGGTCGAACGGTCACATCATTATTGTCGTCGGCATCGGCGGGAGGCGGAGTTGCCGGCGCTGAAGTGGGTGGATGAGTGGCCGTGGCCGACCGAGGGGGTTGAGTGGGCTGGGAATTCGGAGTGGATGGGTCTGCCAGAGTCGCCGGGCTGGTGGCGGGCTGGGTAAGGGACGGCTGATTCCTGGGCACTGGGGTGGAGGTGGTGACCGCTGCGGATGCGGACTGCGAGGGCTTTAGTGGAGATGAATTGGCGGCTGCGGCGCTGGTGTTGTGGGAGTGGCGTGTCCAAAGGATGACTCCCAGGACGATCACGACGGCGGCGATGGCAAGGATGCTCCACGGAACTTCGCGGTCGGACTTAACGGCAAAATTTTTTCGTGGAGGGCGTACGTGTTCGGCGCGGGGCAGTTGCAGTTCGGGGAGTTCCTCTACTTGCACTGAGGATTGCGATTTCACGGCAGGCTTGTTGGGCTCGACCTGGGGGCGCTTTTCTGGCGCGGCGGGGCGAGCTTGCGGGGGACGTTCCGGTTCCCAGACCTCGTGGGCGTCGATCTGCGCCTGGCGGAGGCAGGCGAGATAGTCGGTGACGGCTTCTTCGTCGTTCAGTCCGAGATGCTTGGCGTAAGCGCGGATGAATCCCTTGTTGAAGACGCCGCCGGGGAGCTGGTCGAAATGTTCTTCTTCGATGGCGCGAAGCATGCGCGAGCCAATTTTGGTGACGTTGGAAACGTCATCGAGGGAGATTTCCTTCTTCTCGCGCGCCTTGCGGAATTTATCTCCGAATTCGCCCACGTTATCCTGCCAGGAGGAGCATCTTTCGCCCGTATGATTACGAGAACATCATAGGACAAGAAGAGGACGCGCGCCACCGCCAAGAGTCCAAGGTAGAGGTAACGTGCGGGGAGTCAGATTGGCTTGGCTGAAAGCCGTGCCGCCGCAATCAAACACACAGAAATCACGGTCAAGAAGACAATAGGCAAGATGAAGAAGTATCGCCAGCTCAAAATCGTCATGGCGAGAAAGCACAAGGCGAGCGCCCAAGCAGTACCACGCATGAGCGCCAAAGTCTCTGCCGGAAGTCCACCAAGCTGCCACGCTAATACCGCCGCGAGTAAAAGAAACACGGTGACAAAGAGTCCGGCCCCAACAAATAAATCCCAATAAGTCCGGCTAAACCCTTGGACGTGGAAGTGAATTGACCGCATTGAGGCAAGAAGCGTGTCCACTCCCCATTTGGGATCGGACTGACGAAAACCAACGGTATGTCCGACGTCAAAAAGCAGCATAAGAACAGCGGCGATTCGATAAAGCGTGGACGCTCTCAAGTGTGGTCTCTCCTTTTTGGCAGCGGTAGTGTACCAGTTCAACCATCCCCCTTCCATCGACCGCCGGACCTGATTCCTTCCGTTCGTGCAAAGCACCTTTCGCGCGGGCCGGATCTTTTCCTCGATTCCGTACTTCGATCAGAGAAAAATCGAAGGTCTTCTGGACAGCTTGCACACCATGGATGAGGGCGCACGCGTTGCCAATGAGCAAGTGTTGATGTTTCTGGTGAGCGCGTGCGTTCTCCATGAACGGCCTTATTTGGCGGCGTGAAGAGGGCTCAAACCCTGATCCGGCCGTTTTACGGACGTCTTGACAGGCGAACCTGTCAGTATCAATTCACTAATTGTGGCGATTCCGGTATACTCCGCCGGTCCAAACTTGCTCCGTCGGAGACAGCTTAGTGGCCGTAGTTCAATCAGGCGCGATCGCGCCCGCTGCGGTTGAGTTTGTGGACCGCACACGGCACCGCATTGCCATGCGGTTGCTTCCATTTCTTTTCATCCTTTACATCGCTAATTATCTTGACCGCACTAGCGTGGCCTATGCCGCGCTCGGCATGTCTCGCGACTTAGGATTCAGCGACCACGTGCTGGGCATGGGAATGGGCATCTTCTTCATCAGCTATGTGGCTTTGCAGATTCCCGGCGCCCTGCTGGTCGAGCGCTGGAGCGCGCGACGGATGATTTCCGGGACCATGATTGCATGGGGATCGCTGACGGCGCTGACAGCACTGGTGCACACCCCAAGGCAGCTTTATTTTGCGCGTTTCGTATTAGGCGCGGCGGAGGCCGGTTTTTTCCCCGGCGTGATCGTCTATCTGAGCCACTGGTTCAAGCGCGAGGACCGCGCGAAGGCGACGAGCAACTTCATGGCGGCAATTCCAATGTCGTTCGTCATCGGCTCGCCAATCGCAGGCTGGATTCTCGGCCACAAATGGTTCGCCGTCGAAGGCTGGCGCTGGCTGTTCGTGGTGGAGGGAATGCCGGCCATCCTGTTAGGCGCCGTTGCGTTTTTCGTTCTGACGGATTGGCCTGGCGAAGCGACCTGGCTCGCTCCCGAGCAACGGCAATGGATTGCACAAGAACTGCAGGGAGAAAAGCATATCAGCGCACAAGCGATTACGATGTGGCAAGCGCTCAAGTCGCGCACAATTCTGCTGCTGGCTGGGCTATCCTTTCTCAATTATCTTGTGTTTTACAGCTTTGCTTTCTGGTTCCCGACCATGCTGAAACGTCAGTCCGGATTTTCGGACGTGCGGGTCGGCTTGCTCGGCGCGGTGCCGTATGTGGCGAGCTTCATCGCGATGCAGGTCAACGGTTGGCACTCCGATAAGGAACTTGAAAGACGCTGGCACTCCGCGGTCCCGATGTTTATGGCTGCAACCGGATTGATGGGCCTCATCAGTCAACCCCGTTCAATTCCACTCACAATCGTATTGTTCACCCTGGTGTGCATGGCCTTTGCCTATCTTCCGACGTTCTGGGCGATCCCGACCGAGATCCTGAGCCAGTCGGCCGCAGCGGCTGCAGTGGGCATGGTCAACACTGTGGGCAGCGCAGCAGGCTTTGCCGGCCCTCATCTGTTCGGGTATCTGAACACTCGAACGGGATCATTTTCGTACGGCCTGGCCCTGATGATGGTCTCAGCACTTGCAGGAGGGCTGCTGATGCTGTGTATCCCGAGGAGCGCGCGACCGCTTGTCGGCTGAACCGCCTGCCTTGTGAAATCGCAGCCCAGGATTACTCCCGAGCGACGGGCAAACAGGAGGTAATCCGCCGTGGACGAAAACTGGTTTTATAAACACGGGATGGGATAGTTGATGTTAACAGGGTCTTGACACTCAAAACCCCTCGATGGGGTCGATGATGGGGTCAATGAGTAATCGCGATTTTGCGACAAAGTCACCGGCCCTTGCCGAATCTCTTTCGCCAAGTTCGCCGCGTGTATCACCGCCTTCATGGGCGGACAAGTGCCAGGTCGAGCGCCGACCGCGGTAGCGAGGTATCGCCTTTCAGCGTCAGCCTACCGCTGGTGGCATCCAGGGCGAAAACCATGATACCGGGGGCGGCAGGCTCCATACCCTTCGGAATCCCTGCCGAAGGGCCGGAATGCAGCAACACAACAAATCGGTTTTGTGGATCGAGGCGCGGGAGCAAATTGGCCGCCAGCACCGTGGGCGAGGGTAGCGGCAACCCGGTGCTGAAAGGGGACTCAGGAACCGCTTGCACGGTTCCATCGGCCAGGAGCGACATCACAAAAACCGACTGCGAGGTGTCGTCGCCGACAAAGAGGAACTTTCCGGCGCTATCCATCGCCATGCCGCCGCTGTCGAACATGCTGCGAAACGATCCGAGCGCGTTGAGCAGGCTGAGCGTGATGGCCGTGCTTTGAGTAACCGTCGTCGTCAGTTCATCCAACTGGAACCCGTCCAAGGGTTCCGTAACCGCGTACACAATCTGGTTATTCGGGTGAACGACGATGTCGGGTGTTCTCCCGAAATGGCTGGCCTGTGCGAGGTCACCGTGCGCCGCAGCGAGGGAGCCGTCCGAGCCTTTGGGGGCTGCCTCCAGAGCCGCGCTCACCGTGTGTCCACCCAGCGCGCGCGTGCCCATCAGCACGGTCTTGCCGCTGGGCGTGACTGCCACGGCATCATGTTCCTTCAATGCGCCCGACACTGGATCGTCCACCACATTGAACGGCGATCCGGGCACCGTTGACAATGTGCCGGAGTTGTTGGAGAAGCCGAACGTGCCGTTCCGGCCCGCGGCCAGGTAGACGAATTGGCCGGCGAGATCGGCGGCAATGGCGCTGACCACAGGCATATTCGTGTCGGCCGAATGCTGGCTGAGGGCTCCGGTGGTCGGGTTGATCGCCCAAGTGCTGATCGTCGGCTGGATGCAGCACAAGGTCGGACTGCTCGCGACCGCGAGACCGCTTGCCCCTAGGGTAGTGAGCACAAAAGCGCCCGCATGCGAGAATGGCGAACCCGGCACGGGCGTGAGCGTGCCGTCGGAATTCAGTTTGAATGCAGCGATTTGGCCGTCACCGGCACTCTGGAAATCAGGAAGTGTGACATAGACGTAGGTGGACGTTGGCGTGGGTGTGGGTGTGGGCAGTACTCCGTTGCTCCCGCATCCGCTCAGCGCGGCGGCGAGCAACGCAACGGAGACTAGGACGACTGAAAGAAGAAGGACTTTTCTCATCGGAGTATCTCCTTTGAGGGTTGTCTGGGTAGCTGGACTTTCGTGCGGATCCCTGCAAATGCCTAACTAAAGTTCCCCGCTCGGGACCTCCCTCGATTGTAGTTCTGCATCGGATGCGACCTCGTGGCTCGGCAAACTTCGCAAGGGAATCCACGCAGGGGCAGGAGGGATTGTTCGCTTTCGCGGAATGCGACCGCGTCGCCGATTCCACCGGATAACCGTCGCCTGGCACGGGCCAATGCTAGGCAAAGGGTGACTTGCGTCTTCCCTTGAAATTAGACGACGCGATGCTCAGAATGTCTGTGATTTCCCTCACACTTGCTTGCGAGCGTTCTTGGATCGTGAATCGATCCCAGCGGCCGATTGCGATAGGTGTTGTCAACAGGCGTTAGCACTCAAACCCCCCTCGCAGGGTCAATGCATTATGAAAAAGCGCCCCGCTTCAGAAGGTCGCAGCTGTGATGGG
>ODAK010000389.1_pt1 | contig 50425 bp, 74 predicted proteins | sample 1539591 | NCBI WGS metagenome assembly ODAK01 (sample SAMEA3539303, study PRJEB22396) | soil metagenome | biome: tundra; feature: field; material: soil | place: USA | collected 2010-05 | depth 0.15 m
CTCGCGAGGTTAAGGACGCACCTACCAAAATCAATGTAGCACGTTCGTTTGACAACAAACACGTCATCGAGTTCAATGAAGGCAGTCATCGGTATAAACTGGATGGGAAGCAGGCGTGTGGTGTGACCACGTTCATCAAAGGCGGCTATCCGACGAGCCAGGGTTTAATCTCTTGGCAGAAAGGACAGGCGCTGGAATATCTATGGAACGCTGTTGTCAACAAGAATACGCTTCTCGAAGAAAAGCCAGAGTTGTTTAAGGCGGCGAAGGCGGCTGATCGCGCAGTGGCGCAAGAGGCGGCGGATATCGGAACGGTGATTCACGAATACGCCTTCCTATACGAAACGCACGGTGACAAAGATGCGCTGTCCGCGACGGTAGCCCAGCTTCCAGAGGAGTCGAAGAACAAGATTTACAACGGCATTGAGAAATTCAAATCATGGCGCTCGACAATGGATGATCGCTTGCAGAGCGTTGAAGCGTTGGTTGCTTCTCCGACGCACTTGTTCTGTGGAAAGTTCGACAAGTTGGCGTACCGTAGTGGTAAGTTGATCCTAAGCGACTACAAGAGCTCAAAGTCAATCTACCTTGATATGTACATACAGTTGGGAGCGTATGCGATTGCGATTGAAGAATGGTTGGGGTTGCGCGTAGAGGGACTTGAGATTCTCCGGTTCGGAAAAGAGGATGGCGAGTTCGAGACGATGCTGGTGGATAAACCAGAAGAGATTGCAGAGTTCAAGCGGCAAGCTATTCGCTGTAGAGAGACATATGAGTTTGCCAAGCTAAATAATGACCCGAGGTGGAAATACGAACCCAAATAGGAGCAATAATGAACCTGCCGAGTTTGTTCAATGTGATGCCGGTGCGCGACAAGAAGCCCCTCATCTCGTGGAAGCGACTGACGGAAACCGCGCAGACTGCCGAGGAGAAGGCAGCTATCTTAGAGACTGGCATCCCGGGCGCCCTCGGCATCGTTACGGGGGAAGTATCAAACTTGTTTGTGTTGGACATAGATGGGCCAGAGGGGGAGAAATCGATTGAAGGAAAACACATCCCAAGAACATGGACAGTACGCACACCTCACGGTGTCCACTACTATTTCCGGTGGACCAGCGCCCTTGATGAATGCGTTACAACACGAGCTGGCGTATTGCCGGGTGTTGACGTCCGGGGAAGTGGAGGCTACGTTGTTTTTTACGGATGGGAGATTGCGCCTTCATTGGCTCCTCTCGCATCTCCGCCTCAATGGCTACTTGATGCACTATCTAAAAAGGAATCCAGGGAAGTGGCTGGGGGCCCTCTGGTGGTACTTGAGCAGCTTAAGCCGGGCAACCGCAACCAAAGTTTTGCGTCACTTGCAGGCGGCCTCCGTGCAAGAGGATATAGTGTCGAAGAAATGTACGCGCTCCTCGAACCGAAAGCCAAAGAAGTTGATTTCCCCGTTGAAGAGCTCATGCTGGTGTGCCGGAGCATTGGGCGGTACACACCTACGATGCCCCCTAGTGCGAGCGAAATCTCGCAAGGGACGTCAATAGAGGAGTTCTTGGTGGACGAGAAGCCGATTGAATGGATATGTAAGCCGTTCATCGCGGAGCAGAGCATTGGTATCATGGGCGGCCTACCAGAGAGCCGGAAGAGTTGGGTCTTGGTTGACTTGGCGATTGAATGCGCACGCGGAGGTGGCCTATGGATGGGAAAGTTTCCGGTCAAGGGGTGCAAGGTGCTTCTTATAGACCAGGAGAGAAGCAAGAGCGAAGTGCAGAGACGGTTGAAAGCGGTGCTTGCGGGAAAGGGACTCCTTGCCTCAGACATCCGGGACTCGTTGTTTGTCCGTTCTGGAACCTCGACGAGAATAGATTTACAGCCATCCTTCGATGCTTTCCGCAAGGAGATGTCAGACATACGACCGTCATTAGTTCTGGTGGACTCTTTTGCAACGTTTCACACGAAACAAGAAACTAACCGGATGGAGATTCAACAGGTGATGGAGCGAATCAAGCAGATTCGCAGCGAGTTTAATTGCGCTGTGGTGCTGATTCACCATGCAACCAAGATGTCATACCAAAGTCAGCGAGAGGGCGAGGCACCGAGTTACTTGGACCTGGCCGGGAACGTGGCGATACCAGCAGCAGCGGAAATGTGTCTGGGGATTGTGAAGCACGACGAAGAGACATCGTTCGTCCATCATACCAAGTGTACGCAAGGAACAAAGATGGCGCCATTCTTGGTGAAGGTGCGAGACGCGAAGCCAGACGGAAGTGAAATCGTAGTGGAGGCTTACTGACATGGATATGGTGTGCGAGACCTGCGGGCGGTCTGGAATATACTGGAAAAACCTCGGCGGGATGAGCCCATATACTTATTGTCCGAATTGCGGTGGGATAAATTGTCAGGAACCGGAGCAACGAGAAGAGGAGCCGGAGGAATAAATGAGACAGGTTATTTACATATCGGGGCCGATGAGTGGCCTTCCAAACAACAACGTCCCCGCGTTCAATCGAGCTGCGAAGGCGCTACGTAAGAAAGGCTTCAGAGTAGTTAATCCGGCGGAGCTGGACCGAGGCGAGCCTTGCAGAAGCTGGGAAGATTGTTTGCGGCGAGACATTCGGCACTTGACAAAGTGCACAGATATCGCTACCCTCAAAGGGTATAAAAAGTCTCGCGGAGCAACTTTGGAAATACACATTGGAAAGGCCCTATCGTTTAAAGTGCACCCTTTAGGGTATTATTTGAAGAGGAGGAAGCAATGATCTGGAACCCTTGGAAACATGTTCGTCTCGCAGGTGCAGTGGTTACGATTATTGGGGTACTCACCCACCAGACATATGTAGCGGTACTCGGTTTGGTGATTCAGTATGTGGGTGTTGTGGCGGGGATTGATTTGACAGAACGACGCGTGGCGGTGCTCGAAGAAGCCGCAAAGGATGAAAACAACTTATGAAGACCATTCGCAGATCAGTGTACCGTGCGAGGTTAGAGGCGCAACTCTTCAAGTACGAGCGCCGAATTCAGAAGATGGCGGAGAATGCTTACAGGATTCGACAAGCGATAGAAAATATGATGCGGGAGGAGGCACAAGATGCCATACATCAAGGAAGCGGACAAGGAAGCATTGGCGGCGAATCATCCGATGCTGGGGCCGGGGGATCTGACATATCTGATCCAGCAATTGTTGAAGCGGTACTGGATCAACAGCCCGCAGAATTATCGGGTAATCTCAGAGATCCTGGGATCAATTCAGGGAGCGCGGTTTGACTTTGAACAGCGCATTGTGAAAGATTACGAACGGCTGAAACTGGAACAGAACGGCGAGGTTTGGTAAATGCCGTATAAAGATCCCCTCGTCGCGAAGCAAAAGGCGCGAGAACGCTACGTAGCCAAGAAGTGGTACTGGAAAAATCCCGACGGAACGTGGAAACGAGCGCCCCTCGAAAAAGCGCGGGCGTACCACAACAAGTCGTACTATAAGCATCACCAGCGGAACTTAGAGAAGCAGCGACAACGCCGACTAGCCCAACAAAAGCGGGGCGTCTGTCCGATTTGTCGCCGAGAGGCAAAACTTGTGTGGGACCACGACCATCAAACTGATAAGTTTCGCGATTGGCTTTGCCAGCAGTGCAACGTGATGCTAGGAATGGCGCACGATCAACCGGAGGTTTTATATGCAGGAGCAAAATTTATCGAGCAACACCGCCAAAACGGGAGGATTGAAGCATGATGAAAAAAAACCGAGATGGGAGTTACTCCCTTATGATGCTATCAAAGGCGTGGTGGAAGTGCTTACCGACGGCGCAAAGAAATACGATGCAAGAAATTGGGAGCTTGGCATTGCTTACGGGCGAGTGTTCGGCGCTACTCAGCGCCACCTGTCTGCCTGGTGGCAGGGTGAAAATGTTGATCCGGAAAGTGGACGGTCGCATTTAGACCACGCCCTATGCGAGTTGATTTTTTTGTCCACGTATGAGAAACGCGGAATGACTAAACTTGACGACCGTCCGCTTTCAGGAATCAGAGAGGTGGTCGTACCTAAGGGCACGACTATAGACTTGCAGAAACTAGCCGACACGCCCGGTAAACTGGTATACGACCCTGGGTATACAAAATGAAACAACTACTTTTCATAGACTTTGAAACCGCGTATTCATCCAAGGACTACACCTTGAAAAAGATGAGCATGATCGAGTACGTGCGGGATTCTCGGTTCCGTTCGTTTGGGTTGGCGACGTGCGGCGAAACATCCGACATTAAGTGGGTGACGGCACAGGAAATTCCGAAATGGATAGACCAGATTGCTCGAATTATTGGTTGGCCGAATGTGGCCGTCGTGGGCCACAACATTAAGTTTGACGCCACCATTTTGCACGAAGTTTACGAAGTAACGCCGGGTCAATTCATAGACACCAAGGGGATGTCGAAGGCCGTGCTGGGCAAGTCGGTGAAGGGACATTCCTTGGCAGACTTAGCGGAACGTTTCGGCCTCGTGTCAAAGGGTGTTATGAAAACGGATGGACTGACGAATCTGACCGCCGAGCAGGAAGCAGAGTTGGCGACATACTGTATACATGATGTAGAATTATGTCGCTCTATATATAATGTACTAGCGAAAGACTTCCCGAAAGGCGAATATGCCTCGCTTCACCGTACCATTAGTATGTTCGTAAGTCCGAAGCTGGAGTTGAATGTTCCGTTGCTTGAGAAGACTGCCAAAGAGGAGGCTATACGACGTGCCAACATCTTCAAAGAAATCGGAGTTGATAAAAAAGAGTTCGCGTCGAATGCGAAGTTCCCAAAGCTTCTTTTGGCGGAGGGTTATGAAGTACCTACGAAAGTATCACCCAGAACTGGCAAGACCATCCCGGCGCTCGCCTTGGGAGATCCTGAATTTTTAGAAATGGCGGAGGAAGGAAATGGGCGACTCAAAACTTTATGCGAGGCTCGAATTGCAGCTAAGAGTACTCTCTTGGAGACTCGAAGCGCTAAGCTCGCCGCTATCGGTGCGACAGGGAACTGGCCATTTGATGTTGAATTTTCGGGAGCAGATCAAACACATCGCTTCTCAGGTGGAAGTGGCGCAGGCGGGAATCCGCAAAACTTTACGCGAGATTCGGCGCTCCGAGAGGCCGTTGAAGCCCCTCAAGGGCATAGCCTCGTCGTTGGGGACTTCTCGAACATCGAACTCAGGATTGTTGCCTACTTATCGAAAGACCTGGGGCTCATACAAGCAATCGAAGCCGGAGTTGATCTGTACTGTGACTTCGCTTCCGTCTTCTACGGTCGGAAGATTACTAAATCAGAGGCGGCAGAACGGCGATTTGGCAAATGTGCGATTCTTGGACTAGGATACGGCATGGGAGCAGCTAAATTCGCTAGAACCGTTCGTCTTCAAACAGGGGAAACGCTGACAGAAGAACAGGCACGAAAGGCCATTGACTTGTACCGGACGCGCTATGGTGGGGTGCCGAGACTGTGGGAGAAGCTAGATGGTCTTGTCCCCGGTCTCCAAGAAGGCGCTATTACTTCCTTGTTTGTGGGGCTTCCCGTCGTTGGCGGAAATCAGTATATCGTTCTTCCGTCGGGCCTCAAACTCCGCTATCCAAACCTTCGCCAAGTGAAAGAAGAACGGCGTGTGGAATGGGTGTATGACGTGTACAACAAGCGGAACTTGGAACAACGAAAGTTGTATGGCGGTAAGTTGCTGGAAAACATCTCGCAAGCATTGGCCGGAGAGTTGTGCAAAGAAACTATGCTGAAGATGGGCGACAACGTTACAGGATTAGTACACGATGAAATCCATGTAGTATGTCGCCGAGGACTGGAACAAATGACGGCGCAGAAGTTAAAACGGATAATGTCAGTTAGTCCGAATTGGTTGCCGAAGATGAAACTCGACGCAGAAGTTGGATGGGGCAAGAACTGGGGAGATGCAAAATAATGGCTAAACCTTTATTTGTTTATGTCGTAGCCGCTGCCCGGCGAATCTGGGGATGGAGTCCCGCAGTTGGCGCATTACGGAAAACACCCCGGATCTGCGCCGAGTGCGGGGCGAAAGAGAAACCCAAACCAATGAAGACAGAGAAGTTTCACAAAGACCACAAAGAGCCGGTTGGTAAGGCCCCACGGACTTGGGACGGCTGGGATGCTTACTACAAGAGGATGTTCGTACCGGTTGAAGGGCTCCAATGGTTGTGCCAACCGTGCCACAAGAAGAAAACCGCCCGCGAGCGAAAGGAAGGAAAATATGAATGACGGAGATACGAGTCCCAAAATAAAAGCGGTAAGTGATTTGTCGCAGTGCGTGTCTTGCTACCGCACGATTCGCTTCGACGAGTTGTACGGCGCGCACGGTATGTGCAGCCAGTGTATAGCGGACGGATTTGACGAGCATCAAGGAGCCTAACATGGGTTACATGCACATCGACAACTTGCACCGGAATCAAACTATCTTGGAATTGCCGGAAGTTTACGCCATGGAGAAGATACATGGGACGAGTGCCCACATCAACTTCAAAGATGGCGAACTGTCATTCTTCTCAGGTGGAGAGAAGCACGCCCCCTTCGTGGCACTGTTCGACCAAGCCTTCTTGAAGATTGCCTTCGCGGCATTTGCGCAGGGTCATATTACGGTTTACGGCGAGGCATATGGTGGGAAGCAACAAGGGATGAAGCACACTTATGGAGATGCATTGAATTTTGTGGTGTTCGATGTGCGGTTTAACCACACGTGGCTGACGGTGCCCCACGCACACGCCGCAGCCGTCATGCTTAAATTGGAGTTTGTTGACTATGTTAAAATCAAAACCACGATGGACGAAATCGACGCTCAAAGAGACCGAGAATCAACGCAAGCAATTCGGAACGGCGTTGGTCCTGGTAAAAAACGGGAAGGTGTCGTGCTTAGACCTCTCGAAGAGCTGGTTGATGAGCGCGGGAACCGAATTATTGCTAAGCACAAGAGGGCTGACTTCTGCGAGACCAAAACGCCAAGGGAAGTGAATCCCGACAAAGCAAAAGTAATGAAAGAAGCAAGCGCCATTGCTGACGAATGGGTGACACCGATGCGGTTGCAGCACGTCCTCGACCAAGCGAAGGGGGTCCTTAATAACATGTGCGGTATTGAAATGGCGCCGCTAGACATTAAAGACACCCGCACTATCATCCATATGATGGTCGAGGATGTGAAGAGAGAAGCAAAGGGCGAGATTTTGGAGAGCACCGAAGCGGTGGCCGCTATTTCGCGCTATACCGCGCACTTGTACCATGAATGGTTAGCGGCGCAACTCAAGGAGGTTTCCAATGGATAACAACATGGGCATGATGGAGTTTTACTACCGGTTTGATGAGCAGCATCCAGCGGTCAGTATCCAACTTCCACCGGGGACGATGCTCCCCGAAGTATTGGAGACTTTTGAGGCATTCTTGAGAGCGGCGGGTTACAGTTTTCGTGGCGAGATTATGATAGTCACCGTTGAAGCTATACCGCAAGATCCCGGCGCACAGTTAAACTAGGAGCCATATGAAAATACTCGTCTTCGATGTGGAAACGAGTCCCATAGTCGCATACACTTGGGGACTCTTTGACCAAAATGTTGGACTCAATCAAATCCGGGAAGACTGGCATTTATTGGCTTGGTCAGCCAAATGGCTAGGGGATGCGCCGTCTAAAACGATGTACATGGACAACAGTCGAGCGCGTAACATTCGGGATGACAAACAACTGGTCGTGGGCCTATCCAAACTACTGAACGAAGCAGACGTTATCATTACGCAGAACGGCGACGCGTTCGATGTGAAGAAATTGAACGCCCGGGCAATCATAAATCGGTTGCCGCCCGTGAAATCTGTTCGCAGCATCGACATCCTGAAAGAAGGACGCAAGGTGTTTAAGTTTACCTCGCACAAGTTGGAGTATATTACATCGGTCTTAAATGACAAGTACACGAAATTGAAGCACAAGGAATATCCGGGGTTTGAGTTGTGGAGCGCGATCTTGAAGGGTGACAAACGGGCGTGGGCTGTTATGAAAAAGTACTGCATGCATGATGTTCTGTCCACGGAGGAAGCGTACACGAAACTGGCACCCTGGATTAAAACGGGCCGCGTAACTGACAAGATTGGCGGGTGTAAGTGCGGGAGTGACAAGTTGCAGGCCCGTGGATGGTCCACAACGATGGCTGGGAAGTATCCGCGCTATCAATGCCAGGATTGTGGGAAGTGGCTGAAGGGAGCAGTGAACTTGCATACGACGGAGCAAAGAAAGAGTATAATGCGGGAAGGAAAATAATTATGAAAACTCTACTGGGGATTTTTGTTAGTGTCGCTGTTATCGGCACTGTAGGCATTATTAGCAGTTTGCAAACTGATCGTTTGACCGATACCACGGTGGGGCGAGCTGTTGTGGAGCTCCATATCACGAAAGTCGAACAGGTTAAACATAACAAGCAGGGCGAGACGAAAGTCCAGGACCTCACGACACACGGGGTGTGTTCAGGGTCGTTCATTGATGCTTCCGGTGACATCCTAACCGCCGGACATTGCACTGCGGATGCAGTAGCTATCGAGGTTGTCACCTTCGACAACAAAACATATAAGGCTGGTGTTCTCGCCACGTCGGTGGTACATGATCTCGCGCTGCTTCATATTGACCGCCGAAGTCCGGCGTATTTCCGAGCGGCGCCTGTTATCATACGCGGAGAACAAATCTTCATCTTGGGGAGCCCCTTAGGGATCTCGGACACACTGTCCACTGGGGTAATCGCAAAGTTAGGCGGCGATGAGACCCTGGTGGACTGCGGTGCCCTCCCCGGTAATAGCGGTAGCCCAGTGTACGATAGGAACTATAATATGGTCGGGGTTTTAGTAGAAGGGTACTTTGTTGGGACAGGAACGACGCACTTAAATATAGCGCAAAGTTCGGACACCATTCAGTTCTTCATGGCCAGTGCATTTCGCCGGGCGGCGCGATAATATGAGAGCCTTCAGGATGACGCTTGCCGCTGCGGCAGAGTTCTACAAGCGAGCTAGTCGCTTGCAGGTTGACACCTTGGAGAATCGAAACAAGATTCTCATGCAGATGGTGGCTGAGGGTTTGGTGAGCGGTATGACGGAAACCAATAAATCTCCGGCGGAATATTTGGAGCACGTCAAAAAGAACTTTAATGTTCTCGATCTCACTGCCATTAAACCATCGGGGAAATCAGACTCGGTATGGTGCACGGATAGTAAGACGGGGGAGCGCGTGCTACTTGATCGCCGTACCAATGAAGTCATCATGCGGGAGGGCGATAAATGAGACTCTTAATTCAGCACAAATGGAAAACTATCGATACCGTTGAGGGTGAATTGTCGATTGACGGGGAGTATTTTTGCTACACGATGGAGCGAGCGGACGGCGAGCGGATACCAAATGGTTTGTATACGGTGGAAATGACGTACTCACCAGAGTTTGGGCGAGTAATGCCGCTGATCAACGTGCCTGGAAGAATCGGAATTCGGTTTCATTCTGGTGCTACATACCAAGATTCAAAAGGGTGCGTATTGCTCGGGGACAAGTTGCTAAGCCGGGAACAGATTGGCGGTGGTTTGATAGACCACATAGCGGAGAAGTTTTATACGCGCCTTCTCGGAAACGCGAATATAACCGTGCTCATTACGGATAACTGGGGGGACTGATATGCACGACTGGTCAGACGAGGGCGTGGATTGGGCGGGTATTGAAGACGCTGGGGCGTACATCGGATATTGGCTCCGCAAATGGGTGCGGATGGACGTGCGGCAAGTGAAAGAGAAATATGGCACTGTGCGGGTATATTGCGCGTTTGGATTCTGCCAAATATACAGCATGTTCTATCCGGGTTATTGCTGGATCAAACCTTGGTGGCCCCATCGGCTTGACTTGTGGATCAGTTCGAAGACGCCGCTCGTGAAATGGATTAACTGTCTGGTCACTCCAATTCAACAGTGGGCGTACGTCTGGCGCTACAAGAAAGCGACGCAGAAGTGGCCCCACTTGCGAGACGAAATTATTTCATGCGCTGACTACGGCGAGTTGTTTGTGGGTCACATACAAGGTTGCGAGAATTCGAGTTATTGGACAACAGGAGACTAAAATGAAGAAATTCTGCGTTGCATATAATATCACCACAACTTACGATGCGTCGGTGAGCGCTGAGACGAAAAAAGAAGCCATGGCGAAGGTCCAAGAAGTCATTGGTTCTGGTGCTGTTATGGAAGGTGCGTGGGAGCTTCGTGAAAATGAAATCCCCCTCGGGAACGGCTACTTTGCACGCCCCATCTAAGGAGAGTTTAACTATGCCATTATCTGCACTCCCCAAGGATTTCAACAACACCCAGACAGGGGATTGGGCGAACATCTGGCCGTTCAAGTACATCACTCCATCGTGGACGGCCTTCGGGCCGCGTTGCACGGAGTGGTGGGCGAAATGGCGACCGGTTCCAATAATGCTGCTGGAACGAAGTTATCCCCACCAACCGGCTCGCTTTGAAACCGACGAGTTCGGAACGTACGCTTCAGCGATTCAGTATTGGTACAAGTGGTCGTTTCAACTTCAATGGCCGCTGTTTTTTGCGGCGCATTACTACATTGATCCAGTTCCTGCTGCCCCCATGAGAGCTGGGGGAACCCGCGTTTTCTTTGTGCGCATTGGCGCACGGCGCAACGCTGACGGGTTCTACGACTTCCCGAGTGCGTATGTGGGTCTCCAATGGAACTGATACCTCGCGTTCTTTGTTCTGTTATTATCGGGGTGCTGTATCCATATTTGTACGACACGGTATGTTGCGTATGGAGGTTCTTACAATGGAACTGACACCCGCTGCGGCAGGGGCACTTGGGCGGTTCATGGCTGGTTTCTATAAATTCCCCGTTGCGCAACCGAACGCGCAGGGAATAACGGAGGCCGAAATCTATGTCTCGAAGCAAACGAAAGACACCGATTCGCGGAATGTGCGGAAGTCGCCACCACGTCAGCGAAAAGGAAGAAAAGCGAAAGTTCAACCGAAAGATGCGGCGCACAAACAAAGCGCTCCTCGGAAACGCCGAGGATCACGACGCATTGGTTCTTAAGCACAAGGACGAGATTGCAGACGTGTGGAGTTTCAGCAAGGACGGTAAGGTGTGGTGGGGCAGCAAACTTAATCCAAAGGAAACGAGGAAATAATATGAAAACAAAAAAACAACCAGTAAAACGTCGCAAGAAGACCGTCCCCGGTTATGCTTTCGCGCCCCGGAAGAACGTAGCGTCCTTCGTGGACTCGAATAATCAAATCATCTGGTACCCTACATTGCCCCCCCACGATACGTCGTGGTTCAGCCGGGCAAAGGAAGCCTTGCGGGGGATATTCCTGTGAAAGACCAACCGGGATGTGTGCAGTGCTTGGATTGTAATCGAGTTATTGTGAGCAATTCGGTACATGATTTCGTCACTTGCGGATGCAAGAATGAAACCTTTGTTGACGGGGGGCGAGATTATTTACGGTATGGGGGGAAAGACATGGGTCGTATCCGCGTCCTTGGGTTGATGCCCATTCCGAAACGGAGGAAAAAATGATTGGTTCATTGTTTAGCGTTTTCTGGGAAGACCATTGGAGACCGTGGCTTACAGCCAAATTGAAGTGGTTTGGGTGGACCGTCTTGGTATTCCTTTCTGTGGGTTTTATATTTTTCGGCTTGATCTATTTGGAGATGGCGGTGGATCACGTTGTGAGGAGAATTTATGGAGGATAGGATCAAAGCCTTGGAAGCCGAAATAAAGTGCTTGACGGATCGGCTAGACGCCCTGTACCATTTTCTAGGGCTTCGTGGGCTTTTTCCATGGTGATTTGAGCGGGAGGCCGTCTCCACGGAGTACTGGTGCTTAAAACTCCCGGCGAAATAAAAAACCCCAGGTCGCCTTCGCGGCCCGGGGTTTCTTTTTGTCGTACAACGCGACTACGAATAGAAAATAAAGAAGATGCGTCCATCATTGGTGATGAACTTAATAATGGCGTCAGGATTGGCGTCGAACCACGCTTGAATTTCTGCGGGGTTAGATTCATCCGCGACAGTGATTGATGTAACGGTCATCGTTCGTACCCTCCAAAGTTTGCTTCCCAAGTGATGCTCGTTGTCGTGACCGGAGTCACTGTGATGCGGATCGCGACTCCTGCCGCGATCGGTATGGCTTGCGGAAATGAGACCACGAGGTCTGCTATTTTAGGGTGAAATCGCTCGGTCTGAATAAACGTCGTACCACTGGGCGTCTGGACGTGCATATCTCCAAGGTCAATGGGGTTTGCGTTTCCAGGTTGCGAGGTTAGATACCCACCCATTATTACATACTGTAGGTAAAGTGTCTTACCTGCTGTAACTGTATATGTAAGTACAACTTGGTCGGCGGTTGTTGCGGTACTTACCAACTGCGCGGTCTTCAGAACATTTGTCGCGGCGGCTGTGCTGAATGTAACGGGCACCGGCGTTTGGTCGGAGGCGATCACTACCGGCATACTTGCAGACATGGTTGTCTGTCCAAGCGCAGCAGGAATACCGGCATCAATGGCCGCTAAGGACGTGTTCGCGGTTGTCTGAAGCGCCGAGGTCGCCGCACCCGTAGGAAGCGGGAGAGAAGCTGCCGAGATCGGGAGGGTAGATTCATCTGACGCGAGAACCACAGGAACAGAATTCGCCATCGTCTTCTGCCCGACTGTAGGTGCGGTAGATCCCAACCACGAAGTATTGTCGGTTCGGAGGGCGCCTGCCGTTGTCAGGGAAAGAGGATCAGTTTGTCCAGTTGTGTATGTCGGATTTGCGGTCGTCACCGCCCCTTGAACAAGCTGCCCCGACTGTCCAGCGGTCGTGGACGCTTGAGCAACCACAACGCCGGTCGTATTGGTGGCGATGGTTGCAAGACTCGTGTTACCAGTCGTTTGGAGTGCAGAAGTTGCGGCGCCCGTTGGAAGTGGCAAGGACGCCACGCTGACGGGTTGTGTCACTTGACTTCCATCGACAATTAATTTTCCTGACGCCGTAAGCTGAAGCGGTGAAGAATTACCAGATGTGATGGTCGCGGGTGTTGTGTTGAACTCCGCGAGGACCGCGAGTCCGTTTGCAGGCGTCGCGACGTTCTGAGAAGTGGCCGCGTCGAGAATCGCTCCGGCGTTACCGGTAATGCGAGCGCCCCAGACACCAGATTGAGTCGCTGCGACTGTACCATTCACAGGTTGCGTAGCCTGCCAAAATGTTCCAGAAACAGGTTGCGTAACGCCGGAGCCGTCTACACGGAGACCACCCGCAGTGTTCAAAGAAAGTTTGTTATTGGTACCAGTCGTGTAGACGGGAGCCGCTGTAGTGACCGCCCCAAGAGCAATGGCTTGCTGCGTACCGCCGGTCAACGTGGCGTCAAGTGCCAAGCCACCGGTTGTCCCGATGTTTGCAGTCGTTATCCATGGGCTCGTACTCTGTGTCACGGCGACTGTCCCAGTAATGGTGGTTGACGCAAGGGAAACGACCCAAGGTGAGGTACCCTGATTGGCCGTGACTGTCCCACTGATCGGTTGAGTGGCCTGAAAGAAAGTGCCCGTAACTGGTATCGCGGATTGGTTAGATGCAATAACGACTGGGCTGCTGGCGGCCATCAATGCCTGCCCAAGAGCCGGTGTCTTCGTATCTATGGAGGCGAGAGAGGTATTTCCCGTCGTTTGGAGGGCGGAAGTTGATGCACCAGTAGGGAGGGGAAGCGAGGCAGCAGATATCACCCACGGACTTGTGCTCTGGGTTACGGCCACGGTTCCAGTAATGGTAGTGGACCCTAAAGAAACTACCCAAGGGGAAGTACCCTGTAGAACGGTGATGGCACCCGCCGCTGAGATGGCGAGTTTATTAAGCGTCGATGACTGAATGATCTCGACTTCTGTTGCTCCGTCGTCCGATGCAATTGGCAGATCCGCCATATTTCCTCCGAAAAATTTCTAGGGTTTTTAAGGAACCCTAGCAAACCTGTTTCTTAATGAGTAACGATGGTCATGTACACGTCTTGAGCCGTAGTATCACGATTCAAGATTGTAACCTTTACCGATGATCCAGCGGGAATAACATAGGTGTTCTTCAAGGCGAACTGTATATCTTGTACAGCCGCGCTCGTGAAGCCACTGAAATAAACCACTTCGCTGCCGGTTATACCGATAGCGACCTTTAGTTTGATTTCGCCCGATCCAGTTCCCCATACCGCGTCTAAGTTGGTGGGTCCAGCAACGGAATGCGTGACTGTAGCACTTGTCGCAACTGCCGCGTCTATGAAGTACGTGAGGATTGCAGCGGGTTCTGTGATGATTGTTGACGTGCGCAGATTTCCTGCGGTATCGAGGGACAAAGAATTCGTTGTGCCCGTTGTATAAGTCGGAGCAGCGGTTGTAACCGCGCCCATTTCAAGCGCACCAAGTTGTCCCGAAGTCGTCGACCCTTGCGCGAGAGCATCAGCGTCAGCAGGGAAGTTGTCGATAACGGCGTGAAGATTTGTTCCAGTTGCTTGCGTAACTGTAACCGTTCCGCTAACCGGCTGCGTTGCTTGCCAGAAGGTCCCTGTGACGGGAACAGTATTCGTAACGTCTACATTTAAGGAAGAACCGGTAGAACTTATCGAAACACCCGTCCCATCATGGATGTTTACATCTGGGGACGTGACAACAGTTCCACTCACAACCCATGGGCTGGTGCTCTGAGTAACCGCAACAGTCGCTGGGAAGTTGTTGATGGACGTAACTTGAGTTCCGTTCGTCAAGGTGGCATCGAGGGCTAATCCGCCAGTCGTGCCGATATTCGAGGTGACCGTACCCGACACGGGAACGGTTGTCGTGATCGCATTTCCGCCGATCTCAGTGAGATTGACGTTCTGCAAAGCCACGGGTGAAGCTATCACGCGCAAGTTGCCCGCCGTATCAGTGGACAAAGGATTTGTCGTAGCCGTGACATAGGTGGGAGCCGCAGTCGTGGTGGCTGTCATGTCGAGAGCACCCAGTTGACCGGCTGTGGTCGAACCCTGGGCTAGTGCGTCAGCATCCGCCGGGAAGTTGTCCACAACGGTGTGGAGATTGGTACCTGTCGCTTGAACGACAGTCACGGTACCGGAGACGGGAATCGTCGTGGTGACGGGATTGCCGCCCACTTCTGTGACGTTGACATTCTGCGTTCCGCTGGGGAGGAATGTGCCAGTCGTGCGAAGATTACCGGCCAAGTCTAACGACAAAGGTGACGTGGTGCCGTCGGCGTAAACTGGTGCCGCTGCGGTAACAGCCGCTTGGTCGAGTGGTCCGGATTGACCGGACGTTGTAGAAGCTTGAGGAAACTCTTCTACGGGGTTGATTATCGTACCTGCCGCGTTGGCAACTTCAGTTGCAAATTCAGTTGGTATTGCGCGGACTGGTAATTGTGCGTCGAAGTCTGCCATATAATTATTCTCCTATTTCTTTTTTAACGTCGTCTATCGCCTTCTGCGTCGCTGCGATATTCTCGTCTACTTTGATTCTTTCTTCGTCCATCTCTACCTTGCGAATTTCCATGCGTTCCATGTTCAATTCAAGTTCGAGGACGCGAAATTTGAGTTGTTTCTTCCTCAGAGCGGTATTCGGTAATTTGTCGGCCATTAGGTTTTTCCTCCCATCAAGTTTGCTTTCATTACATAGGCACCCATACTCGGTTGGTATTGCTCAGCCGTGATTGTCACGACCTGTCCGGCAGTCGCCGGTATTGGCGCAGATATAAAATTTCCGTAGTAATTTGCGTCGGCTGCTGTAGTGCGGCCTCCGCCCTTTGTTACGCCGTCCACCTTCACGAGGAATTCCCCGTTGGTATCGCCCCATCCTTCAACTTGCGCGATATGAAATGTTACACCAACAGGAACGGTGTACGATAAAATGGTTGTGACTGTTGCGTAGGGAACGAGCAGTTCAGCATAGACATTCACCACATTGGCGAATGTTGCATCCCCAACGATGATAACAGGAAGAGGAATGGGTGAGATGATGTCTACATTCTGCGTGCCGCTGGGCGCAAATGTCCCGATAACGCGAATTGGTGTAAGGTTGCTCATTAAAGTTGCTCGAACAGTAACGTGCTGTAAACGGTGTAGGAACCGGGAGGCGTCAAGGAGCTATCCTGTATCGCCAAAATTGTTACCGTGTCGAAAGGGTTCATACCAAACGGTGAAGCTGAATAGTCCAAGAACAATGTCTGGACCGCCCCACTCACTCGCCCTCCACCGATCTTTTGGAGGTTGAACATAACGGTAATCTCGACGTCAGCATGACACCAAACGATGAGTCCTTTGAAACTATAGCCCGCACGTTCTGGTACGGTAATACCATTCACGACGGTGGGCGTGTTCGGTGGAACTACAACCTCTCCGTATACGTTGTTCATGGTTCCTCTTAAAGTTTGTTGATGCGTCTTACAGCGTCGTGTTCATCCCGATCTTGGCACATTGCACAACTACAAAGATCAGGTTTCCTTGGGTTCAGTTTTGTCGGCGGCTTAGCGGTGCCGTTTGCGTCGAAATTAAAAATCCACTGGCATCCTCTACAGGGATAACTACACGGACGGTCTGGAACTAAATGGCCTAGATAAACTCCGCACACCGGGCAGTTGATGACGTCCGTACATATCCACATATCGAACCTCCCGTTATTTCCACAAACTTACCATAGCTGTTACAATCGCTGTGCCGATGATGCCCGCTGTTCCGCCCATAATCGCCGCAGTCATCTTCGATTTTGTTTTGAGACTGCTTACATCCTCGCGTAATGAACCTACTAGATCAAACATACGAGCCCACTTCTTTTCGTCTTCTTCGAGTTTGCCCAATATCAGGCGTTTATATTCGTTCCAGTCGTTCTTCGGCATGATACTGTCTCCTGTCATTAAATTTCGCCGGGAGGTTTTTCGAGGAGAGGGAACTTTTCGATGTTCTAGGCATCTGTGGTTTTGCGACCACACCCGGCAGGGGAACCCTCTATAACCTGAGATCTTTTATGGGTGATACCCGTTACTGCCACCGTCTTGCGCATTATTTCCCGAATGGTCTTCCATCAACTGTTGATAGTCTGGGTTGCTTGTGGCGAGGACAAAATGCGTTGCTGCTAGTTCATTGCCGCCCGTTTGCGCAGCTTTGGCGAGAATCGGACCAAACTTTTGGAGAGCATTGGACGCCGCTCCCGCAATGGGGTTACTGCGGACGGCCATGTAGGCATCGAGAATGCCTTTTGCACTTTGTGCTCCGGCCATTCCTTCAACGCCAAAACGTCCGGCAGCCGCGCCGCCGATTCCACCGTATGGAACGCCGGTCATCTTTCCGAGTCCGAATCCCATACTAGCCGCAAGAGTTTTCATCGCGCCGCCAGCACCGGGAGCATTAAAGCGATCTGCTACACCAGCATCTTGAACTTGCTGCATGAGATCTTGGCCCGTTAAATCTTTCACTTTACCGAGAGCGGCGGCACCTTCAGACTTCCCCTCTTTTGTGATGTTTCCCACTTTACTGAATGTGGCGTCAGTAGGCTGACCATTTTCGAGTTTGAACTGGTCTTGGAGGTCACTGGACAATCCGGCTGCCTCGGCAGATGGTGCCATAGCGCTCGCGTAATCGGGATTTGAAGCCCGTAAAGGATCATTTAGTTGCCCGCTCAAGTTCTTCAAGGCACTTTGTTTGGCACCCGCGTCTGGGTTTCCAAATGTACTATCTTTTGTCGCACTCTGCAAGTCGTCGATAAAGCCACGTATGTCCTGCTGCGACATATTACCGCCGTTCGCAGCGGACATTTGTTTGAACCGCGCCAATTCGGCGTCTAGTGCGTTCACAGCGGGTTCTGCACCAGTCTTCACAACGCCGTTTCGCATATATTGCTGCTTGGCTTGCTCGATTAAATTCTGTAGTTGGTCGCCCGTCATTGCGGTAGGTTGATCGCTCAGCATACCTCTTGCTTGTTGACTAAGTTGACCAGATGCCTTCGTGAGGTCATTTGTGGCGCTCGCAATCTTTCCGCCAAGTTCGGTTTGCGTAGGGGCTGCATTTATCGCTCCCGGACGCGCCAGATACTCACTTATGTCGGCGGGCGTTGTTTCACTTCCCAAAGATGCCAAGATACTCTTCGCCGCACCGGGTGCCGCGCTTATTGCTTTCCCTACCAAATGACCGGCTCCGCCGACAACCGCGCCCATTGGGGCACCTTTTGCGGCGGCTAAAGGGATGGCAGATGGCGTCGCAGCCGTGTCAGCACCGGAAAGAGCCCCAATACCCGCTCCTATACCAGCAGCACCGGCGAGTCCTTCAACTTCGGGTGCAACAAGACCGGTTCCAACCATTCCGGTGACCTTACCAGCCCCGTAAGATTTGGGATTCGTTTCCCAGTCTTTTGTTCTGGCATCTTCTATACCTTGATGCGCCTGTGCGTAAGTTTTGTTCGGATCCATCGCGGATTCGATGCCAGATTGCGCCGCCTCTGCACCGGGAATACCTGACAGCACGCCACGACCAAATGAACCAAGTTCGCTCGGACCGCTGTCCACCATGTCCTGGTATTGGGGATATTTTGCCAATACCTTTTGGGTCAAGGTGGCGTCGTCTATGTCCCCGTATTCAGGATGCTTTGCCTTAATTCGCTGAGCAAACTCTTGGACGTTCATTATCTTATCCCCCAAGGATCATTGGATGACGTCGGCGCAGCGGTTGACTGCGGCTTTTTAAGGTTTGCTTGGTGTGTCGCCACATTGTCTGCGTAACTGGTACCGCGTGTGGTGGCTGCTACAGGTTCCCATGCCGTGTCCGATACCCCGGCTGGTTTAATCAGATGGGACTTCATATAACCGTCGTGGAATTCGTCGGCTTGTTTCCCCATGCTCGCCGCAGCATCGCGTAAACTGCTAGCGATACTGGCAGTCGTACCGGGGGCTTGCTGACCTGTCATATACGTCCACGCTTTATTGAACGATGCAGAACCCGTGGGTTGCCGAATGTCCTTCATTATTTGTTCGCCGGGCGCAGTACCGGAACGGGCCTTATACAACTGCCCTAAAATATCGGTGTAATCGAAGGGTGTCAGTTGTTGGCCGCTCGCTTTCACTTCGTCGATGCGGTTCACTGCCGTGGCTGCGGCATCTCGTTGCATTTCCGAACGAGCGAGGGATGCATCTCCGCGCACTCCGGCGACACGAGCTATTCCTTGGTTCACCGCCGTGTTCTCCCGATTCTGCCGGTTCTGGTCCATCATCATCTCTTTGTTGGCTTGCATCTGCTTTAGACCCATCTCGCGGGTGTCTTTCAAGCCTTGCGCTTTCATAAGCGTGTCGATCATGGGGAGTTTGTCGCCAATTTCTTGAGCGGACATATTCGCAAAGTTGGGATTTGTGGCTAATTGGGGGACAATCTGCTGCACCATCGCCCGATAGGACTTTGACACGTCTGATTGAGGGTCTTGCTTTAATTTGGTCTCGAAAACCTGTCCCGTTTCCTGATACTTCTCTTTGGCTTGTTCTGTAATCGTATCTTGGGCATTCGTGGGACCTTTCACTCCATACGCCTGAGCGGCGGTGGAGATGGCGTCTCCAATACCACCAACGGCGCCGGAGAGAGTAGACATCCGACGGGCGTGTTCACGGGCGGCGTCCATCGCCTCGCGCCGACGCTGATCTTCGGTGGGGTCAATGGTGATCGGAGCAGGAGCTGCCGAAGGAGCGGTAGGAACTGGTGCGGAAGTGCCTGCGGACGGAGGAGTTATAGGCATCGGAGATGGGGTTACGGATGCGTCAGGCTGCGCAGGAGGCGCGGAAATAGGTGGAGGAGGCATCGGGGCTGGGGGTGGAGTGGGGGCTTCTGGGGAGGGAATCAAACCACCAGTGATGCTGTTCGCCATGGACTGAACAACTGGGTTCTGTACCGCTGCACCCGCGAGAGGACCAGCATTATTGCCGATATCGGCTAATGAAGTCCCGCCCGGCATTCCGCCGAGGGCGCTCTTCAGAAAGTCCGGGTGCTCTTGGAGATATGCTTGCACGTCGTCAATAACGCTCATATTATTTCCCCATACGTTTGTGCAGATTGTTTAAGGCCAATTTGTCTAGCGGGGCCGACGGGTCGATCCTCGGCGCCGGGGCTTTTTTGGTCGGCTTAAACTGGTTCATAAAGCTTTCGAACTCATCGTTGCCGGGGACGTTTCCGCCTTCAGCCATTCCCGCACTCGGATCTCCTGGCTCACTGGGCGCGGCTCCGCCTCCACCGCCGCCAGAACCTTTGCCCGAGCCGCCTGTGCCACTGGAACCAGGACCATCGCCGCTTGTCGTGCTACCCGAGTCGGTCTTTCCACCGACGTTGCTTATATTGATGGTTGTGGGGGCTTTTTTGTCGCCACCTTTCGAACCTTTTTTACCACTGTCACCAGAAATTGTCACAGTGACTGTACCAGCACCGCCCGTCGATGCTCCACCTGTCGCGGCACCTCCGGTTCCGGCTCCACCAATTCCGCTACCTACGCCACCTGTGGAGGCGCCACCTGGACTTGAACCACCTGTTTCTGTGGCCGTGCGCGTGGGAGAAGAAACATCGCCGCCTTCTGCCATTCTAGCGGGCTTGTTGGACGGTTTAAATTTGTTCATGAAGCTTTCGAAAGTGTCGTCGCTTTTTTGGGCATTCAATGGTATCACAACTTCCCCCGGGCTGAGTTTGGCTGGAACGGTGTCGTTCTTGAAGCTGTTATGGGGTACCTTCGGTACTCCCGGAACTGGACCGCCAGCGCGGAAGTCTTCCACTTCTCCGCCTTCTGCGTGGTTCCAATGTTTGGCATTCTCCGCGAACTGGGCGCGTTTGCGCAAAAGTTCGTTATCTGAATGGGTTGCTTTTTCAAGGCGGCCAGCGGGCATGGGCTGACCTTGGGGAACACCCATTTGTTCATGCAGGGCACCTTTCTTGATCGGACCGATGGGTCCACCATTCGCCATACCGGGGGCTACTGGCATACTGGGAGCGGTTGGCGGCTTCAAAAAGGATTGGAGACTGGGTTGTTTGGGTTGCATGTTCTTCGCATAGTCCGTGGCATCTTCGTAATGACGGAAGTCACCGACGGGTTGCCCTTGTGGATCATGGAGAGTCCAACCTTTTTTGCCGTTTGGCAGGATTGAGTGTGGTGCCTGCGGAACTATGCCGCCGTGCGCCATGCAAGAACCACCTGCGCAATATCCGCAACCTGCTACCCGTCCGCCTTCAGCGTGTCCAGACGCGGGATCCTCAACATTATTTGCGTCCGCCCCGGGTTGACCGAGTACACCAACATGCGAACTTAGTGCATCAATGAACTTTTGAGCCCAATTTTTATCGTCTTCTTTCTTGGGTGTGGGAGTCGGAGGAACGTCTCCACCTTCCGCAAAATTCTGAAGCGGATTTCCGTAAGGATCAACGGAACCAGCCACGCCCGTTCCCCCGCTGTTGGCCATGGTTCCCGGAGCACTTGTACTGCCTGACATATCATTTGTGGCCGCTATTGCTGCGGGTCCACCCATCATGCCCATTGCCGCTTTTCCACCAGCACTAATGAGGCCGCCGGTAAGACCGACGTTTGCCCCAAAGTCTTGGGAGGCTGTTTGCTGCGCCGCATTTGCCGCGCTCGTATCGACACCTGCAATTCCTGATGCTTTCTGCATCGCGTCTTCGTATTGCTTCTGTGCCGCTGCGGCGTTTGTTTGAGCTTGTGTATTCGCGATACCCGTATTCGTGTTGGAAACATTTTGGGTGTTTGCAAGATTGACTGCTTGCGCCTGATTGGCGGCCTGTACGTTGTATAAATTCGTGTTGTTTAGTGTTTGTTTGTTGAACAAGTCGATGGCGTTCTGCGCCTGAGCCTTGTTTGCCGCTTGGCTATATTCCTGACCTTGCAGTGCGCCGGCTTGGCTACCAGCCCCTTGGAGGGCCTGAAGGGCACGTGTTTGTGCCTGCGCGGCCACGTTCATTCCTGAATTGGCGGCACGGTCGGCAGAACCCTGTTCATTTATCAGTTGGTTCACCTGACTCATTCCAGAATTTCCCATACCGCGTTGTTGCGCTTGTTGCATCGTTGCGGCATTCTGTGATTGGTTCTGTTGATTCTGCTGGTTGTTGATGTCGTTGAGTTGAGCTTTGTCAACGGCGGTGAGACCACCTTGAGTACCGATTTGTTGAAGTTGCTGAATGGCTTGCTTCTGCGCACCAACGAGGGAAGGATCAGTTGCAATCTGGTTAAAGGCGTTTGAACTAAGTAAACTCGACTCAGCTTGTTCCGGCGTGAGCGTTCCCGCCACCACTTCTTTTTGCAGTTGAACCTGAAGCGCACTAAGCGCCGGTGTTTGAATGGCGTTGAAAGCCTGTAGGGCGGCGTTTCTATCTGCGGTTGCGGTCCCGCTGCTGGAACTGCCGAAAAGTGACTGAAATAATCCCATGGTAATTTACCTCGTGTCGTTACTTGGTTGCTGGTGTTGGTGAACCGTACTTTAATATCTGGGCATACTGGGGGTTGACCGCGTTTGCCGCTGACGAACCTTCGCTCGATATTTTGTCTGTTCTTGCCTTCGCCCAGTCGATGATCGGTTGCGCATAGTTCGTGAATTCTTGTTGCGTTATATCTTTACTGGTTACAAGACCCTGAAGTGTTTGGAGCCGACTTGCGGCATCGACTATTGCTCCCTCGCCGTACGTTCCCGCTGTGGACAGGGGAGTTTGGAAAGTGCTGATAAGTGTTTTCATCGCGGCAGGGCTTGCATTGGCGGGAAGTTGCATTGGCGCTAATGCTGCCGGATTTGTTCCAATAGGAATCGTGACACCATTGCTTGTACCGGGCATGAACATGGAGGGCTGGAAGGTTGTCTGCGTAGCAGGCGTACCAGGTATGCCGGGTGTTCCAGGTGTACCGGGCGTGCCCATCTTCAGTGGTTGACTTCCGCCAGCGGCCAAAAGGGCGTTTGCATATTGGTCGGTCAGATAGTTGCCGACATTCGCTCCCCCCGGATTGATGCCGGAGGTGGCATTCGTGGCAGTACCCGCTTGTGCAGCATTTGCCGGGTTTAATACCCCGCTATAATCAACACCGGTGAGTTTTCCGTAGGCGGCGGCGTTCGCATAATCCTGTGCCGTCGCGGCGTTCGCAGTCGTTATGGCGGTCTGAGGATTGTAATTATAGAACTGTGACAAGTCAGTCGGTTTTCCCGTTTGGGTGTTCATGGCTGTAAGATAGGCTGAAATAGTTTGCGCGTCCACATTTGGATTTGTTTGTTTCAGGTCAGCAATAACCTTTGTCGGATCTCCTGATGCAAAGTCAGTTTGGAACTGGGCGGCGCTTGCTTCGGCGGGGGTTTGGGCCGCTGCCACTTCTGAATTAATTTGGTTTTGGAAGGTCGCGGGTTCGTTCGCAAATGCAGATTGGGCTGCCGCTTTAGTAGCGTCCGATGTCGTCTGACCGGCTGTCGCAGCGGTGTCCAGGTTCGTCGCTTGGTTTGTCAAATAGTCCTGAACGTTCTGAAAATTGCCCACTTCGCCTTGAAGTTTGGGCTCGGAACTCGAATTCTGTAGGAGCGCCTGGTCAAGTCCCTGATTACCCTGACCGTAAACATTGAACTGGTTATTGAGAAGTTGTTGCTGACCACCGGCAGTTGCGACCTCCGCCTGTTTCTGTTGGGCGTCTGTATTGGCGGCTGTGGCGGCGCCATAATTGTTTGAGGTCTCAAAGGATGAAGGCCCCGTATAAGCGGCGTTCCACTGTCCTAAAAAATCATTGAGCTGGTTTGGGTCGCTCGTTATTGCTGTCGGTGTTGCTACAGCCTTATTTATGAGGTCCGGGTTAGCATTAACGGTCCCGCTGTTGATGTCACTCTGCGTTTGATTGACGGCTCCCGCAATAGCGCCTTGATCGGCGGTGGCGGCTTGATCCAAGGCACCAGTTACTTTCTGGCCGAGAGCTTCCCCTTGGTTTTGATTGGCGCCGAGATAATCCTGCACGGTGGCGAAATTCTGGGTTGGACCCGTCGTTTGGGCGGGTGCAGTTGTGGAGGGATTACTGGACGTCCCACTTGCGGCAGTTCCAGCGGTTGTTCCGCCTCCGGGCGATGAGGTTCCTCCACCCGCACCAATAGACGTGTTGGGTGTTCCCGCTGTTTGAGTTGCCCCATTTATGCGGTTGTATGGGTCTTGTTCGTTTTCTGTGTCAAGCCACATTAGAGAACCACCGTTTGAATGTAATAGGAAACGCCGTTTGTTAAACCTTGGATACCATTGACCATGATGTTTCCTTTAATGAGATTCCAACTTGGCACCGGATATATGGTTGGATACGTCCCGTCTGTTCGTGTAACATGCATCACCAATGACACGGGCTGTCGCGCATAGGGCCAAATGAACTGGAACTGATTGAGGTCGGCGGATGCCGCCGCCACAAACGTCAGTTGGTTGACTGCCGCTGACAAATTGTCCTGAACCGTGAGTTGGTTAGTGAGGGCGCTTACAACGCGAGACTGAAACAACTGAAGCGGATATAGAAGCGTCGAGATCCAATTTGGAGCATCGGGAAAGTCGGTGCGTTGAAGTTGTTGCGGGAGGATGATCTTCATTAGTGAAATCTTTGGCTCATGGTTTGATAGAACACCACGAAACCATCAAAGGCGAAATTCGTCAGGGCATCGGCATAGTTCACCGTTACATTTAACCAATGTCCGCGCCGCTGGTTTAGTGGGACGAGTCCACGTATAACTTGGGCTTGCGGGATCCCGCCACCCCATGGAAATTCCCCCCATGGAGCAAATCCCCATCCGAGTCCAGATTTTGGAACAAGGGCCATTGTGCTGACACCAGGATAGAAGTCAGTGGAAAAACCTAAGTCGAAGGAGTCAAAGTCAGCCTTGGAGAAAATTGCATGACACTCTTTGAAATGTTTCACGATGCCCGGATTTCCGCAATGTTCTGGCACAAACTGTAGGGCGATGTCGATGGGACGGTAAACTATGGCATCACCGGCGGGCCAACTTAGAAGATTCTCCACCACAACATGCGTCGCATCGGGGATGGCGGTTATAACGGAGGTGAAGGTGGTTGTGTTCAGTGTCCACCCGAGTTGGGCCACGGACGAATCCGTAACCTGGACAATGAGGCCCGTCGAACTCACAATCGTCATCGGGTAGGAATCATCGGCGTAGTCGAATTCCGTGTAATTCTTGCGTTCTTGAAAAACATAACGCGAGATCGGATCAGAAGAACCGAAGTACAGTTTGTTGTCCGTGGGATTTACAAAACCACTTCCGAAGGTAAAGGGATACTGCCAGTTGCTCCACGAGTCTGTCAGATAATTGTACACAAAATACTGAGTGACGGTCGTGTCCAGTGTGTTGGTTACGGTGCCCAGAATATATTGGTTCTCTGATTCATAAGCGATGGCATAACTCACGGAATCGAAAGCCGGGTACAGGGGAGATGACAAAATCAGAAGGTCCTGCTTGATTGGAAGGGATTTAAGCACGGCCCCTTCGTTGTACGTGAGCGAAATCACCGTTTGGTTTGAGAAGAAATATACCTTGTTGTTCAATGAGACAGCGGTTTCTATGCCGCGAAGAATCGTCGTGCTGTCCACCAACTGAACGGCGAAAGAACTCAAGTCCGTTCCCGTAATTTGGTACACACCATCTTGCTTGAAAATTAACACATAATCGCGTAACGCAATTATGCGTAGGATGGCTTTGTCACCCGATCCCGCATAAAAAACTTGACCAATAGGGTTGGCCTCTGGTTCGAGGTATTTGGAAACGGATATTCCATTGGGCGCTAAAGAGTTGGACGAAGTGATTGTCGTTGTGCCGATGTCAGGTACAAAGGCTCCGGCGCGAGATGAGGCACTCGTGAAGGCGGCCCCACCGATTCCCCGTTCAGACAGGGTGATGCGACCCGGAAGATCAGAATATCCTGATGAATAATAGGCGTACACCGTCGTGTTTCCAGAATAGCGGTTGATAACTCGCACGAGGCTGTTCGCGGTGTTCGTGATGTTCTGCGAAGGTGTCCCGCCAGTGAAGACTTGGAATTGGGCTGAAGCAATGGTCTCAGATGATGCGCCAGTGTAGACTTGGCCAGCAATTGTAACGGTGTCTCCGCTCTGAAGACCGGGGGTGTCTACGGAAACCAAGGTGAGAAGGGATTGCTGCTGCGAGGTGGTGTTGGCCGATAAAACGTAACCCAGAAAATAGCAGGCATCGGCGGCGATGGGCGGCTGATAGTTTGCTTGGGCGATTCCTTCCTGACTTGAAGCGGTATAGATGAACGCGCCTTTAAGGGCGTCTCCGGCCTCGTCTGTAAGGGTGACCACTTTGGCCGTAAGTTGACCCGACGTCGGATTCCCCGTGAACACTAGCGCGCATTCGTCATTGGGTTCTGTGTTCAGGTCCGCTGACATGGGACTGCGGTAAACCTGGTACTGCCACGCCGTCGTCATACCCGCCGGAAGGGTGAAAGTAAGGGACACATTGGTGGCGCTGCCCGAGCTGTTGGCAACCACGATGCGCTGCGACGGCGCCCCGAGAACTAAATTGTTATTGGCATCCGTGTAGCCAAACAGAATACGGTACGCCACTTGGGTGTTATTCGTAAACCAGCCAAAGCCGGTTGTGACACCCGCGCCGTCGAGTCCGGCGGGAGCCCCAGAAAAGGTGACAGCGTTTGTTACTTTGTCGAGTTTCTTTTGGCCGGTGTTAGTAAGAAAATAGATGTTCTTGTTGGCTTGAAATGATCGACTGACCAAGGCGTTATTTGGAGGACTGTATGAACCCAAATATGGCACCCAAGTACCGAAGCCGTCAGAGTCGTATTCCAATGAAGCGCCCGTGGCGATAATGATCCGGTTCTGGTAGTTGTAAAGGGATTTGACAGTGTCCGTAAGGGCTGTGCCAAACATCGTCTCTCCCCGCCGTTGTTCGAGAACGCTCGGGCGCGAGAGGATAACGTTCAATGCAACGATCAAAGCCCCCTGCGGAACTTCCGACAGGAGGTTGGGATAAGTAAACAGTCCTTTCGGTTTGATCGAAAGATTCTCTGTTTCTTGGAGCGGCTGGCGCATCGTAGCCATTGCTTACCAACCCCACAGTCTGTTGCGGATAGGGATCTTGCGCGGGCTGCCGTCTATACGGGGACTCAGAACTTGGAACAGGTCTTTCTTCATAGATTCGGCCATGTTCTGCATGACTTGGAATGCCGGGTCGCCGGTATATTGGAGGATACGGGCCGCCGTCAGTACTTCAAGGAGGCGATGACATTCTACCGGGATTTGGGGAATAGGAGAGAAGTTTGCTTCGCTCACCCAATCGCCGATTGAAAGACCCGCCGGTAAAGGATTCGTGAATGTAAGAATAAAACCAGAAACATTGGTGACAGGAGCGCTATCCACCCGTGACTGAAATGGAGGCAACGAATTTATGATGTCGAACTGCGTCGTTGTGGTCCACGTCGTCGGGGCATAATCCAACGTGATTGTTTGAGTACTGGTGTTGAAAGATACAACCTGGCCCGCATTCGCAGTGGCTACATCAGTTGAGACAGTTGTGCACAGCGTATTCGGGCGTCTGAAATAAATCATCCGCACGTATTTATAGTTCGCCGATCCGATGAGGTTTCCGAGGACCAAGATTATCTCGTTGTCTTTAGGATAGAAGCCAAACTGGTAAGGTGAGTATGCCCACGAAGACTTCATGTCCTCGGGGTTGATGTAGTTCAATAATACCTCATTATTTTGCATGTCCACCAAGCAGATATCACGCAACTTCGTACCAGTCGCCCGTTGGGGGAGGGTGTAGTTCAGTTGCCCCTGTATAAAGGGTTGATCCTCGAATTTAACGAAGTACTCGCCCTTTACGGACTCAATGTACGGAATGAGGACACCCTGCAATTCCTCCGATGCAATCCGAACCATATCGACGGCAGTGATAAGGTTTTGGTTGTCGGCGTTCATGGAACGCGACTTGACGCTCGTGACGAGCGAATTTATGCTGTAGTCAATGCTCATGGCTTAGCCTTTTGAGATTATTTTTTCGGGAGGGGTTGGCGTTTCTTGCGAACAGCATCAGCGATGGCAGGTGGCAGACCCGTAAACTCGTCTTCGGATTCGGAACCTGATTCATCAGCCATACCGGCGCGGTCCAAGAGTTTTTTCAGGACACTCGGGTCAAGTTCTTCATGTTGGTTGAACTGATTCTCCGGTTCGGCTGCTTCTGGCGTTTCCGCGCTATTTTCGTTGGGGTGTTTCTGACCTATTTCTCCGCCATCGAACATCGGGGTAGGAGGCATCGTCGAATCATCTGGTTGGATTCCGGCTTTGGGTGCCGCAACATCCACATGCGCAGCCATCACTTTCGGGTGAATGCGGTTGGATTCGAGGCCGTCCATTTCAGTGATAATTTTTTGCAGGACTTGTTTAATCATTTCTGCATCTTGGTCTTGATCGTCATGTGGTTGCGAGGGCATCATTTGAATTTCTCCTTAGGGTTGCGGTTGCAAAGCCGCAAGTGCGGCTAAATAGTCTGTTTCAGATAAAATTGTTCCGGTAAGTCCTTGGGCAGTGAGCATGGTAAGAATATCGGCTTCTGACATTCCCTCCCAAATACAAAGTGCGCCGTCTGAACGGGCGAGGTAGACCATAAATTCTCCTTAGCGAACTCGTCGTGCAGCAATCGAACCATAACCAGTCACAGTACCTGAGGTTATTGCTGTCTCAAGAACCAAATATAATGTTGTTGATACGCCAATTCGAGCACTTGACACGAGACAGAACATTGAATCGGCGTTCGTAACAACCACATCAGGAGGGATAAGTTGAACCTCTCCGGTTGAATCAGGAATACCGTAAACTGCGGAGCCCGGCAGTGTATTGGTGGTGTTACTGAAAGCGACTGTTGAAGCGTGATAGACACCTGAACCGCTTACAACAAATGCGCCATATCCTGTTATATCCCAAGATCCTGCGGTTAAGGTTATGGATGTAATTGTTTTAGCTACCCCATTTGATAGGGATACAGCGGAGGCTCTAGCAACGGAAGCTGAAATGCGCTCGCCAACAAATCCGGCTAAGGCATTGTCGCCTAGATTACTTCCTCGAATAGCGCAACCATTTGTTCCAAAGACGGCCAATAATTGGCTTACGCCAGATAACCCAAAAATGATCGGGTTTGAACTACCGTCTATAACCAAGGAACTAGCGTAACCAGAATCAAAACTCCAATGATTTGCTGTACCAGCTTGGTCTGTCATTCCTATACTAACAGTTCCATTTAGATATATTTGGGCCCAACTCACTCCGCTATCGCTTACATTGAGGGTAGCATTTGCTTTGTATATACTGGTGTTCAAGTAGGCCCAAATGAGGGTCGCGCTAATTTCAAATCTTTTGACACCATTCGTAGCAAAACCTAAATCATCAGTACCGATATAATACATACCGATATCTGTATCTGACGTGAAAGAATATCCGGGGAGTGCAGCTGTTCCATTTGTAACTAATAATTGGTTAGAAGAATTTGTTGTTATGCTCGAACTTCCAGAAACCGCTGTTCCAGTTGTTGCATAGTACGCCATCTGGTATTGTGTTCCAGAATTTACAGTACCTCCACCCCCGCCGCCCGCTGCTTGGAAAGTAGGATCTGCTGAAGCACCATTACTCGTAAGAACCTGACCGGCAGTTCCGGCGGAGGTAACATTTACGCCGCTGGTTCCCTCTCCAATGATGACGCCATGTGCCGCCAAAGTATTCTGACCCGTGCCACCGTTCGCAACAGGAAGGATGCCGGTTACACCGGTTGTAAGCGCAAGTCCAGTGGCATTGGCGAGACCAAGTGAGGAAGGAGTTCCCAATGCTGGTGTAATAAGAGTTGGACTCAGTATCGGGGCCTGTATTACAAATTGATCACTGGCATTGAGGTATATCTGATATTCACCTATATGGGAGGCCTTTAACCAAGCTATAGGTTCGCCGTTTTGTAGGGTTAAAAAAGCAGTGGGGGGTACTGTGTTATTTAACGCCGCGTAGGATTCGAGAGCGACGAGATTTGTAATTGCATCGCCACCTTGAACCTGAATACCTGATTCCACGATTTTACCGGCATTAGAATACATCAAGTACCCGTTACTCAAGGCGGTTGTGCTGTTCGTTCCGCCGAGGGCAACCGTAACAGGAGCGGTCAAAGTGATTGTTCCTGCGGTGTTGGTTAAACCTGTGCTGAAGGTATAGCTTGCGCCCCCAACTTGAAATGTGGGAGCAACTCCTGCACCATTGCTCGTAAGCACTTGACCAGAAGTTCCGACAGCCGTCGACGCAATGGCGGTTGCGGACGTAGCGTAGATTACCCCATCAGTCGTAAGACCCGAGAATGTCGCTTGCTTGCCGTTGAGTTGCGTTTGAATCGCGGAAGTAACGCCTGAAACATAGCCCAGTTCCGTCGCAGTTGTTGCAGAAGCAATAGGAAGACCATTCACATTAGATATAAGCACCTGATTGGCTGTAATAAGAGCTAGACCAGAAACCGCTGTTCCAGTTGCTGCGTAATACGCCAATTCATATTGCGTGCCAGAATTGACGGTTCCTGATCCGCTAGAAATAGATTGAAAGGTGGGGTCAGACGATGCACCATTGCTTGTAAGAACTTGCCCGCTGGTACCCGCAGTTGTAACGTTGACTCCACTGGTTCCTTCGCCGATCACTACACCGTGCGCTGCTAAAGTGTTTTGACCTGTGCCACCATTTGCGACGGGAACGGTAGAAATGTTTATCGTCGTTCCTGATTGGGAAAGACCTGTACCGGCGGTGTCGAATTTGGTTCCAAGTTGGGTCTGAATTGCTGAAGTAACACCTGATACATAACCGAGTTCTGTGGCCGTTGTCGTCGAGGCAGTAAGATTCCCCGAGCCATCTGTTACAATAGCTCGAGAGACCGTAAGACCAGTGCCAATAGTACCTGTAAAAGTGGGGTTTGCAGCGGGAGCTTTTGTGTTAATCTGCGTTTGAATAGCAGACGTGACACCAGAACTATATCCTAATTCTGTTGCCGTTGTTGCTGAGGCAATGGGGAGACCGTTTGCGTCGGACACAAGAGCTCGATTGGCTGTTATGAGGGTTAAACCAGAAACAGCGTTCGTGCTCGTCGCATAATAGGCAATCTGGTATTGTGTACCAGCGTTAACTGTTCCCGTACCCGACACTGCTTGGAAAGTTGGAGCACTACCTGTACCATTGCTCGTAAGCACTTGGCCGGATGATCCGACCGCCGTGGAAGCCACGGAGGTTGCAGAGGTCGCGTAAATAACGCCGTCGGTTGTTAAACCCGAAAATGGATTGGTTCCTGCGGTAAAGGCAGCCCAGTCAGTTGAGGAAAGATAACCGTTGTGCGAGGCATCAGCCACGTGTTGCGCTAGTGAGGTACCGCTTCCGATTACGGCCCCGGTACCGCCCGTAACGACGATTCCATCTGTTCCGGCATCTGTCAGATTGCCTATTGTCAGCGTTGCCTGTTTGCTATTGAGCTGTGTTTGGATTGCCGATGTGACACCGGACACGTATCCAAGTTCAGTGGAGGTTGTCACGGATGTTGTAATTGCGCCGGTCACATCATCAATAAGGGCGCGATTGCCGTCGCCAAAGTGCGCCAACTTGGACACGGCGATGGCCGCTCCTGAAGCAATGTTGGCATCGGTGATTGTACCTGAGGCAATCTCCGTACCCGTTATAACACCGGATTGAATTGTGGTAAGGCCAGTATTGTCGATATGAACATCACCGCTCATGGCTACGTCTGTCGAAACATTGGACGCATTTCCGACAAATATGTGGGCAGAAGTTAGGACGTTAGATTCAATCGGTATTCCATTAAAAGTAAGTTGATTCAACCCGTTGACACCCAGCGGGAGATTTCCCAAGTTGGCAGCATTGCGCCAATTGATCGTGTCACCATTGGCTAAATCGAATACTCCACCAGTTGCAGTATGGAGACTTCCGCTTGAAAATGTTGTCGCCGTCAAACCAAAACTCGGGCCGAAGTTAAGGGGCGCAGACAAAGTGAAGTTCCCCCCGGTCTTTTGGAGTGAACCCGCACCGATTGCCACGAAGAAAGCATCAAGATTTGATCCCCATCCCACTTCGCCGGGAGTCGGGATGATGTAATTTACGCCGTTAAAGGGTACCAAAATGGACATTTTATTATCCTATGTTTCAAAAGTTAAATTGTGCTGGTTTGAGCAGAGCCAGCTTGCTGTATGAAACTTTTAATGCGCGCCGTATCCGTAGTTGATAGCCGCTTCGACTCCGTCAGATCCGCCGGCCATGGTAACAACAGCTGCCCGAGTTCCGTTGGAGCTGGACAGAATGACCAGATTGCCAAGGGTGCCCGGAGAAACCGCTGTGATGGTGATGACGTTTCCAACTGCTGAAGCAGAAACCATCGTTCCTAACAGAGCGTTGATTTTAACCGCTGCATTGAGCGCCGCTGCTATGTCACTCGCTCCGAGAGCGAATTGTTGCGTGCCCACTGGGCTAACTTCTGCCGTGAAGGTCGTTCCAGTACCAAGAGCGGGAACAACTGCCGTCGGGACTGTAATGGTATTCGTATCCAAGGTGAGGGATACTTTCGCGAGAGCGCGTCCGACCAAGGTCGAACCCGTCACAAAGGTGATGCTGGTCTGCGCGAGAATGTTGCCCTGCATGGTCGTACCAGTGCCGAGGGTGGCCGCTGATCCGAGATTCCAGAACACGTTGTTCGCGTTTGCGCCATTGATGAGAACCACATGTGCCGCCGTGGCGGTCGTAATCGCGGTTCCAACCTGGAAAACAAACAAAGCGTTCGGGTTGTTCTGTCCGTCCAAGGTAAGCGTGCCCGTGATGGCTGCTGTGGTGGTGAATTTATAGACGCCGGGGGTCAGCGTCAGTCCGCCGAGGTCCGTTCCGGTCAAGTCGATGTTCGCTGTCATCGCGCCGAGCGTTACAGCGGCGTTCAGAAAGTCCGTGCGAGCCTGTATGGCGAATGAATCATCAACATGCGAGGTACCCGTAACAATTGGAGAACCAGTAACAGAAGAGCCGGGCGAAAGCGCCAAGTCTCCATGGATCGTTGTCGTACCTGTGTTGGTGATGGAACCACTGCCACCTAAAGTTCCGACAGTGAGGTTATTGCCAAGGGTCGGTCCAACCGGACCGGGAGTGGGAGCAGCGGTGCCGCCAACCGTGATGGTATCGCCAGCAAGAAGGCCGGAGAACGTAAATGAGCCCGTGGCTTGCGCTAAGCAGGTCGCGATCTTCGTGTAAGACGCTTGGGAACCGTCAATCATATTGCCTATCAGTTTGTCGAGGTTTTCATCGTCAACCTGGTTGATTGGAGCTGGTTCGAGTTGAAGGATACTGCGCATGGTCTGGCAACTATCCGGTACTGACATCAAGATTCTAACAAATGACATTGTGATTTCCTTATGGGGCATAAGATAGGGACGACTTCACTTAGATCTACTCCCTTTGAAAAAGTGGCGGTTTTAGGGAGAAGCCGCCAAACCTTTGAGAACTTTTAGCTCAACGAGATGTTGAACACTTTGACTGAACGAGCGGGCAGCGTGCAGAAGATCTGCTGGTTGGTCCAAAGGCGCAGTTCGTAGGCGTTGTAGCCAGGAACGTATTGGAAGAACTCATCAGAACCCATAACCTGCGGCATGAACTCGATGTCCATAGAACCGATGCGTTGATATGTGTCGAATGGGAGGATGAAGCAATCCCCTTCTTTCATATATAGGCTCGGCGTGATGTTCATCGTGCCATTCTGCGAGTAGAACGTCAGCTTTTCAGCGCCGTTCTCCATCTGGGTTTTCTTGTAGCTTGAGTCAAACCGGCGCGCACCAGACTGGCTGGTCACGAGGTTGGCCCACACTTTCGGGTTGAGAATAACGTCAACGGATTCGTCCAAACCACGACCGACGGCCATAGCAACCGCGTTCTGCAAGCTCAAGAACGTCAATTTGCCAGCGCCATTGTCGATCACGTTGGATTTCCACAGGTCGTAGATCGCTGCATCAATGTTGAACAGGACGCCCGTGTTGGTGAGGATTTTGTCGATACCCGTCATTTCATTTCCATAAGCGGAGTTGAAATAAATGTCGAGGGTGGTCGGAACAGTCACGACGAGCGCATGCAGGGCGGCGATACCAGTCGTTGAACCGGAAACCGTCAAGGTGCGGAGCGTCGGGTTCACGGCAGTAACCGTAAACACGCTGTCAGCGCCGGAACTAACGAGCACCGTCGCGTTATAGAACTGAACCTGGTTGTTCACGGTACCGGCCCAAATGCCGTCTGACCATGTTTGCTGCGTGAAAGCCACGATTTCATGCGTGGAGTCCACACTGGAAGAACCAGTTGCGGAAGTTTTACCGAGACCTGTTCCGCCGTACAGCGCGGCCAATTCCACACGTTTGGACATGGAATCAATCATGCGCTTGGTGATGAGTTTCGTAGCGGACAAGAATGCGGCGCCAGTACCCAGGGACTGGGACAAAGCGTCATACGCGATCTGAGAGACCAGGGTGATCTGAGCGGGACGAACCTGCGCGTCCGGGACATTCAAGCTGATCGGGCCGTTCAACGCATAGTTACCGGCGTTGTTGGCGGCATAGGTGAATCCGGCTTCATCTGACAGGATAACCGGGGTGTGGAACGCGTTACCGACGAGAGTGGCTTTGTCGAATTCTACGTTCTTAAGAATTACGCGGGATTCCGGGATGGCGTCTTGAATACCTTTGGTATTATAACGCTCCTTAAAATCTCCGATGATCGAAGATGGGATTGTTGCGGCCATGATGTGTCTCCTAAATTATATTTTGTGCTGCTTGGGTAATGATCGGTTCAAGTAGAGGTTTGATTATATATTTGCTTGGGTGGATCTTACGGTTACACCGGCTTGTATTTTTTGACTCTTACTTTTTACTGCCCTCTTGCGAGGCCGTCCCGTCCATCTAAGGGTGGGGAGGATTTCAAATTTGATTTAGGTAGTCCCGGACAAGGGGCGTCTTTACCCTAGCGCAAGTCACGCGCAAAAGACCTAAAATGGTTGCGAGAGGTTGGAATCGGACCAACGACCTCCGGGTTATGAGCCCGGCGAGCTACCACTGCTCCACTCCGCGATGATTTATACTAAACGATCGGGTATAAACTACAAATTGTGGGTGAGTTTTGCGTCGTCACCCTGGACGTTGGGGAAGTTTCAGGGACTTCTCGAACCTCGGACATTTCCTATTGGATAAGTCCCGAATTTATTGAACCCTCTTACTCAGTTCGTGCTCAAGTTCGCTCATAATCTGATTCCAAGCATCTGGATCACTTATGGGTTCATTTACAGTAACGATATCGCTATCAAGCGTGAGACGCATCAACTGAAAACCACCGCTCTTCGGGCGAATATAAAATGCTTCAGTTGTTCCAGTTCCGGGGGTAGTGTCCATGATTATTCACCCCGCTCTGCTTTGGCTGCGCGATCAATCGTCTTCCAGAAGTCTTTTGAGTCTTTGAACTTGGGTTTTGTCTTGAACGTATCAGATACCGTAGCGCCAGTTCCACCTTTCAATGGATCTTTCAACTTGTTTAAGAAATGCTGGCGAATGGCTTCGACAGCCTCGGGACCGATCAACTCTATGATCTGATCCGCAGATGCACCGTTGAATAAACCCTTCGCTTCTGAACGGATATCGGATTCGATAACCCCGGCCACGTCTTCAAATGTAAGAAGTTCACCAGTCTTTTGTTGAACCACTTCCAAATACTTCGCCATGCGTGCCACGGAGAAACCATTTTTCGGAATCGCCGGATGGGCTTCCAAGGCCGCGATGGCCTGGGAATGCATTCGTTGCTCAAGAGCCTTTGCTTGGTAACCCAACTTTTCTTGTTGGATCCGATCTTTCTCGGCGGCTTCTTTAGCTTCGAATTCTTTCAGGCGTCCTTGCGCCTTTTCCAATTCTACTTCACGCGGATCACGAAGTTTATCTTGAATGTCGCGTGCCACTTCATCATATGAAAACTTCTTTGGGTCATGTCCCGTCTTTTCCAAGAACTCTCGAGGATTTTCTTTCGCCATTTTGAAAAACCGCATGGCTTCTTTACGGGCTTGAGCAGCCTCAAGAAACTTCTTATCGGCGCCTTTAGACTTCTCGATCATAGAGCGCAAAGTTGATTCGTCATACTCAGTGTCTCCAACTTTGATCTTTTGAATGACGGCTTTCTCGGCTGCCGTGGTTGCTTTGATTCCATCTGCTACCGCCGCTGACTTAGCACCGGACAATGCCGGTGTGGATGTTTTACTATCTGCGGCGGGTGCCTGAGAACTAACAGGCAATACTGGTGCTACGATATTGGGTGTATCCATTGTTCTTCTCCTTTAACCATTCACATTGAGACCGTGAGTAGGTGGGGTACTTCCTAGAAATTATTTGAGATGAGGCAAAACAAAAGCTGCGAGAGCGACAAGGGCGACTACGCCTGCAATAATATATCCCCAAGTAGCCTGTCCGCCGTTCTCTTTGCCGGTACCTTCATACGAACTCTTTTCTAAAGCGCTAAGTCGATCATTGATTCCGGCGCTGACTGCTTGAAGTTGCTGGGCAACAGTTTGAGCTGTGGCAGCCACCAAGGTTCGCAGCGTTTCTGCGGATGAAGACACCTGAGCAGCCAACACGAGAGCTTGTGCCGAGGCGCGTTCATTGGCGACGGCAACGGCCTGTACATCGACGGCTCTGATCGCGTCAATACGTTTTGTTTCTGCAACACTGAGTTGAATTGCATAGTCAGCGCGTAATTGCATCTGGTCTTGAAGTCTTAAAGCCACTGCGTCAATTTTATCGTCAAGTCGTTTTGTGCTACCATTCGTATTTTCTTCCACTTAGTTTTCCTCTATAGCGACAGAATAGACCCGAGCGCCATTGATAGACGCCCGGGTCCGTATTTCAAACTTATTAAGAAGCGCGAGTAACGAGTTTCCAAACCGGTGAAGCAAGAGTGCCGGTCTGAATGTAAACATTTCCACCCGTAACATCGGAGTACATAGAACCAGTCTGAGCGAAGTATTGACCGGTCGTACCATTCGTCGGGGCGCCAGCGGCGTTCATAAATATAACATTGACGCTGCCCAAGTTGGGCGAGACGGGAACAACAACGGCGCCGATGAGATGCGCGACTGCGGCGGTTCCATTGGCTCCGCGAACAGCGATCTGAAACTGGCCCATATAATGCGAGCTGTAGGTAATTTGCTCCAAGTCTATTTGAATCGTTCCACCGGCGGCAGCAAAGGTACCTTCTTCGATATACGGATTCGAGGTATTATCTTCCGAGACGGTGAGGGTGGTATCGGTGTTGCTTATGGCTTTGATTAAAACTGACGACATGATTAATCTCCTTTGAAACTATTTTTTTAAGTCTTACATCCACCCGATATTCACTACAATATCATTTGCTGCCGGAGCACCCGTGTCGCTATCTGCCACACCGGTGGTTCCGCGAATACCAATTCCGATCAAGTATTCTATGCCCGCCGAAGTAACCGGGAGGGCGATCGTTGTCGATGCCGGGATCGCGTAAGTACGAACCGGCGTGTCTGATGCCGTTGCGGCGGTCGCTTTGTCGTATAACTTGACATAGCGAATTGCAGCGGCTTGATTGCAAATGTGTAGGTCAAAGATTTGCCCTTTGGCGGCTTTGATGATCTGGCCCGTAACACCTAAACTGAGGTTGCGGTAGGTCTTAACCGGAAAGTCCCCGGTAATCAAATTGGACATTGTAGTTCTCCTGAATTAGTGCGGCAATTGTGGAAGTTGTTGATTTGCGGCCATACGAGCATTTGCGTCTTGGTTCATGGCCGGACTGCCCGGCGGCATGGCCGGGGGTTTAACACCTGGCAGATTGAATGGGGAATTGGCTTGCATCATCCCTGGGATATTCGGTGCGCCCGGCGTCTTGGCGCCATTCGGATTCTCCCGCCCAGTAGGTTGCTTCTTCCCAGCATTCCCGGGATGGTTGGGATGGCCTGGCATTACTGGCATCGGTGGCGGAGGCATGGGTGGTGGCGGGGCACCGGGGATTCCCATTGGCGGGGCCAAGTGGATACCGGCCTGCGCGGCCATTTGAGCCTGCCCATCTGGTGGCATATCTTTGAACGAAATCATTTCCTTGGGCACCGGCGGAGCTGGCGGTTGGGGCGGCTGCGGGGGCGGTGGTGGCGGCGGGACACCAAGAGCGGCGCCGAGGCGCGGATCCATTTGACTCCATTGAGTCATGTGGTCCAGGATGTGCTGCGTGACAGAAAGATTGATCGGGTTATTCGGGTTGGGGTCATCACGAACTTCTGGTGAATTCAAAAGCGTGGTGTGCTCCCGCATGTGCAGCGGATGGTTGTCAGAAGCCATAGCCTTAACTGGTTTGCCATTTTGGAGCTGCTCATTCTCTTCTTTGAGCTGCATCACCAAGGCGTTTTCGTACTGGTAGGCTGGTTCAAGTTGGCCCGTCATCAAGACATTCAGGTATTCTTCTTTGGTCGTCAGACCCGCCTGCAACATATCTTGGGCAACCTGAATGCGCCCGGCAAGGGTATCTGTGAGAGGGTTTCCAGCTTCGACGATCACGCGATCAATGTCTTCAATTTCTTTGGCGGTGAATTGCGCAGCCTGGGCCTTGTTGGCGACACCGGAGATGAGAATCATGCGGGGCGTCGTTGCGTACTCTTTCAAGATGTCAATGATACCTGTCCAGGTGTCTTCGATGAGCCCGTTGTAGGAACGGGAGAGAGGGCTGATAAAGGTGAGGGCCTGGGAGGCCACGAAGGCGAGCGCCGTGCCGCTCTTCAAGTTTGCTTCAGGATTGCCCTGGATGGTATCATTCACACCGGAAATCTGGGCCATCTTCTTCTCGAGGTACTCAATCCAATTGAAAACTTCCTGTTTGTTCATCAGAAGGTTCAACGGTTCTGGTTTAGCGCCCTGCGTCACAGCGGAATCGTAATAGATGGCATTCAATCCCTCTGTCAGTTGACTTAACGATATGGCTGCGTCACGAGGGATGAGGATGTTCTGAACACCAAACGCCGCTTGATTGGTGCAGACGGCGGAGCAAAGGGCGTTGTACACCTTCTGAATAGGTAGAAGGTCCATGGAAACTGAGTAGGCAAAGGGGCTGTCGATCTGATCATCGGCGGAGATCCGTGATACGGGAATGCGTTTGTACGGGAGCGAGCCGTCGAATAGGCAGGTATTGCTGTCCAAGAACATCGTCATGCGACCGTTGGGGATGGACGTGCTCTTGTCGTGGTAGAACGTGTAAAGGGGAATTAAATCGTCGTTTTGTTCGTTGATGATGTGGCCGAGGCGGTGGCGCTTGACTTCGGGGGCCACCGACATATTCTTGATCTGGTCAGCGTACACCGGAAAGCGGGCCACGAGGTCCCAACGGTTGACGTATTTACGGAGAATCTTCCACTGGCACTCATCGTAACTGCCCTGAGCGAAGTCAAAGATAACATCGAGCCAATTATACACACTGGTTTTGAAGTCACCTTTGCGCTGCATAGCCCCGGCGGCAGCCGATGCAGCAGGCGTGGGCGGGGTAGCCATCCCAGCCGTATAGGGTTCGCCGATGCTGGCATCCCACTCGCGTGAGATATAGGCGGCGCCGAGTACGACGGCAATCTCCGTAGCAGATTCAAACTGCTTATCGAGCTTCTTTTCTTTACCGAGATATCGGAGGATGTTCTTGCAGAAATTGACTTGGGCCTGGGAGCGGTAATCGGTGTTCGTGGCAATCGGCTCGGGCGAGACCCGTTGCGCCGTCACCAAGGACAGCATATGCTTGAGAATGGATCGGAAATGGTTTATGTTTAACCGCTTGAATCCGTCGGCACCAAAGGTGGGAAACGTGTAGTTCGTTTCGTTGATGAGGAAATAGTTGTAGTACAGATCGCGGGCGGTGAGCCAACGGCCAGACATATCGAGATGTCGATCAAACAGTGATACTTTGTCGGACAAATACCCGATAAGCTGAATGGTGTCCGGCTCGGACGCCCAATAAAGGTCTGTGTTCCCAAATTTTTCCATTGCGTCCTTTAGAATCTTCGCTCAAACATCTTTTTCAATTCCTCATCCTGCTTGTTCGGGTGGCTGTATGGAATCTGATTATTCGGAAACATCGTCGTGGCGACGTTGATCTTGTACAAAGGAGGTATAGGGTTGACATTTTGAACAGACGGCATTAACCCGGCCACCAGATACACAAGCGCATCTATAAAATCGTAGTGCCCCAACTTCTCGCTTCTTGCGAACTCGGCGTGGCCTGTCTTCCAGATACCAAACTCCAACGACGCTATAAGCATCTTGCAGCGCGGGTGGATAATGAGCTTTCCAGCGTTCACCCATTGTCGCGCTTGGCTGACCATCCACTCTTTGCCCTTTCGGTCCGTACCGCTTCCAGTGTTTTTACTGACAGGAGCAAAAGGAAGCCTATGAAGACGGGCAAGATCAGCAACCAAATTGAGATTATTGTTATCAGAAATCCGACGTATACGCGTTTTATTGAGCTTGGTGTAGTCACTTTCGAGGGCCTTGATGTTCTTTGCGAGAAGATCCGTGGTGAAGTCGTTCTCTTTGAGTGCGTACTCTTGCTCGAGAATCAACTTGCCATTTTGGAAATCGTAGTAGCCGAGGATAAAGGCTGTGAAGTCTCTATACCCGATGTCAAGTCCTTCCACGATCTGGTAGAACTGAAAGTAATCATCCTTCTTAACTTCTGCGACGTACTCGGGATGCCCGGTCCACTCAGGGACAATATGCAGTGCTGAATCTACGACAAACTGCGCCAGATACTCGCGCTTCCAGGTTGTTGACTCGGCGCCGCCCGCCTTCTGCATAAAGCGGTCAAGTTCTTCTTTCGGGTAATCCCCGTCGAAGATTGTGAAGTGGGAATAGGATCCAACGGCTTGCGCATCTTCGGCGTACTTCTTAAAGGGATGGTCGGGCGTCGTCGGCGGTGTGCTGGGCAGGATCAACCGCTTGTGCGGGTTCTTACTACTCAGCAACTGGGGCAGAACTACACTGTTGATGACTTCGTCCAACTTGTCGACCTGCGCGGCCTCATCAAGGATGAATAAATCTGACTTGTTTCCCCGGAGGTTATCGAACTGTCCATTGTTGGCGCCACAAAGTTTGATGTAGCTTCCATTTTTGAAAACCCACTTGCTCTCGAGTTGCTTCCAAGTCGGTCGAAGATCCTCCGGGCAGTCTTCAAGGATTTGCCGGAAGATGGGGAGAAGAATGTCCTTGAGCGCATTCTGGTACGGGGCTCCGAAATGCACCTGAAAATTGATGTTTTGAAGCGCGGCTTCGACGGCCATTGCCGCCATGCAAAATGTCTTGCCTAGACGGCGACTGCAATTTACAACATAGACGAGATCGGTACTTGCTTGGATAGCGTCATAGATTTGCTTCTGCGCTGGTTTCAGAAGGTACTTGAGTCGTCCCTGGCTCCACGCCAGTTGCTTGACTGCCAGTGGGATTGAAGCCATGGTTTTCTATCTCCTGAAGCAGTTTGAAGGTTTCCTCGGCAGCTTCCTTCGCCTCTTCCGGCGTTGTCTTCTCCGGCGCACTTTCCACCGGCTTCTTTGTAGGTTCAAAGTATTTGAGCAGGTTGGTCCAGATCTGAACGGCCAATTCGGGGTTGCTCGTTCCCACGAAGTTCGCCAACTCCACCAACCGGTCCACTGGGTGGGTTTGCCATTTGCCCAGAAGCCGTTCTTTGACATTGGGGTGAGTCTTACGACTCAAGCTGCCTTTGGGGCGTCCGCCGGGGTTCAGACTCTTGCCGGGTCCCTGTTCCTTGAATGCCGGGTTGCCCTCGGTCTTCTTATCGAGGCCCACTATGAGCTCCTTGGTTAGACCCGCCAAATAAACCCGGCTGGGCTTGACGCTGTCCGGCTGGTTGGATTTGCCCACAGTTGGAGCAATATCCACAGGCGGGACAAATGGGGGCGGTGTACGAACTGGGCATTGGGCGTAGGTTCATGTCCCCAGCGCGCCAAACATTCTGCTGCGCGGCGTGGGGCTGGCAGTTATCGGGTGCGAAGTTCTGGCTATCCATGTTTAACGGTCTCCCGAGGTTTGCGTACCTTCTCAAATTCAAGGGCCATTTGTGCCAAAAGGAGGAAAAGTTCCTGTCCGGTCTTTATCAGGCCCATCTCATGGGGATTGTTTACCAAGTACAGAACTGCGAAAAAGTCACCAGAAACGTCGTTCAAAGAAACGGATGCGTTCTGTGCCCCGACGTCTTTAAGCAGGTCCTGCATGTTCGCCCAAGCCTTCGCCGCCACCCATGCCTTCAGGCGGGGGATGATAAACCGACGCTCTATCCAACTGGGATGCTCGTGGAGCTCATAGTTGAACAGGAACGTGTAAAATGAACGAAGGGCCAGAACGTTGTTGATTGCTACGCTGGTCCCGAAAGTCATGCCCATTATTTCGGCTCGAACAAGTCTTTCAAAGTGTTGTAAAGCTCTTTCGCTTCCGCCAAGGTCAATTCTATTGGGGTCCCATCGGGGGACAGGACATGGATCTCAATTTTCATATGACCTCCTCAGGTCAGAAACCACGTTGCTTTATACCATACTCAATTGTCGTGACCCGGGCTTCCAGGTCCTGAATCTTCCGCTTGGCTTCGTCCGTGGTGCCAGACGCTGGGGCTTTGGCCACATGCGCCTTATCCCATGCTTCCCTAGCCGATACAAGGCCGAGGGTCACAACGGCGCCGTAGGCCATTGCAGCGCTGTGTTGGATGGCTCCTAGAATGAGCAGGGTGACGGAAACAGTATGAGGCAGAAACCTTTCGATGTTCATCATGCCCTCCTCAGAGCAATGGCTTGAAAATCAACTATTTACTTCGTATGTGTGGGGCAATTATGGGGTTTTCCAGCTACCCCAAAGGGAACGCCCGTACTCCCTGCCTACCCCTCAAAACTACACGCGTCCGGCTTACGCTACGACTTGAACCTCAACGGGTTTCGTCTCCACAACAGGAGCGGCATCCGGCTTAGGCATCACGCTAGACAGCGCTGCAAGTTGTTGGTTGACATTGGCCTTAAACCCCGTAAGGAAGGCTATGAATTCGGATATCGGTTGGATGTGCGCGACTTTCATTTCGATGTCACCAAGCCAATTGAGGCCATTGGTGACTACTCTATTGAGTTCGGTTAATTCTTTGTGTTGGCGGGTAAGTTGATCGGCGGACTGTTCGGACATTGGAATTTCTCCTAGAAAGAAGTTTTTATATCTACGAATTGAAATTATGCGGTATATTACGCTATTCGACAAATACCATAGCGAAATAGAAATAAATGACTTATATTGCTTTGTTATATGAGTTTGTTTACCGCTTTGCAATTGAGTTTCCAAACGTTTAGAAGCTTTGCCGCTTTGTAACTAAACGGAAATGCGGTATAATCCGTTTTTACGGTAGGTTTGCCGCTCGCTTCGGGCGCTGCGCGCTCCTGCGCTCGCTTGTACCAATTTCAAAGGGAAGCGGTTTAGCGTATCGCGACAAGGCGACAAGAGCTTTAACCCCGCGTTTAAGCGGTTGTGGTGTAAACGTCATTTATGATGCTTTGTCTCCCATTGTAGGCGTTCCCATTATCTCATTAGGGTTGACGGCGGGGAGTCACGGTTAAAGCAAACCGGCCAATTCCAGTAGGCGTTCGGGTAAGAAAGACACCAATGCCCCTCTCATTCTTGACCCCTGTTCGGGACAATCATACCCCGTTTCTTCAAAGATAGTTTGAACAAACACGGTATAATCGCTTAAAACACCAAGTATCTTTTAGAATGGTAAAAATAGGCCTTGACAAAGTGGACAAGCGGGGGTATAAACGAACAGAAGCAAATGAGCCAAACAAAGGAGAATCTTATGGAAACTTTGATCGGAAGGATGAAAGTGGCCGATGGATACCTTCACCTTATCAAACGGGAAGATGGTACGACGTACATTGAGGTTGTGCAAACGGTCCCAGCGCCTGAAGGTGACCTTATATGATCGCCTTGGCGCTTCTGTACGCCTTCATTGGAGCGGTTCTTATGGTTGATGAATATTTGGGGCTTTTATGAGCTGCTCGAATTGTGAGGTGGTCAACATCCAAGGAATGAACTGTCACGAGCACGGCTGCCCGTCGGCGGTTTACAAAGTGACTTGTAAGTGGTGTGGTAGTACGTTTCAACAGGAAGAGAAAGGACAACGCTTCTGTGATGATTCTTGCGCTGAAGCGTATGGGAGCTGATATGATAACTGGTATCGTTCTTTTAACTTGCATTGTGGTAGAATTGATTAAACGGCACGGGGGTTGATATGAAGGACAAAATATATCCGATGTCATTGATTGAAGAGATAGGCGGTTTACATCCGCTTACAATGGCCCTACAGAAGGCGGGATGGGGCAAAGACTCCATTGATGCGGTTGTGAGCGCTGTTGTGTACACTTCAAACAAGCAAATAGGAAGAAAGGGAACGGGAGGAAAAACCAAATGAAAAATAGACGCCATTACGAAATAGTGAAGTTACCGAACGGTTCGTACATTTGGATGTGGAAATAAAAGAATTTAAGCCTTGACAAAAATGGTTTTGTCTGGTAGGCTTAGAAGGTAGGAAGAAAAGCAAAGGGAGGTCATTATATGAGAGTGTTCATTCGAGATATTCCCGACGACAAAGCAACAGCCGAAGTACTAGCGCCTTATCAAACGGCGGATTATGAACTTCAGTTTGGGGAAAATAGTGTGGTAGTGTGGGCGCTCATATGAAGTCTGACATCATCATGGAAAATATCGCCGTGTTAGATGCACTCGAGCGGTTGAACTTTAACGCGATTGTGATAAATCGGATTGACCATATCTTAAACGCGCATACCGCCCTAATAGAAGCAGCGGAATATGCAACATGCGGGGGACCATGCGCGCACAACCGCTGCCAAGGGTTACGCGACGCGGTTAAACTAGCGGGACACGATAAAGGAGCTATTGATATATGAAACTCACCAAAAAGAAATTGGCGGAAATGTACCGTGACTGGCTTAATAATTTTAGTACAATCGTGGCGTTTGCGAATTGGGACGGCATGAGCCATGAGCAAGCGTTCCGCGTGATTAGACTAGGGGTCAAAGCCCATAACAGGAGGTTCTAATATGGACTATAAAAAGCAAGCAACAGACTTTATAGCGAAAACGGGCGCAACATTGAAGGTAACATTTAAGGAGTTCGAAAGATATTTCGATGACGACAAAGAACCGCGTGATATTTGGCGCTTCACTATACAGCGTAATGGCAAAAGTTATACGTCAAGGTTCGGGCAGTCTATCGTAAACAGGGGAATCGAACCAACAGCGTATGATATCCTCTCTGTCCTTACAAAATACGAACCCGACACATTTGAAAACTTTTGCGGCGATTATGGCTATGATACAGACAGCCGACGAGCGGAAAAAACGTACAAAGCAGTAGTGAAAGAATGGGAAGGTGTCAGCCGATTGTTTGCTGACGTCATCGAACAGCTGGCAGAAATTGCTTAAGAGGGATTTATGAAACGATACACGGCGCATCTTAGGCATGACAACGGACGGGTAAAAATAACCGTGTTGGCCGACAATGTGGACGACGCGAAGCGGCGCGTGATGAAATTGGAAGGCTGCCCGCTGGGCGCTATTGAGTTTTGCGGACGTACACCGACAAAGAAGGGCATCGAACAGCTTATGGACATTCGATAGGAGGTTTTATGACACTTAAGGATAGACTGGACGTCGTGGAAGTTTTTGAAACATGGATCAACGGCAACATATCGGACGCAAAACTACATATTAGACGAATGGATAAAGCGGAATTTCTCGACTTCATCGAACATGCGCGAGCGAACGGTATCATGCCGTATAAATTGAGGGGGTTACTATGAGAACCATTACCATAAAGGTTTATGAATACAACGAACTAACGGACAAGGCAAAAGCGAGGGCACGCGATTGGTATTTGGAAGGGGTTTTCGACTATGGTTGGTGGGAGAATATATATGAAGACGCGGCGAACGTCGGGATTAAAATCACATCATTTGATAGTTATCATGCTGAAGGCAGTATAATCACGTCGGCACCTGAAGTGATTGAAGATATTCGTGCAAACCACGGCAAAACGTGCAACACGTATAAGATCGCAACAATTCACGAACCGATATTCCAAGAATTAGAAGCTAGTAGGGACAAAGACGATGAAACATTCGAGGATAGATTCATTGTGGCTGAAGCGAACTTTTTACGCGAAATTCTCGCCGCATACCATAAAATCTTGGATGATGAAGAAAATTATATGCAGTCTAATGAGTATCTAGAGGCAGGTATCCTAGGGAACGAATACGAGTTTGATGTATCAGGGGGTAATGTATGACATTTGACGACGAAATGGAGCACTACCGTAGGCGTGCCACTACCCGTCTAAGCCGACGGGGTAGGCACGGGCGCCGGAAAGCAGACAGGGTTGAGGATGGGATATGGTGGGATGTTGCGTTGTGGGCCGTTCTAGTTGCCTTCAGCGCCGTCCTCCTAACAGCGTGCAAGGCAGGACATATTTGACAGGGAGGTTTTATGCTTAAAATGGAAATTGAAAGTTTTATAAATGGGTTTAGCGTCATTGTATACGATAACAAAGATGGATACCTCGTTAGAGAAGTAACGGAAACAAACTTAGAGGCGCTTAAGGTGCTGCAAACCGCTCTTATCAAACTTTTAAGCAAGGAATTAGACAGGTTATTAAATGCCGCGACGATGCAATAAGGGGAGTGTTATGACCAAAGAAAAACAACTAAAAACAATTGCACTGTCTTTGCTCCAAATGATCGAAGATAAAATCTGTTGGTATAAATGCCCTGATGACTTAGTATATCTAGCTGATCTTAAAAGACTGATAGAAGGGAGGAAACCATGAGTAACCAAACAGCAAGGGAATTAGAGACGGAATACGAACAGCTTGCTATTGCAGCGACGAATGATTATTGCCGGTTTAAGCGCCTCGAGCCGTCAGAAAGCTTTCCAGCGCTTGCAAAGCAAATAAGCGTTTACACAATGTTGTCCGTGTTGTGGGGTGGTGTTGCCCGACGTCGGCACGTTGACTATGTTGTAGATAATAGCGGAATCCATGATCATCAGAGAGGATATACAAACCCTGGGCGGGATGTGTGAACCCCCGCCCGTTGAAGAAAGCGGACGTCTTGGCACGCTTGCGCGGGCTCAAAGCTGTTGTAGAGGACGAAGAGCTCGCACACATTCATGCATTGACGGTAATTGATATGTTGTTGGACTATTTGCACGACGCGGACTTGCGGGGGGCTGTAGAGAGCATTGCATTGTAAAGGAGGTAACATGTTGATAAAAATTAGGCATGTAAAAGATATAAAAGGCAGTTATGGTGAGTGTGCGTTTCTGACGCCGCATAAGGCCATTATTACCATATCAAAGAAGGCAAACCGATACTTGGCGGGGTATGCGTCTACGGTGCTACATGAACTGTTACATATTTGGATTCGTATTCTTGCCAAGAAGGGGTTTGATGTTGACGACGAAACGGAACACGCCTTTATTTATGCGGTAGAGAAAGATATGCTGAAGCAATTCAAAAAGACTGTCGGAAAAATTGGGAGAAAACACAATGGAAAACAAGAAAAGAATTGAGCAGGGTGGAATTGTCGTTAGAGAGGTGAACAGCGAGATTTTAATTTTCTTGGACAACAACAGGTCAACGCGCTTAGACGCATTGAGAGAGGCGTCTAAAATCTTACAACGAGAGGTGCTCCGTGAAGAAGCGCATATTAAACAGTTTGATTATCCTGGCAATCAAAGCAACAGTACTAGCATCGACTCCTTCTAAGACGTTTGAGGGCCAATATGTTGGTAGAGAGACGTTGACCGCCTACCGTTCCGTGCGGGAACAAACTGATGATACCCCATTCAACACGAGCACGGGCGCGCATGTGCACGCTGGTGGTGTAGCGGTGTCGCGGGACTTATTGTGCCTTGATTGTCGGCGCTTGCATCGGCGTTGCCCGTGTCCGATGGGTGGGGGACGGCTGCATTACGGGGACTGGTTATATATCGACGGCGTTGGATTCTTTGAAGTCAACGATATCATGGGAGCACGTGCGACGAAGCATATTGACGTGTGGGTGAGCTCGTTGGCCGAAGAGAAAGCCTTTGATAGACGCTTTAGAGGGACAACGGCGGATGTTTGGCGTATAGAGGCAAAATAACGGGAGAAATAATATGACAAAGATTTATGCAAAAAGATTCTGCGTAGAGTGTAACAGCGAACGAAACGTTTATGTTGTGAAACATGAGACATATGCAATGTTTCATTGTCGAGAGTGCAAGCAAGAAGCGGCGCGAGTAGGCGACGTGTCGGGGCGCATGAAACCGACGCATGTACCAGGCGGTATTATTCAATCACGCGACGAGGCGGCAATCGACCGCGAAGGGTCCCTTACATTGGCCGCACAAGCTAATCCTGACTTGCTGTCCGATGAACAAACCCTTTGGCCGCGACGAGACGAGGAAGCAGAGGCGGATAGAGAAGACGCCATGCGAACATTTAGAGTCGCCTTGGCGGGACTTACAACGCGCCAAAGACAGGTTTTAGAGACGGTTAGGGTGCACAAAACTCAAACGGGGGCGGCTCATGTGTTGGGAATTTCGCAACCAGTTGTCAAGAAGACACTAAATGCAATTCAAAAGAAGTTATTGAGAAAGGGTATAAATAGTTCAAATAGGGGTCAAGAATGAGAGGGTATTACACGCCGAACGAAACCGAGGGAAAATATATGGCCGCGATGACGCATGAGCTTCTTGGGTGGTGCGAAAATGACGAATGTGGAGAGCCGATTTACGAGGGTACAAAGCATGTGGAGCAAGTTTCGGACGTGGGTAGTCGGTATTTCTATTGCGCGAGTTGTGCAATAAAGCCGACAACGCCCGACGAAAAGAAGGAGGAAAATTGATATGCCGCCGTTTCTTATTCCGTTAATTTCACCGATGTTGGATAAACTTCTAAGCTACATACCCGATCCGCAAGCAAAGGCAAAAGCCGCTTTAGAGGCGCAACAAGCGCTCCAAGAGGCCCAAGAGAAGGCCATGGCCCTGATAGCTGACCAGAATAAGTCGCAGGCCGCCATTGATACGACGGAAGCCGCCAGTACCAATTGGTTCGTGGCAGCTTGGCGTCCGGCAATTGGTTGGGTTTGCGCGTCAGCTTTCGCGTGGGTGTACGTGCTTCAGCCCGTGTTGGCATTCAGCTTTAGCGCTGCGAATCATCCGGTGGTGTTGCCGACCATTGACTTCTCGCAGATGTCAACCGTGTTGATGGGAATGTTGGGACTCGCAGGTTTACGAACGTACGAAAAATCTACAGATACAGAATCTAATCGCTAGAGGAGATAAACAATATGGCAAGAGAAATAGAAAGCACAACCATGACGGGCAATTTTCCGCCGTTCGTGGGCATTCGAGAGAAGGGACAGTTCGTTAAAGGAAAGGTTGTGGCTAAGGGGTTGACCGATAACGGCAATCCCGCCATCACGCTTTCGTTGATCGACTTGGACGGTTCTACATCCACTTCGCCGAGCAAAGGTGTTTATATCGAAGCAGAGGTGACTGTGGGGGACGCGGTGCAAATCATCGGCTCTTCAAAACAGCTTCGAGAAAAACTTCCGCAGCTTGAGGTTGGAGACGTGGTTACGATTACTTCGTTGGGCAAGAAAGCGCTTACTGGCGGGAAGACGTTGGGCCAGTACAAAGTGATGGTGGACTAAAATGGGCATGAAGAAAGCAGTTGCTGAACAACCGGTAGAGGCCAAAGCAGAAGTCAAACAACCAGAGAGCGGGGCAACGGCGGCCATTGAGCGCCTGAGCAAGCCGAAAGTGGAGGCGAAACCGGCGTACAAGGCTCGTGACTTTGACGCCGAGGCACTTGGCAAGACTCGCTGTGTGCAGTTTGAGGCAGCGCTAATGAGCCCAGCCATTGCAGGGATGCGCTTCGAGACGATGGAGCAGTACTTGGTCCTCGTTAAGCAAGCTGCTGACGCCGGTGTGGCGTATAGCTTCCAGAAATAAACAGAAGGAGACATTAAGGAGACACAATGCGAGCATATCCAACAGTGGCAACAAACCCAAACCGCAAGCAACGCAAAGGGCAGCGAGGAGTAATCTTCGCTGAGAATAAAGCGAACACCAAGACAAGACGGGCGGCGCGTAAGACCGCACGGAAGGAGGTATAGTGGCTCGCGAGGTTACGGACGCACCTACCAAAATCAATGTAGCACGTTCGTTTGACAACAAACACGTCAT
>ODAK010000390.1_pt1 | contig 50374 bp, 44 predicted proteins | sample 1539591 | NCBI WGS metagenome assembly ODAK01 (sample SAMEA3539303, study PRJEB22396) | soil metagenome | biome: tundra; feature: field; material: soil | place: USA | collected 2010-05 | depth 0.15 m
GTGTGCAGCGGGTTGTAGTCGCCCGACGCCCCGGCGTACATGACGATCTGTGTCCGGGACAGGTTCTCGATGACCGTCTCCGATCGCGAATCGCCGACCTGCAGTGTCTTCGCCTGAAGCCCCATTTCAGCCTTCCTTTCCGTCGCCGGTGAACACACCGACCATCTTCGCTGTCACCACCAGCTCACCTGTGAGGGCATCGCTGTATTCGACGATGTTCTCGGTAAAACGCAACGTCCCGCCCCGCTTGCTCTGTTTCTCCCAGGTGTCTCCCTCGCGGTAGATGCTGGTGAGGACCATCCCGGCCCGCAGTGGGGCGTGATACTCGAAGTGCTGTGAGGCATGAAGCATGCCGCCGCCTTCGCGCACCACGCCCGAGTCCTCGCGTCCGGAGCCAAACCATGGCTCGCCCTTCCTCGGGCGAAGTGGATTATCCGGGTCGAACTGAGCGCTGGCCATCACGAAGGTCGGCGGGGCGATTACTCCGTCGGGGCGGTCAAGGTCCGTGTAGGCGGGGTTTTCGTCGCCTATTGCGCGGGCGAACATCAAGATGTGTGACGCCTCTACGGGAAAGTGACCAGCAGCCATGAATCCTCCTGTCGTTGTACGTGGCCCACCGCTGTGCTTCACCGATCATGTCAGCTCCGAAGTTGACGATGGAGCGTGGATCACAATGAGGTAGTCGTGAGACCAGCGTCATGGCAGTGCGCGTAGACATCATCCCCGCCATGACTCGTGGATAATGTGACTCTCATGTCTGGACTACTGCAGGAAAAGGTCGCCGTCGTCACCGGTGCCGGCCACGGGATTGGGCGGGGCCATGCCCTGGAGCTGGCGAAGCATGGTGCCCGGGTCGTCGTCAACGACCTCGGGTCGTCGGTCCACGGCGAGGGCTCGGGTCGCGACGCCGACCACGTCGTCGACATCATCCGAGAGCAGGGCGGCGAAGCCGTCGCCGACTACGGCGACGTTGGCGACGAAACGCAGGCCGATGCGATGATCGAGAAGGCGCTCGCCGAGTTCGGCCGGCTCGACATCGTGGTGAATAACGCCGGCATCGTGCGCGACCGAGCCGTGTGGAACATGACCGCCGACGACTTCGACCTCGTGATGCGAGTCCACGTGCGGGGCACGTGGCTCACGTCGCGGGCGGCGGCTCGGTACTGGCGGGAGAGAGCCAAGTCGGAGGGCGGCAAAGTGGCGGGCCGCATCATCAACACCACCTCCGGGGCGGGGCTGCACGGTAACTTCGGGCAGTCGAACTACGCCACGGCCAAGGCTGCCATCGTGGGTCTGTCACTCACACTGAGTCTCGAACTGGCAAGCATCGGCGTCACGGTCAACGTCATCAGTCCTGGTGGGCTGACCCGGCTTACGGCCACTATGCCGGGGGCCGAGCCGCCGAAGGAAGCGGACGAACGACCCGGGGGCGAATTTGACCCCTTGGACCCGACGCTGTCCTCCCCGGTAGTGGCATGGCTGGCCAGCGACGAGGCAGACCACGTTACCGGGCAGGTGATCCGGGCGATGGGCGAAGACGCCCAGATCCTCCGGGGTTGGCACGTCGACGCTGCCGTCAAGAACGGCGGTCAGCGCTGGGACGCCACCAAACTCGGCACCATCTTCGGAGCCGACCTCTTCCACACTCGCGCACCGGGAGTCCGCCTCGGGGGCTGACCGCTACCGTGCTGCTGTTCGCATCGGTGGGCACGGGCTCTCCCGCAGCGGCCCCCAGGTCGAGGCGGCCAATGTTGCTCCGAGCTCAGTTCCCGGTGAACACGGGCGGGCGACGCTCCACGAAGGAGCGCACGCCCTCGGCGCGATCGTCGGTCGTCGAAATGAGAGCCGTGGCGTTGCGTTCGTCCTCGAAGGAGGTGGAGATGTCGCTGCTGAGCGACCGCCGATAGAGGCGCTTCGTGAGTCCGAGCGCCCTCGTCGGTCCCTGGGCGAGGCTGTGGGCGACCTCCATCGCCCTGGGCAGCACGGCGTCATCGTCGACGGACCAGTTCACGATGCCCCATTCGTGCAGAGTCTCCGAGGTCAGTGTCTCGCCGAGAAGGGCAATCTGGTTGAGTCTGTGGAACGGGATGATGCGCGGCAGGTAGTACGGGTCGCCGGCATGCGGGACCATGCCGCGGCGGCTGAATACGTGCGTCCAGCGCGCATCGCGGTCAGCAACGACGAGGTCGGCGAGCAGCGCCAACAGCCATCCGACACCTGCGACGGCGCCGTTGACGGCACTCACCACCGGCTTCTCGACCTCCCACAAGGACTGAAACAACCGTCGGTAACCCTCAGTTGCGTAGCGGTAGTCGAGCGGACTCAGCTCCGTCGCGGTCCCGACGGAGGCGACGACGTCAGCGCCTGTGCAGAAGTCGCGCCCAGCGCCGGTAAGCAGGATGGCCCGGACGGATCGGTCGGTGGTCGCGTGCTCGAAGAAGGCGGTAAGTTCGGCGCAGGTCGCCTCGTCGATCGCGTTGCGGCGGTCTGGGCGCTGAAGGCGGACTGTGGCCACACCCTCTTCGTCGTGCTCGATGTACAGACCCTGCTTGCCGGTGTCTCCCACGGACCGAATCGTAGGCGGGTGCCGTCCGGGCTGGCACCCGTGTCAGAATCGAGCCATGCCATCAGAGCCGCCCCGCAGCGACCTGCCGACCATCGACGACGACACCCGCCCCTTTTGGCAGGCGGCCCGTGAACGGCGCTTCCTGATCGCCCGCTGCCGCGCCTGTGGCGAAGCCCACCACTACCCGCGCCCGTTCTGTCCGCGCTGCTGGAGCGACGACGTGGTGTGGGAGGATGCCTCGGGACGCGCCACTCTCTATACGTACTCAACGGTCTTCATGAATGACCTGCCCCCGTTCAAGGAACGACTCCCCTATGTTGCCGCTATGGTCGACCTCGACGAGGGACCCCGCGTCATGACCAACGTCATCGACTGCGACCCGACCGACCTGTCGATCGGCATGGAACTTCAGATCGACTTCCGGGAAATCACGGAGGAAATCTCCGTTCCGGTCTTCCGCCCGGTGTAGATCAGTCGGTCCGAAGCCAGATCGGCGCTACGTGCCCAGCAGCACCGTCCCGTTGGAGCAGAACCAGCCGCCCGTGCCGCTGACACAAGCGATCTTGGCGTCGGCCACCTGACGAGGGCCACACTGGCCCCGAAGCTGACGCACGGCCTCCACCAGCAGGAACAGGCCTCTTTGGCCGGGATGACAGGCCGATAAGCCGCCGCCGTCGGTATTGGTCGGCAGGGTGCCGTCGAGGCGCAGCCGACCGTCCTCGACGAAGGCACCTCCTTCGCCCTTGGGACAGAAGCCGAGGTCTTCGAGGGTGATCAGGAGCATGTACGTGAAGGCGTCGTAGAGCTCGCAGACGTCGACATCGGCCGGGGTCAGCCCCGCCCGCTGGAACGCGAGCGGCCCCGCGATCGCCGCCGGCCCGCTCGTAAAATCCGGCCATTGGCTCATCGACGCGTGCGACCCGGCCTCGGCGGCGGCGAGCACCCACACCGGAGGGTTACCGATGTCGGGCACACGATCCTCAGCCACGAGGACAGCGGCCGCGCCTCCGTCGGAGCGAATACAGCACTGCAGCTTCGTAAACGGATCAGCGATCATCCGCCCGCCCAGCACGTCGTCGATGGTGATGGGGTCACGAAAATCCGCCTCCGGGTTGTCGGCGGCATTTGCCCTGGCAGACACCGCCACCTCTGCCAACTGTTCAAGAGTCGTGCCGTACTCGTGCATGTGGCGACGAGCCGCCATGGCGTACTTGGCGATCAGGGTATGCCCGTACGGCGCCTCCCACTGCAGCGGCCCCCGGGAACCCCAGTCGATGTTCGCCGCCCGTAGTCCGGATCGCAGGTCGCTGCGGGCGGTCGAGCCATAGGCGAGGACCACGACGTCAGCTCGGCCCTGGGCGATCGCGTCGGCGGCGTGTCCGGCCATCAGCTCCCACGACGAGCCGCCGAGGCTCGTGGAGTCCATCCACCGCGGGCGCAGGCCCAGGTACTCGGCGACATCGACGGGGGGCAGGGCCCCCAACGCCGTCGATCCGAACCCGTCGATGTCCTCTGGACGCAGTCCGGCGTCCGCGATGGCGCCTCGAGCCGCCTCAGCCAGCAACGCGTAAGCCGCAAGGCCCGGTTCGGCACCAGCGCCGACGCCGACGCCGGCAAGCGCGACACCGGCCAGCGCCACCCGTCGGGAGCTCATGGGGCGGACACTGAAGTTGCTGGCGGCAGATCGAGTCGTCGCGGGACCCCTCGCGCCGTTGTGACGCCGTCAGAGCCGCGGAAAGCGGGCCCGGCTGGTGCGCGCTCACATTCGGTGGTCTGCATCACGGAAACCTGGGTCACCACGCGGCTACATGGCTCGGCTTGTACGGGTACGTTGCTCCACGACGTCAGCGAACTGGCTCCATGCACGCGATCGCCGCCTTGCTTCATCAGCAATCTCGTAGACACGGCTGAGGGGCACCACCATGGCATAGGCCCGCCAATCGACCGCGACGTTGGTACGGTCGAACCAGTCGGCGAACCGCGACCCGTCGGGTGTCGACGTAATCGCCAGATCTGCGGTCCACAACACGTTCTCGATGGACAGCGGAGCGGGTCTTGTGGGAACAACAACGGTGGCTTCCTTGAGCGCGCCGGCACGAGCCGGAGCCAGGCTCGGGCGCTCCTGCTGGTTCATGTCCTTCCTGACCCGGCGGACGGTCTCAGGTGAAGTGCCGACACTTTGAGCTATGGCCCGAAGGGACGCGTCCGGATTCGCCTGCACGGCATCGAGGATCTGCAGGCGGGTTGCATCCGGTCGTGTGGGGCGGGAACGCCCGTCGCGACAGACTCTCTGCTCGGGATCGCCTGTCCGCTGGCCACCGGCTGCCCGCAGACGAGCCACAGTACGGCCCGAGAGGGCACAGACCTCGGCAATACGGCGATCGGACCAGTTCGAGTGGGCAGACAGCAACCGCCGCGCGGCGGCCTTTCGCTCCTCGATGGTCAGGGGCAGCCCGTGTTCGACGTTGCGCCGCACGGCCTCGACGAAGGCCGCTTCGGGCGTGCCGTCGAAGAGCAGAGCGGGCACCTTGCTCCAGCCGAGTGAGCGGGCAGCCTCGACACGGTGGTACCCGTCGATCACCATGCCGTCGCAGCGTGCGACGAGGATCGGGGGCCACTGACCCTGAAGCTCCGCCAACGCAACCACGTGCCCGGGATCGACTTGACGTTCCCGAGGTGAAAGTCCCACCTTAAGGCGGGCTAACTCCATCCAAACTGCCTCGGGTTCCATAGGCCCACCCCTCCTGTGCGTGGCGTATTGCTGTCTACTATGCACATAGTAGCTCCCGGAGGTCAAAGGTGCAGGTGGAGGTGTCCGAGGACCGTCGGGGCGGAACAGCGCTCTCGGCGCCGGCGTGTCGGAGAGTCCAGCTCCTGAGCCGGAGCCGTTGCTCCACCATGTTCACGCGAGCCGAGACGCGACAGCGGTCTTGGTATTGTGCTCGCCAACCGCAGAGGACGTGCACATTTGACGCCCGAAGCGCTCGTCCCGACCCTCAGGGGACGCGAGCACCCGCTTCTCTTCCGTGCACGACCGTGTACTGGGGTGGAACAGGAAGGGGCCACCGATGCCGCCGATCGAACTCGAATCCTACGAACACGTACGCCTTACACGGAACGAACGAGGGATCCTGACCGCGACGATCACCAACCCGGAGAGGAGGAACGCTGTCAACGGGGGCATCGCGGCTGACCTCGACCGACTCTGGCGCGACATCGATTCCGACCTGGACGTCCGTGTCGTCGTGCTCCAAGGCGATGGGAACGCCTTCTGCGCCGGCGCTGATTTCGATTACCTCGCTGACCAAGCTCCGACGGGTCGAACGCCGCGACGCCACAAGGCCGTCTCGAAAGGCATTCGCGACCGAGTTTTCGACATCGTCGATTGCGAGACACCCACAATCGCGAAGGTGCGCGGCCCCGCCTACGGGATGGGGGTCAACATCGCGCTGGCCTGCGACTTCGTGATCGCAGCCGACGATGCCAAATTCTGTGACAGCCACGTGAAGAACGGCATAACCGCCGGCGATGGCGGCGTCGCGTTCTTCCCGCTCCTGATCGGTTTCCGCAGAGCGAAAGAGATGCTGATGCTCGGGGACCCGATCACCGGGACTGAGGCCGCGGAGATCGGACTGATAAACAGAGCGGTGCCAGGCCACGAGCTCGATGCTGCGGTCGACGAGCTCGCGAACAGATTGGCTGCAGGTCCACCGCTGGCGTTGGCCTGGACGAAGCTCTCGATCAATGCCCTGCTCAAGCAGATGGTGCTCGGTGCGTTCGAGACGTCCATCGCCTACGACATGCTCAGCTTGCGCACGGACGATGTGGCGGAAGGGACCCGCGCCTTTCTGGAGAAGCGACCCCCGAAGTTCACCGGCTCCTGAATCCGGGGCGTCCAACTGCGGCAAGTCCGCGCAGTTGACAATGTTCGGGAGCCAGCGGGAAGACTCGACATAGGAGACAATGGCGACATGTCCAGCTGCCCTGTGGCCCACGGATTCGATCTGCTCGACCCCGCGACGGCGCGCGATCCCTACCCTCTTCTCAGACAGTGGCGGGAGGAGACGCCGGTCTTCTACCACCCCGAGACCGACCACTTCGTGATCACCCGGTATGCCGATGTCGAGCAAGTGCTCCTCGATCGCGAGACGTGGTCGGCCGCGAACGCCTCGGCGCCAATGACCCCGCTGTGCCCCGCAGCCCAGGAGGTACTGAACTCGGGTTTCAATCGGGTCCCGACCCTCAACAACGCCGATCCGCCCCGCCACGGCCCCATGCGCAAATCGGTGCTCACCGTGATGACGCCGCGCCGCCTTCGAGCCCTCGAGCCCGTGCTGCGCGACTACGCGGTCGGGCTGGTCGAGTCGTTCCGCAACCTGGCGGAGATCGACCTCGTCGAATCGTTCGCCTTCCCGTTCCCGGGGTTTGCCGCCTTCAGCCTCCTCGGCTTCCCGACCGCCGATACCGACACACTCAAGGACTGGAGCCACACCCGCCTTCTCCTGACCTACGGATCGCTCTCCGACGACGATCAGGTGCAAACGGCCAAGGATGTGGTCGCGATGTGGAAGTACGTCGAGGACTTCGTCGCGCGGCGCTGGGCCAACCCTGTCGACGATCTCACCAGCGATCTGGCCCGGCTGTCGCACGACAAGCCCGACCAGGTCAATCAGTTCGACACCGTGAACATCGTGTACTCGATGGCCCTCGCCGGTCACGAGACCACGTGTAACACCATCGGCAATGGCGTCCTGGCACTACTGCGCCATCGTGACCAGTGGCAGCGCCTGATAGACGACCCGTCGCTCATCGAAAACGCAGTCGAGGAAATTCTGCGCTTCGAGGGTCCACTGCTCCATCACCGCCGGATTGCCAAGGTGGACACGGTCGTCGGCGGCATCGACATCCCGGCCGGTTCAAGGGTGATGATGGGGTTCGGATCGGCCGACCACGACGCCGATGAGTTCGGCGTCGACGCCGAGGAGTTCCGCGTCGACCGGGCGGAGGCTGAGCTTCATCTGGCGTTCGGCAAGGGCGCTCACCTGTGCCTGGGCGCCCCTCTGGCCCGTCTCGAGGTCCGCATCGCGCTCGAACTGCTCACGACCATGACCGCCGACATGGAGCTCGCGCCCGATCAGGTCATCGAATACACGCCGACCGCCCTCATGCACGGGCCCTTGGCGCTGCTGGTTGCGCCAGGCGGTCTGCACCGGGCCGGCTGGCCCGGAACCGAGTCATTCGCGTCGTGAGTGAACCGGAAGTCGACGAGGCCCGCTTCGCCGCCTCGCAACACGTCGTCAAGCTAACGGCCCTCCGGGGTACGCCGATGGAGGGCGATCGCTGCGCCACGTGCCACTACTACCTCGAGCCGAGCGAGAGCCTCGCGTTCTGCTGGCACGAGAAGCTCCAGATACTCGTGGGTGCCGAGTGGTGGTGCCACTACTGGGAGTCCCGCAGCGACGGCTGACTCGCTGGGTGTATGGGTACCCCGGACGCTTCAGTGCAACCAAGGTTCGTCGTACTGATCGGCTCGGGCCGCCTTCAACCCGTCCATTCCCTCGGTCTCGATAATCTCACGGAAGGTGCGGCCGTCTGGAGCCGTGGCCCGGCCGCTGTCGGCGAGCGTCACCGCGTCCGAGAGCTGCCCGGCGATCCGACCCGCGGCGTCCCCGGCGGCGTCCGCCACCGCGTCGATGGTGCGCTTGTTCAGCAAGAGCGACTCACGCGGCAGGCGCGCCAGCCGGGCCGCGAGCTCGCGAGCTCGGTCCAGCACTACGTCGTCGACCTCGACAGCGAGCACGATGCCGAGGTCGCGGGCGAGCGCTGCGGAGACGTACTCACCCGAGAACATCATGAACTTCGCCCACTGCCGTCCGACGATCGGCACAAGGGGTACAGCCCCCACCAGGCCAAGGCGGCCCTCCGGAAGCCCGAAGCGGGCCGACTCGCCGGCGATCACAAAGTCGCAGGAGGCGACGAGGGACAGTGCGGACCCGAGGCAGAGCCCGTGCACTACGGCGATCACGGGGACACGCGCTTGGCGTACCCGGCGGTGGAACAATTCTGCCTGTTCTAGAAAGGCGAGCTGCTCGAACGCAGTCTCTCGGCGGGCGCTGCCAGTGACGTCGCCGCCCGCCGAGAATGCCTCGCCAGCGCCGTGCAAGATCACGCAGCCAATGTCTGGGTCGTCCTCTGCGTCGGCGAGCGCCCACAAGATCTGGTCGCGCGTCCCGCCCGGGCGCGCCGAGATGACGTTGAGCTTCTCGGGGCGGTCGAGAGTGACCTCCGCGGTGCCTTCGCCCTTCTCGTAGCTGATCTCGTCGAGCTCCACTCGTCCTCTGCTAAGACCGGTTGCCATGCACGCTGGTTCGGAGTCCGTTCCCGCCGGCGACGTGCCTGTCCGTACGAACCTAGCGCGGCCGCACTCGCCGATCCGATTGCGGTCCACCGTTCTCGCCGCCGGGGTCGTCACGGACGGCAGTCGTTCCCCATCAAGAACCGCCTCGGCGGCGCCGGCCGCGGGCGTGAGCCCCGTCTACAGTCCGGCGATGACCTCACATACGTTCCGTGCCTTCACCGCCACGACCGAGGGGGACTCCGTCACCCGCGCTCTGGTCACCATGTCGACCGACCAACTGCCTTCCGATGGGGTGCTCGTTGCCGTCGAGCGTTCCAGCGTGAACTACAAGGACGGACTGGCGACGACCCCCAAGGGTCGGGTGGCACGGATCTCGCCGCTCGTGCCCGGCATCGACCTGGCGGGCAGGGTGGCCGAGAGCGGGGTGGATGGCTTCCCAGAGGGCACCCCCGTCATCGCACACGGCTACGAGCTCGGCGTGTCACGCCACGGGGGCTTCGCAGAGTATGCGCGCGTCCCCGTCGAGTGGCTCGTGCCCCTGCCGGACGGACTCGACTTCCGCCAGGCGATGGGCATCGGTACAGCGGGCTTCACCGCTGCCCTGTCGGTTCTTGCTCTCGAGGGCCGCGGTCTGGACCCGGGCGACGGACCGGTCCTCGTCACCGGTGCCACTGGCGGAGTGGGCAGTAGTGCCGTAGGCATCCTCGCCGCTCGGGGGTACGAGGTGGTGGCCAGTACCGGCAAGGCCGATGCTGCGGCGCACCTCCGGTCCCTGGGCGCCTCGAGCATCATCGACCGGGAGGATCTGGCTGTCGAAGGCGGACGACCGCTGGAGACGACGGTGTGGGCCGGCGCAATCGACTGCGTGGGGGGTCAGGTCCTGGCCAATGTCTTGTCCAGGATCCATTACGGCGGATCCGTCGCGGCCAGCGGCCTCACGGCCGGTTCGTCGCTACCGACCACCGTGATGCCGTTCATCTTGCGCGCAGTCTCACTGCTCGGGATCGACTCGGTGGAGACCCCGATCGAACAGCGTCGCGACGTGTGGCGCCAACTGGGAGGCCCGCTCAAGCCACGCGGCCTGGACGACATGATCCATGACGTCACGCTCGATACCCTCGAGCCTGCCCTGGACGCCATTCTCAAGGGCGAACTCACCGGTCGCACGGTCGTCGAGGTACGCGGCTAGGGCTGCCCGGCCAACCCCCAGGACGACGTGGTCACAAGGACCCTGCGCCACAACACGATCAGGCTATTCCAGCTGGCTGCCGGCACTGGCCCCACGTTCAAGTCTGGTCCAAGCGGGCACGCAACTCGCGCTTGAGTACCTTGCCGTAGGCGTTGCGAGGCAGTCCGTCGACGAAGGCGAAGCGGCGGGGCCGCTTGTAACCAGCGAGCCGGGCGCTGCAGTGGGCGCTGAGCTGCGCCTCGAGCCCGTCGGTGTCCCGGTCGTCGTTGACCACGATCACGGCGGTGACCACCTCCCCCCACGTGCGGTCGGTCACGCCGACCACCGCCACCTCCCGCACTGCAGGATGGTCAGCAAGCGCGGCCTCCACCTCCACCGCGTACACGTTGGAGCCACCACTGATGATCATGTCCTTTGCTCGATCGAGCAGGTAGACGTAGCCGTACTCGTCCATTCTGCCAAGGTCGCCGGTGTGGAGCCAGCCGTTGCGCAGCGTCTCTGCCGTCGCCTCGGGACGGTTCCAGTAACCCAGCATCACCGCGCCACCACGCACGCACACCTCGCCCACCTCATCCGGCGCCAGTTCGGTGTCGTCATCACCGAGGATGCGCACGTCGGTGCCGGGTCGAGCCACGCCCGCCGAAGCCAGGCGCTCGAGGCGGTCGCCGGCAAGCGCAGAGGCGTGGTCGCGACTCGACAGCACGGTGGCGGTCATCGGTGTCTCGCCTTGCCCGAACAACTGCACGAACACGGGACCGAACGTCTGGAGGGCCTGGCGGAGGTCGGCAGGCACGAACGGCGCGCCACCGTAAACCACGCAACGCAGGTCCCCGAGTTCCGGATGCCTGTCGCCGACGGCGTCCACCAGCATCACAATCTGGGTGGGGACAAGCCACGTGTTCGTCACTCGGGCAGACCGAATCAGATCGAGGATCGCGAGCGGGTCGAAACTCGAGTCAATGGGTATGATCTGGTGCGCGGCGCGTGCCGTGGCCGCCAGCGCATGAAAGCCGGCGCCATGCGTGAGCGGCGCTGCGTGCAAGGTGACATCGCGCTCGTCAATCGGAGTCAGGTCGGCCAGCCATGACGCCGTGACGAAACCGAGGATCCCGTGGGTCAGCATGGCTCCCTTCGGTCGCCCGGTCGTGCCCGACGTGTAGAAGAGCCACGCCAGATCGTCGCGCTCGACGTCGACGACCGCCGACGACGTATCCGCGCCCGCAATGATGTCGTCGTGGCGGAGGGCGCCATCGGGCACCTCGTCGATGTCACCGGCAACGACGACGGTCATTCCGGCGAGCCTGGCGCCGCTCACCACCGACAGGCCGTCGCTGTCGGTGAGGACGGCGACTGCACTCGAATCCTCAACGTGGTACGCGACGTCCTCAGGGGTGAATCGGCTGTTCAATGGCACCAGGCAGAAGCCTGCCTTGAAGCATGCAAACATCGCCTCAAGAAGCTCAGGGCGGTTGCGCATGAGGACGCCGACTCGATCCCCCTTGGCGACGCCCATCAGGGAGAGGCCGTGAGCAAGAGCGTTCGTGCGGTGATCGAGCTCCGCATACGTGATCGACCGGTTTCCCCACGTGATTGCTGGATGATCGGGAAACTGCCGCGCGCTATTGGTGAGCAACCGTCCGACGTTCACTCATTCACCTTGGCAGATCGTCTGGTCGTCTCGCCAAGCTTCTTCGTCAAGCTCGGACCCTTGGCGGAGCTGATGCCCGACGGTGGCCCGGGCGATCCCCGGAACGTACCTGGGGCAACCAGCCGGCGGACCCCGCGCCGCGGAACCCGCTCGCTCTCCGACGGCTCGACGGCCTCCTCGAACCGGATCATCCGCATGACACGTAGCGTCTAGGTTGCAGCCGAATAGCCGGACTGTGCCTTCCGGCCTCAGAGGGCGGAGGCGGCACACCGCCGAAAGGAAGCGGAAGACGCGGGAACCGGGACGGAGAGGAAGGCCCCAACGGCCAGGTCCGAGCCACTGGACACGCCGGCGAGTCGGTACTTCGACCTAGCTCCGATCGAGCGGGCGTGGCTCGCCGAAGCGGTGGGCACCAGCCCTCGAATCCGGCCTAGGTGCTGCGAGAACCCGGTTCAGCAGATTATATGACTACTATAAGACGCAATGAATAATGCCGCGGCGGAATCCCTGCTGATGCCCTCGTTAGGAAACGGGCGGAGGAGCCGCAAGACATCCGAGTTCATTGCGCGCGACCTTGTGAACTATATCGTCAGTGAAAATTTGCCAGCCGGCGCAAGGCTCCCGACCGAAAAGGACATGGTTGAGTCATTCGGGGTGGGGCGGACGACGCTACGGGAGGCTCTCCGCTTGCTCGAGACCAGAGGCGTCATCACGATTCGGTCGGGCCCTAGAGGCGGACCTGTTGTACGTTGCCCCAACGCTGCGGATCTCAACGAGTCGCTCACGCTCATACTTCAATTTGAAGGTGCATCGGTTGCAGACGTCATCGACGCCCGACGATCATTTGAGCCAATCGTAGCTCGGCTGGCGGCGAGGCACATCAATGACGAGAAGCTAGATCTCCTCCAGAAGACCATCGATGCGATATCTGCGAATCTCGACGACCCCCGCGTGTTTCCGATCGAGAATCAGCGCTTCCACAGCATCGTTGCTGAATCCTCCGGAAGCAAGGTCCTCCGCATCTTCACGGAGACCCTGAAGTCGCTCGCAGACGATGCCCTTCTCAACGAAAAGTGCACAGCAGATCGTCGAAAATCTGTGGCGCGCGCGCACCAACGGATTGTGAACGCTCTGCGAGCTCGCGATGAGGAAGAGGCAGAGAACATGATGCGGCTGCACATCGACGAGGCTGCCGGCTACTGGACACCGACTTTCTCAGAGCAGATTTCTCGCCCAGTGCGTTGGGCCGACTAGGCAGTCCGCTGACACCGATCTCACATTGCGATTGACAATGTGAACATGTCGAGTCACCGCACAACCGTGCCTGGTGGCGTCTGACACAACGGCGTTGAGCAACCGCCGAGGGTGCCCGCTAAGACCTTCGTACTGCGCCAAGTCCGTCTCTTATCTTCGGGCGATCAACAACGCGTCAACGGCGACTACGCCCTCGTCACCCACGATCATCGGGTTGAGGTCAAGTGAATCGAGCCAGGTGCCGTGCGTGCGCCACAGCCGATCGAGCCCGCGCAGCACCCCTGCGACCGCGTCCACCGGCCACGGCTTCTGGCCCCGCAGGCGACCGGCGGCACCACCGACCTCGTCCGCAAGGTCTGCCACGGTCGCGTCGTCGAGCGGCAGGAACCGCCCACCGACCTGACGGGCCACCTCGACGAGCACGCCACCCAGCCCCAGCAACACGACGGGACCCAGCCCGGTGCGGCACTTCAGGCCGGCAAATGCCTCGGCGTGCCCGAATGCCATTGCCTGCACCGCGACGGCACCGCGTGCATCATGCGCCGCTGCGATCGTCCGCATCTCCGCCACGACCTTCGGCACGTCCTTGGGGTCGACGCCGACGCGCACGGCTCCGAGCTCCGTGCGGTGGGGCACGTCAGCGAGCTTGACCACGAGCTGGTCGCCCAGCGCCGCGACAGCCACGAGGTCGACGTCGGCGTGGTCCTCCAGGACCAGCCATGGCGCGACGGCGATCCCGGCCTCGGTGAGCAACCCCATTGCATCCGCGAAGCGGACCATCGGGCCGGCGGCGCTGGCAACGAGGACCTCCGGCGGAGCCGACGCTGTCGGTGACACCTCGGCGGGAGCTCCCCGCACGGGCGCGGCGAACCGATTGAACGCATCGACGGCGCGATAGAGCGATTCGACGCCGCGGGCGAACGACAGGCCCTGCCGGCGCCATTCGGCCACCCACTCACCGACTCCGGTTGCCTCGATCGGGCACACGACGAAGGGAGCAACGCAACGCGCCGCTGCGTTGGCGAACGGTCCGAGCAACGTGGCGCTCCAGTCCGCGTCCTGGGTACCCGTCCACCAGCCGAGCACCAGGACATCGACCACCCCGGCGTACTGCTCGAACACCTCTTCCATCAGCTCGGTTTTCGTCCCCGCGAACCCGGTGAGGTCGAGTGGGTTGACCGTGTCACCGGGCACCCGCTCGCGAACCCACGGCTCGATCTCAGGCAAGGGCGGCAGCGGAGCGCCGACATCGTCGGCCAGGTCGGTCGCCAACGCAGCCACGCCACCCGACGTCGTGATCATCCCTATCCTGTCGATCCGATCATGGCGCTCGAGCTGGACGAAGAGCTGGGCCCGGTCGAGCAAGTCATCAATATCGCGAGCGGGGATCACGCCGTGCTCGAGGAATGCGAGGTCATACACCCAGCTCTCGTCGGCGATCGCGCCGGTGTGCGATTGCATGATCCGCCGGGCGCGATCCGAGCGACCGAGCTTGAGCGTGATAACCGGCTTGCCGGCGGCGCGCGCCTCGCCGACGGCGGCGAAGAACGCATCAGGGCGACGAATGGTCTCCACCACGAGGCAGATGACCGATGTCCGCGAATCGGAGGCCAACACGGACACATAATCGGCGAGATCGCACACGGCCTCGTTGCCCGAAGAGACGGCGATCGAGACGCCGAGGGCCCTCTCCCTCGCAGCGGCCAGCGCCGAGCGAACGAGGAACCCGCTCTGCGACACGATGCTCACACCACCCATGGTCGCGACACCACTCACCGGCAGATCAATCCTGCCGCCGGTGAACAAGTTGATGCCCAGCGGCACGTTCTTGAAGCCCGCGCAGTTCGGGCCAATGACCGCCATACCGACGCGCGCCGCCGACTGGACAAGGCGTTCCTGTAGGGAGGCTCCTTCGTTCCCGGCCTCCACGAAACCCGAGGCCACGACCGCCACTCCTCCGCAGCCGAGATCGGCCGCCTCCTCGACGAGATCCACCGCCCGCTCGGCGTTGACGAGCGACAGCACCGCATCGACCGGCTTACCGATCGCTCTGAGATCGGGGTACGTCTGGCGGTCGTACAGCACGTCGTGGCGCGGGTTCACGAGGGCGACGTCACGCCCCGCTTCGAGCATCGGCAGCAGCGCATTGTTCGACATGCCGAGCTGCTCGTTCGCCCCGACGACGGCGAGCGTCGTGGGCGAGAGCAGGCGGGCCAGGTTCGAGTGCATCACGGAGCGGTCCATCAAGGTTCCCATCGGAGTCGCAGGTGACGACTAGGACGAACTACTGCGGGTCGGGACGCCACTCGAGAAGGCGGCCCGCAGGGCCGCCTTCTCGATCTTGCCCATGCTGTTGCGCGGCACCACCTTGACGATCTCGAGCTGCTCGGGAATCTTTTGGGTGGCAAGCCCCTGCTCGCGGCAGTGCGCAGCGAGGTCCGTGAGCGAGAGCGTCTCATAGCCGTCGCCGAGGCTCACCACGGCGCAGGCCCGTTCGCCGGTGCGTGGGTCGGGCAGACCGATGACGGCAACGTCGGCGATGGCGGGGTGGAGGTGCAGGTATTCCTCGATCTCCGCAGCCGAGATGTTCTCGGCGTTGCGGATGATGATGTCCTTCACGCGCCCGGTGATCGTGACGTGGCCCGACTCCGACACGGTGCCGAGGTCCCCGGTGCGGAGGAATCCCTGGTCGTCGAAGGCGTCCTTGTTGAGCGAGGCATCGGCATAACCGAGGAACATCTGGGGGCCTCGTACGCATAGCTCGCCTTCCTCACCAGGCCCCATTTCCAGCCCTTCGAGATTCAGCACGCGGATCTCCACTCCCGGACCGGGTACGCCCTCTGAGCCGGCAAGTTCCTCGTCGCTGTCGTCGAGGTTGCCGCACGTGGCGACGGGGAACTCGGTCAGGCCCCAGGCCCCCTCAACGCCGGCGCCGCCGAGCACTTCCTTCACCTCTTGGTGAAGCCACGCCGGCTTGGGCGCCCCGCCGTTTACTCCGACCCGCAGGCGGGGCCAGAGCGGGTCGGGCCCGTTGGCGCGCTGGGCGGCGAGAAACGCGTTGAAGAGGGGGAGCGCCCCGCCGAGCAACGTCGCCCCCCGTTCCGCCATGACGAGGGGACTGCGCTGGGGGTCGAACGCTTCCATGAGCAGGATCCGCATACCGGTGCGCAGGGACATGGAGGTCATGGCCACTCCTGCGATGTGGGTGAACGGGGCCGCCATTGGGAACAGGTCGTCCGCGGTTGGCTCGAAGCCCTGGATCCAGGCGCTGCTGGCCGCAATCACCGACGCGTCGCGGTGCCACGCTCCCTTCGGATCCGAAGTGGAACCGGATGTGTAGTAGAGCCAGTGAGGCTCCTTCGCCTCGTGCGCGGTCGGGGGCTGAGGAAGCGTCGCCGGATCGGCCTCGGGCAGCGAGTCGACGGTCAGCACAGCGAACCCGATCTGTGCGGCAACAGTTTCAGCGAGCGCCCGGTAGTCGAAGCCGCGCCAGTCGGAGCGGACCAGGAACCAGTCTGATCTCGATTCGCGGGTGATGTAGGTGACCTCGCGCTCGCGCAGGATCGGGATGATCGGGACCTGTGTCGCCCCTAGTCGTGAGAGCGCTGCCATCAGGACGGCGGAGTCGATCGTCGTCGGAAGCTGCCAGGCGACAATCGAACCGCGATCGATGCCGACACTGAGCAGGCCGGCGGCGACGCGTTCCGCAGCATCTCGATAGCCGGCGAAGGTCAGGGCGGCACCCTGCTCGTCCTCGAGGAACGCACCATCAGGGGTGGCCGCGGCGCGTATCTCGATGAGTTCCCAGAACGTGGCCGGGATGTCAAGCGGCTTGGTGTTCATTACCCCTCCAATCTGCGCCGAACTGACCGGTCCGACGTCTCGTTGACCGGCTCGGGACTGCCGCGTCAGAGCGTCTCGACCCAAGCTGCCAGGGCATCGAGCGCCTCGGCAAGGAGGTCGGGCTGGCCCTCGAAGTAGTGCGTGGCTCCCTTGAACTCGATCCAAGTCCGAGATGGCATCCTGGCTGCGTCGTAGATCTGCCGTGCCATTTGCGGCACCACGAGCTCATCGCCAGTACCCGCGCCCACCCAAACCGGGCAGGTGATCTCCGGGAGCCATCGGAGCGAGTCGCCCAGCGAATGGTCGATCGACCATTGGTTCAGCCATGACCGAAGGGTGGAGCATCGCCCGACTCCGGCCGGAAGATAGTCCGCCACCGAAGGATGTCCCCATGGCGTCATGCCGATCTGTCGCTCGCTAGGGTCGATCGCGCCATCGAGGAACCGGAGATCGGCGGCGGTTCCCTGCACGATGAAGGCCAAGTCGTCTAGCCCAGCAGGGAAGTGCCCGGGCGCCGTGATGACCTGCAGCTGATCCTGTGCCCAGCTCGAGATCCGCCGGTTCCTGGCGAGTTGGGCCTCGCGGTAGCGCTGGATGAACGCCGCCGAGTAAGGGGGGCCGTTGCGCTGATCGTACATATCGAGGGAGGACTCCCGCTCGAACGGCCTCTGCTCGTCGGTGATCGCCGGATCGAGGTACTCACAGGCCATCCGAGCACGCGAGGGATGGGCGTTGAACATCGCGATCCCGTCGGCGGGCAGTAGATCGGCCTTCGTGAGGTCTGGGCCACCACCGGGCGGCGCCGTGACCGACGGCGCGACGGCCTGAGCCTGGTAGTACGGCACCACGGACGCGCCACCTGAGTTCCCCACCAGCACCACCCGCTCGTAGCCCAAGCCTCGGACGTGCGCCACCATCGACCCCATGTCGAGCAGGCAGTTCTCAAGGATCAGCGCCGTGTCGTTGCCGACATAGCGCGTGGTGAGACCGATTGCGCCGAAGCCCCGTTCGGCGATGCCGGGGAGCGCATAATGCCCGAGGAAATTCGCCGTGGGATGACACCACACCAAAGCAGTGGCAGGCCTCGTTCCCGCAACCTTCACCTCACTCCCCCAGACCGTCCTTGCCAGCCGCGCGACGCCGGAGTAGATCTCGACTCTCGAGTGTGCCTGCTGGGGTGCGGCGATGAGGTTGCGCTCAAGTTCGCTCATGCCCCTCTTACTACCAGAGTGAATCATCGATCGGCCACGGGGTATGTCGAGACAGAGCGGGGCCGAGACAGGTTGACGACGATTCGCGTCTCGGCGACAGTTTCATTTGCAGATCGGTACGATTGCATTGTCGATACCGCAGCGCGCTGAAAGCGTCCCGGAGCCGCTCGCCAACACTATCGAGGACTATCGAGGCCACACATGCCCGAAGCACCCATGCGCGCCATCGTGTGGTCGACCGGATGGATCGGCTCGATCGCGATCCGTGCGGTCAATCGGCGACCCGACTTCGCATTGATCGGCGTGTGGATACACAGCCCCGAGAAGGTTGGACACAGGACGCCGGTCCACTGGCCGGTCTGGAACCAATCGGCCTCGCCACCACCAACGATTTCGAGGCCCTGCTTGCCCTCGCACCCGATTGCGTCATCTACGCGGCCAGCGGTCCCGACCGCGACGGCGGCGGTCCCCGACTACGTCCGTATCCTCGAAGCCGGCATCAACATTGTGACGGTGACTTCTCCGGCGCTCGTGTTCCCGCCCGGTTTCGATCCCACCTGGACCGAGGAACTCACCCGGGCAGCACAGGCTGGCGGAGCACCCTGTACGCGTCGGGCATCGAACCCGGATTCGCCGCAGACCAGCTCCCCCTTGTGCTCGCCACGCAGTCAAACAGCATTCGCTTCATCTGGTCATCCGAGCTGTTCCTCTACGACCAGTACCCCGTTACGTTCATAATGATGGATGTCACGGGGTTCGGGAAGCCGCTCGACTACGAGCCCATGCCGGCGATGCCGGGCTCGTAAACCAGCGCATGGGGTCCACCGATAGAGCTCATCGCAGCGGGACTGCACGTCGAGCTCGACGAGATCAGCGACATTTAGCGCAGCGTCAGCGAAGGCGATCCCGACATTGAGTGCAACATGACGATCGGCGATCCTGCCACCGCAACAGCTGGAGGGATGGTCGTCACGGCGATGCGCGTCGTGAATGCGGTCCCCTACGTCGTCGCTGCGCCTCCTAGACTCCTGAGCTCACACGACTTGCCGCTCGCGCTTCCCCGCTACGCGTTCGACTGACGCGGTCGACCGGCGGCGTTTCGTTCTGTGCGCCGCCATCACGTGACACGATTGTCGGCCCGGAGTGGGCACCTGTAGTGTCGGCCGCCGTATGGATCTCGACCTCTCTGACGAACTGATCACCTTCCGCGACGAGGTACGGACCTGGCTGCACGAGCACGCTCCGAGGGAGCGTCGACCTCGCAAAGGCCAAGCGATGCGGGAGTTCGACAGCGCGTGGCAGCGCACGCAATGGGATGGAGGATGGGCTGGGATCAATTGGCCTACAGAGTATGGCGGCCAGGGCCTGACACTGTTGCAGCAGATGGTCTGGTATGAGGAGTACGCAAAGCACGGGCTCCCGGGCATCCACTGCTTCTTCGTTGGCAACCAGCACGCGGGCCCGACCTTGATCGTTCGGGGCACCGAGGAGCAGAAGACCACCCACCTCCGGTCGATACTCAAGGGTGACGTTGTCTGGGCCCAGGGTTTTTCCGAGCCCGACGCCGGGTCCGACCTCGGGTCTCTGCAGACTCGGGCCGAAATTGACGGCGACGAGCTGGTGGTCACCGGCCAGAAGGTGTGGACCAGCTTCGCCGACGTCGCTGACATACAGGAGCTTCTCGTCCGAACAAACCGGGATGTGGCCAAACACAAGGGCATTACCTGGGTGATCTGCGACATGCACAGTCCTGGGGTCGAAGTGCGGCCCATCGAGACCATCGACGGCGATGCTCACTTCGCCGAAGTGTTCTACGACGAGGTGCGCATCCCCCTCGCCAACGTCGTCGGCGAGGTCAACGACGGGTGGAGCGTCGCAATGTCGACGCTGTCGTTCGAGCGCGGTACGGCGTTCACAGCAAGCCAGGTAGAGCTCAACCAGACCGTCGAGCAACTCATTGAGCTGGCCCGTGAACGGGTTGGCCCTGATGGTCGCCGACCGGCGATCCAGCACGAGGAGATCGCCCGTCGGTTGGCAACCGCGCGAGCCGAGGTCGCTGCCCTCCGCTCCATGACGTACGCCGGCGTCTCCCGCAACAGTCGGCAATCCATGCCGGGGCCCGAGGGCTCGATCCTCAAGCTGTTCTTTGCCGAACTCGGTCAGCGGGTGTACCGGCTCGCGGCCGACCTGCTCGGAACAGATGTGTTGCGCCTCGACGCCACCGCCGGTGCCACAGACTGGCACCACGACTACCTCGCCTCGTATGCCTACTCCATCGCAGGAGGGACCTCAGAGATCATGAAGAACATCATCGGCGAACGGGTGCTGGGACTCCCCCGCTGATGGACCTGTTGCCTACACCGGAGCAGGACGAGATCGTCTCCTCAGTCGGCGCGTTCTTGACCGCCGAGCTGCCGATGACACGCCTACGCGAGCTGCACGCCGAAGGGGCCCCAGTCGATGACGTTGTGTGGCGCCAGTGCGCCGCGCAAGGTTGGTTCGGGCTCGGCCTCGGTGAGGCTGCCGGCGGCGTCGGCTATGGCCTGGCCGAGGAGGCTCTCCTGTTCCGCGAGATCGGGCGGCACCTGGCACCGGGTCCGTTCCTCGCGACGGTACTGGCGGCCCGCGTCGCCCCGAGACCCCAGCGTGACGCGATCCTCGACGGTGCCACCCGGGTCGCCCTCGCGGAATTGCGAGAGGCGACCGTCGGTCCGGACGGTGTCACCGGCACCGTCCTGCTGTACGACCACCTGAAGGCAGAGCTCGCGATCGTCGTCGCCCCAGAGGGTGCCGCCGTCGTGGAGCTCGCCGGCTTCACCGAACTCACCCCTTCACCCTGCATCGATCCGTCGACCTCCATTGCGACGGCCAGGGCCGAGGGTCTGCGGCCCCTCGCTTACATGGCCGCCGCCGCCGATCCGGTCTTCACCCGCGGCGCAGTGCTGGCGGCGGCCATGGGGAGTGGTGTCGCCGAGGCGACCCGAGATTTGTCAGCCGAGCACGCCCGGTCCCGCATACAATTCGGCAAACCGATCGGCGTCAACCAGGCCATCAAGCATGCGTGCACCGATATGGCGGTCCGGGCCGAGGCGGCCGCCACGCAGACGTTCTTCGCGGCCATGACGCTGGACAGCCAGCGCCCGGACGCCACCTTCCAGGCGTCGTCAGCGAAGCTGGTCGCCACCGACGCCGCCCTCGCAAACGCCCAGGCGACGATCCAAGTGCATGGCGGACTCGGGTTCACCTGGGAGCACGATGCCCACCTCCACCTGAAGCGCGCCCATGTCCTCGGCCAGATCCTCGGTTCTCCGCATTACCACTTGGCCACTCTGATCAATTTGCCGCCGGCTCAATAGGGACCGTGGAGGAGACGGCTATGGGTCTGGCAGCGAGCTCCCTGCAACATTGATGTCTGACAACCTCGGGTGCACGACATGACGGCGGCGGCGCTCCCTCCCCTGCGAGGCACCTTCTCCACCGTCGACGAGGCGATGGACGCCGCAGTCGAGCAGTTCGGGGACCGCGAGGCCTACGTCGAAGGCGGCCACCGGTGCACCTTCGCCGAGTGGATCGGCGCCGCCGACGCCCTGGCCGCCAACCTCGTGGCCCGCGGTGTCCAACCCGGCCAGGTCGTCGCCCTCATGCTCCCTCCGTCTATCGATTACGCCGTCGCGTACGCAGCCGTCGTGAGGGCCGGAGCGGTGGCGACCGGACTCAACACGCGGCTCGGCACCCGGGAGGTCCACGCGATCATCGAGCGCTGCGAACCGGCCCTGGTTGTCCGAGACGAGGATCTCGGACTCCCGGCGGTGCGGGCCTCAACCCCGGTGTTGGCCCGTTCTGAGCTGACCAGCCTCGTGAGCGGACCCGGCGTCGGCGCCGATCGGCCCTCAATGGAGAGGACGGACCCGGTAGCGATCATCTGGACCAGCGGCACGACCGGTCTGCCCAAGGGCGCATGGTTCGATCACCGGGCCCTGGAGGCGGCGGTCGCGACAGCCGGCGTAATGGCGGCGCCGTTCGACCGCCGCCTCGTCCCCACGCCGTTCGCCCATGCCGGATACATGGCCAAGCTGTGGGAGCAGTTGGCGTGGGGGATCACGGTCGTGATGACACCATCCCCGTGGACCGCCGAGGACACGATCCGCCTCATCGCCGCCGAGCGGATCACGGTGGCGGGTGGCGTGCCCACCCAGTGGGCCAAGATTGTGGAACACCCGGCCCTCGACTCGGTGGACATCTCGAACCTGCGCCTGTGCATCAGCGCGACGGCACCGGCACCTCCGGAGCTGGTCGAGCGCATCCAGTACCGCCTTGGGTGCCCCGTGGTGGTGCGCTATTCCATGACGGAGTCGCCGTCCGTCACCGGCACCGAACCCGGTGAGGCCCCCGACGTGCTGTACCGGACGGTGGGCAAACCCCAGGTCGGCGTCGAGCTGGAGCTGCGCGACGACGAAGGTCGGTGGGTACCAAACGGGGAGGTGGGACGGGTTCACATTCGGTCCAAGTGCTCCATGAGGGGATACTGGAAGGACGAAGAACGTACCGCTGAGGCCTTGACGCCCGACGGGTGGCTTCGCAGCGGCGACCTCGGCCGCCTCGATGCCCAGGGCAACCTGGTGCTCGCCGGCCGCACGAGCGACGTCTACATCCGAGGCGGCTACAACGTGTACCCCCTCGAGGTCGAGCAGGTGCTCGACGAACACCCGGCGGTCGCCCAAGCGAGCGTGGTCGGCGTCCCAGCGCCGGTGATCGGCGAGATTGGCGTCGCTTTCATTGTGCCAGCCCACCCGGCGTCGCCACCGACATGCCAGGAGCTGCAGGACTGGTGCCGCGAGCGGCTCGCCGACTACAAGGCACCCGACGAGATCATCGTGGTCGAGTCGCTGCCCCTCACTGCCATGCTCAAGGTCGACAAGGCCGCTCTGGTGCGACTCACCGAAGTGCCACATACATGAGCCAATGGCGCGTCACACTGCCGCCCCTCCATAGATGCTCGTATGATCAGGATGACGCGCCAATCTCAGCTGCACTTGGGAAGGATCGCTATGGAACTGAATGACATGGTGCTGGTGAGCGTCGATGACCACGTCGTCGAACCGCCCCATCTCTTCGAGGGACGGCTGCCTGCCAAGTACGTCGGCCTCGCGCCAAAGTTCGTCGTGCGTGACGACGGTACCAACGCCTGGCGCTACGAGGGTCAAGAGCTCCTCAACGTCGCCCTCAACGCCGTGGCCGGCCGGCCGGCGGAGGAGTACGGCCTGGAGCCGACCTCGTTCGCCGAGCTTCGTGCCGGGTGCTACGACGTCCGCGAGCGAGTGAAGGACATGGACGCAAACGGCGTGCTGGGCTCGCTGTGCTTCCCATCCTTTCCGCAGTTCTGCGGACAGATCTTCGCCAATACGACGGACAAGGATGTAGCCCTCGCCATGGTCCGCGCGTACAACGATTGGCACATTGAGGAATGGTGCGGCTCTCACCCGGGCCGCTTCATCCCCTGCTCACTGCCTGCGCCCTGGGATCCAGAAGTGGTCGCCGGCGAAGTGCGGCGCACGGCGAAGATGGGTGCCCACGCTGTCACGTTCTCGGAGAACCCCTCGAAGTTGGGGTTGCCGAGCATCTACTCGGACTACTGGGACCCGTTCTGGCAGGCGTGCTCCGACGAGCATGTCGTAGTGTGCATGCACATCGGTTCGTCGTCCCAGCTCGTGATCACCTCTCCGGACGCGCCGATCGATTGCCTGATGACGCTCACGCCGGTGAACATCGTGCAGGCCGCGGCCGACCTCGTGTGGTCACCGGTGTTGCGGAAGTTTCCCAGCCTCAAGTTCGCCCTGTCCGAGGGCGGGATCGGCTGGATCCCGTACTTCCTGGAGCGGGTCGACCACAACTACAAGCGCCACCACGCATGGACGGGTCAGGACTTCGGCGACCGACTCCCGAGCGAGATCTTCAACGAGCACGTACTCACGTGCTTCATCGACGACCATTTCGGCGTGGCCAACCTCGAGTTCCTCAACATGGACAACGTTATGTGGGAGTGCGACTACCCCCATTCAGATTCGGCATGGCCGTTCTCGCCTGAGGAACTGGCCAAACACTTCGACGGAGCCCGCCCCGTGAGCGACCATGACGTCGATCGGATATCACACCTGAACGCGATGAAGCACTTCAGTTACGACCCGTTCACCAAACTCGGCGGCAAGGAGAGCTGCACGGTCGGCGCGCTGCGGGCCAAAGCCGTTGGCCACGATGTGGCCATCCGTTCAGTGCGGCCCGACATGGTCGGCGCTCACGTCGCGAAGGCTGCCGACCTGGCGGCGACCGTACTGCCCCAGTGAGGGCCACTGGGGCGAACCGGATGTAGCTACGGATCGCGATACTCCACAGACCCGATCATGGGTATCGCGTCTGTGGATTGAGGCGGACCAGGCCTGCGCTTGTGCCAAACCCGAGTAGGGACCAAGGTCGCGCGGCAGCCAGTGGACAGAGCTGCGTACGGCGCCTCGGAATTGGCCCTAGAGCACGTGACTCGCTCGGTCGCATCGGAAGTTCATGTCCACAAGATCGCGGTCGATGCACTGATGCCGTCCGTGCCGGTCCCCACTGTCCTGGGAGCTTGCGGGCGCTAGCGCGGTCGAGGTGGCGGTCGGCGAGTGCCCGGACGCGATCGACCATGATCATCCCACGACTCGGCGTGCCGCAAGGTCGCGCGACGAGGCCGTTCCGAGGGACGGAAGGTTAGCCTCGACAAATGGGATGGCGTTGTACGGCGAGGACGTCCTGAGCTCGGGTGGTAGCTGGCGAATACGTTGACGTCAAAGCAGCGCCGGAAGCGCCTGAGTGGCATCACCAGGAGGGGCGCGTTGCCGAAGGCGACAGCGTTGTTGACGAGGATGTCAACGGAGTCAAAGGCCCGTCGGGCGCTTTCGACCAGCTGGATGCGTTCACGTTCGTCGCTCACGTCGCAGCAAACGTTGAGCGCACGCCCACGAGCCTCTTGGACTTGCTTGCATACCCTTTCGATGCTCCCCGCGTGCTTTGAGGCCCCTTCCTCGACAGTCCGTGCCGCAATCACAACTGCTGCTCGCGCGTCCGAGAACGCGCGCGACAGCAGCCCCGAGACCACGACTCGCACCGGTCACGATTGCCGTCTTGCCACCTAATCGGGGCAGGCAGCCAAGCCCGGGGTCGCGAGAACACCCACTCGATGAGTCGGAAAACTCGCGGCATACCTTTCAGAAGTATGTCGGGCACACTTCTTGCCTTTCAAAACGATGTGGATGCGTCCCAGGCCTTGACTGCACCCGGTTGATGATCCATATTCCTCATCTCTTGATGTCACGTTGGCTGTCAGGGGTCCAGGCAACTTCGAGGGCGGTGGATCGGGGAGGGCAGGGCGTCTCAAGAGCCGGATCGGCACCGACACGAGTTGAAGCTGAGAACTCGATCAAGGCGTGAGTCATCGGTGGCATCTAACACCTGAGCTCGGCTGTCGTTGGCGAGCGTTACATAGGACGCAGGGCGGTTCAGAAGGAAGGGACAACCCTGCAGGTTTGGCCCAGATGAGAAGGGCTTCTAGAGGGAGAGAACTGATTCGATGAAGACTCATATGCGACTGTTCGGTGCTTTCATATCGGTGGCGCTCCTGGGCGCCACCACCGTCGTCCTCTGTGGCGGGAGTGCAAGCGCGAAGCCGATTTCGAGCGCCATTGCGGCGATCTCCGATGCCAGCTCCTGTGGCGGCCCGACGATCAAGCTCGGGATGATCGGGCCGGTGAAGGCCCAAGAACAGGACATCACACCCCAAATCCAAGGTGCGGAAGCGGCGGCCGCGGCGGTCACCCGGACCTGTGAACTGGGTGGACCGGTCAAGCTCATCTCGTGCAACGACCAGTACAACCCCAACGTGGCGGCACAGTGTGCGCGGGAGCTGGTGTCCGATGGCGTCATCGCCCTCGTCGGGGACCAATCGCCGAATGGCGATACCTACACGCCTATCATGTCGGCCGCGGGTATACCCGAAGTCGGCAGTCTCGCCTCATCGGGCATGCAACTGACCAATCCCCTCTCGTACCCTCTGCTCAACGGCATCGTCGGGATCATCAGTGAAGCGAGCGTGGCCAAGAACCTAGGCGCAACCAAGGTCGAGATCGCCGGGATCGACCTCGCTGAGGTGCAGCAGCTCATAGCCCTGGTATCGGGAACCGTCAAGCAGCTAGGCCTACAGTATGCGGGAGCCGTTTTGGTGCCACCCACCGCGACTGATATGAGCACGTATGCGGCGCAGGCAGTCGCCACGGGGGCTGATGCCATTCTCCCAGTCTTCCCCTCCGGCGAGAATGATGCATTCGTCAAGGCTCTGGCCCAGCAGGGCACAAACTTCGGCAAGGTGCGCGTGATTCTCAATGGGGCGACCACGTCGCCACAAGACATCGCGCAGATCGGTAAGGGTGCCAACGGTGCGTATCTGATTGGAGAAGCATGGCCGAGCTGGGACACCTCGAACCCTGGAATCAAGCAATACGACGCCGAACTCAAGGCTGCTGGCTTCCACTCGGTCGACAAGAACGACATGTCGGTAATCTCCTGGTCTGACGTTCACATCATCGCCAACCTCCTGAAGGGTTCTCGGACCAAGACCGCTTCCACCTTGGTCGCCAAGATCAAGGCGTCGGGTCCAATGTCACCCCCGCAGCTGGCCCCGTTCAACTGGTCGAAGAACGCCTTTCCAAGCAACCCGATCTTGTCGAAGATGCAATCTTTCTCGACCGACGGCGTGATCCTGAGGGTGGAGAAGGGTGTGGAAAGGCCGGTCACGAACGGTTACGTCGACCTCTTCAACAAGTTCACCGTGAAGAAGGGCTAATGGTCAGGCTGCCAAGGGCAGACTGGGGTCGATGGTGACACTGGCCGTCGCCATCTTTAGTCAACGGACAGTTCAGTTCGCCATTCTGGGCCTCGCCTCCGGGGCCATGTTTGCCCTGGTTGCGCTCGGGATCGTGGTCGCATACCGTTCCTCGCAGGTCCTGAACTTCTCGTCCGCTGCGTTCGGGGCAGTAGCGGCCTTCGTGTTCTACGACCTGGTCGGCCACATGTCTTGGCCCGTCGCCCTCCTGATAGCGCTCGTCCTAGGCGGAGCGCTCGGAGCGTTGACGGCACTGGTGCTCCGTATCCTCGTTGGCGCGTCTCAACTGGCTCGTCTGATTGCCACGCTCGGGCTTCTCTCGGTCGCCGAGGGCTTCACAGACGTCGTGTGGTCGGGTGGCGGCACCGGACAACCGAACTCATTTCTTCCGTCGAGTGAGTTCCATCTCAGCAGCACAGTCGCGGTGCCGTGGGATCAAGTGATCCTCATCGCCATCGCAATTGTGCTCGCCTTCGGACTGTGGTGGCTGTACTCGAAGACCCTTTTCGGCCTGGCAACATCCGCTGTGTCAGAGAGCCGTCACGTCACCTCGGCCTACGGGTGGTCACCCCTGGCGCTCGAAATGGTCAACTTCACGGTCGCAGGCGTGCTGTCGGCCTTGGCCGCCATTCTGCTTGCGCCCATCATTGGGCTGCAGGCGAGCGTGCTGGCACTCACTGTCATCCCAGCCCTCGCCGCCGCTCTGGTCGGACGGTTCTCTTCGTTCGGCCTCACCGTTGGCGCGGCGCTCCTGATCGGCCTCGTCGAATCCGAGTTGTCCTGGTTTCTGACCAATATCGCTGACTTCCTGCACGTCCAGGAGACTTCTATTGGCTCGCTGCCCGAGGTCGTCCCGTTGGCAATCATCGTCGTAGTCGTCGTGGCCAGGGGACGCACGCGACCCGAACGGGGTGAGGTGCTGGCGAAGCTGCCCCTCCCCGGCAGCGGGATCGTTCGGCCCGTCCTCCTTGCCCTCACAGCAGGAGCCGGATTGGCCTTCCTCTTCGGATTGTCGGCAGCGTGGGCAGACGCCTTCATCGTCACGTTCGGGACGGCCATCATCGTCGTCTCCGTCGTCGTCGTGACCGGCTACACGGGGCAGCTTTCCCTCTGCCAGTTCGCGCTGGCTGGGTTCGCGTGTTGGATTGCCGCCAAAGCCGCTCCCAGCGTCCCGTTCGGGGTCGCCATAGTGGCTGGAATTGCCGGCACCGTCGCGCTGGGCTTGGTCGTAGCCGTCATCGCGCTGCGCTCGCGAGGAGTGAACTTTGCCATCGTCACCATGGCGCTGGCCGTGATGATCAGCGACCTGGTCCTTACGAACCCTTCATGGACAGGTGGCGTCTCTGGACTGAACGTCCCGGCGCCCAGCCTCTTCGGCATCAGCCTCAATCCGGTCCTCACACCCGACCGCTACGGCGCGTTCGTCCTCATCGTCTTCGTCCTTTGTGGCCTCGCGGTGGCCAACGTTCGGAGGGGGCGGAGCGGGAGGCGAATGCTCGCTGTCCGCAGTAACGAGCGGGCTGCCGCAGCGTTGGGCGTCAGCGTGTTCGGGACCAAGATGTACTCCTTCGCGTTGGCGAGCGCAATCGCCGCTCTGGGTGGGATCCTCCTCGGCTTTCAGAATCCCAGCGTCCAGCTAGGCGGGTTCGATGTATTCAGCTCGATACAAGCCGTCCTGTTCGCTGTCTTTGGAGGCGTCGGCTGGGTCTCGGGGGCCATGGCCGGGGCTCTGGCGGCCAGCGGCGGTGCCGTATCGAAGTTGATAAACGACTGGTTCCCCGGGGTTTCGACGATCGACTACTGGCTGATGATTTTCGCCGGATTGAGCGTGATCATCATCTTGCGCTCTGCACCCGACGGTATAGCCGCCTTGAATTCGAGGATCATGCAACCGCTTCGGGCCCGACTCACTTCGAGATGGCAACGCCTTCCCCGATCAAGGGGTCGACCCGATGTCGCCGGCGCCCCACCGTTTGCCCGGCGCCAACCTGTCGATCTGGAGGTGAAAGACCTCACCGTCGCCTTCGGTGGGTTGGTAGCCGTCGCCTCCGTGAGCTTCTCAGTGCGGCCGGGCGAGATTGTCGGCCTCATGGGCCCCAACGGTGCCGGCAAGACCACCATCCTGGACGTGGTGACCGGATTCACTCCCCAGACGAGCGGCTCAGTGACCCTGGGCGGCGGAAGCATCAACAACTGGTCACCGGAACGCCGTGCGCGGGCGGGAATGGCGCGCTCATGGCAGGGCGTCGAGCTCTTCGAAGAAATGACCGTCCGGGAGAACCTGCTCGTCGCCGCTGACGAGCATTCACCCGTGCACTACCTCGCCGACCTGGTCCGTCCGAACCGGCGTCAGCCGACGGCGCTCATCGACGAGGTCACGGCCGAACTGAGAATCGAGCAGCACCTCAACTCCAGGCCCTCCACTCTCTCGCACGGTACGGCCCGACTAGTGGGGATCGCCCGCGCGGTGGTCGGTAACCCAGCCATCCTGCTCCTCGATGAGCCGGCCGCGGGACTCGACGCATTGGAGACTGCCGAGCTCGGAAGAGTAATCCGAGAGCTGGCCACCAAGCGGGGAATCGGCATACTTCTCATCGAGCACGACGTCCCCCTCTTGCTTTCCAGCTGTTCGCGGATCGTGGTCCTCGACTTCGGAGAGAAGATTGCAGAGGGATCGCCGGACGAGATCTCTCAGAATCCCGATGTCATCCGGGCGTATCTCGGAGAAGAGGACTCACAGGATGACCTCGGACGGGAGACGACCCAAGCGGCCGATCGGGCGACACTGTGAGTTGGGCAGGGCCCCGTTGACCGCCGCCCTCGAGGCCCGAGGCCTGCGGGCTGGCTATGACAAGACGGTGATCGTCCGTGATCTGGACCTTAGGGTCGACCCAGGTGAGATCGTCGCTCTTCTGGGAGCCAACGGGGCGGGAAAGACCACCACCATCCTGACCCTCGCGGGTGAGTTAGCCCCGCTGGGAGGGCAGATCTTGTTTCGAGATGCGGTCGCAACAGAGCCGCTCCACAAGCGCGTCCAACATGGCCTGGGCCTGATCGGGGAGAAGAGGACGGTCCTGATGAAGCTGACCGTCGCGGAGAATCTCCGCCTCGGCCGAGGAGACGCTGACTACGCGATGCAGCTCTTCCCCGAGTTGGAACCGCATCGGCACCGCCAGGTAGGGCTCCTGTCCGGCGGCCAGCAACAGATGCTGGCACTGGCCCGCGCCCTTTCGCTACGACCTTCGATCATCCTGGCCGATGAACTGTCACTCGGGCTGGCTCCCCTCATAATCATTCGGCTGCTCGAAGCTTTGAGAGCCGCCGCCGACGGCGGTGTAGCCGTGCTCCTAGTGGAGCAGCATATTCGCCAGGCGCTGCAGTTCTCAGATCGCGCCTACGTGCTTCAGCGAGGGAAAGTCGTTGTAAGCGGTGAGTCGTCTGAGCTTCGTCAGAACATACACGAAGTGGAACGCTCGTATTTTTCCGAGGAACAGTCGAATCATGGCGTCTCGAAAGCCGGGTCGAACTAAGTGGCCTGGCGTCGCTACATCTCTCCGCTACGACGATGCCGGCTACCGGGACTCTCGAATAGAGGAGTCGGCTATCGCGCGTTATAGGCGCTCGATGAGCCCCTCGATCAGAACCTGGGCCTTCGTATCGTGCACTCGCTCCGGGCCGTCAGTTCAGGAGGCGTCCTTGCGATCGACCGCAGCGGTCAGCTGCGGTCTTTCGGCAGGCTGAGAACGCGCTCAGCCAGCTGGTTCTTCATGATCTCGTCGGTCCCGCCGCCGATCCGCATCGACGGGGTGCCCAGCACGAACTTGGCCCAGGCGTAGGTCCCCCATTCGCCACTTTCGGCCAGGAGCTTCGGGCCGAGAAGCAAGCTCACATAATCGACGATCCGTTGATAGTTGGCGGTCAGCTGGAGCTTCGCGATCGGTCCCTCAGCGCCGCTGGCGGTCCCGGCACCTGCGAGGTCGGCAGCTCTCGCTCGGGTGTACTTGGCCACCCGGAAGTGCACCACCAGGTCGGCGAACGCCTGCCGGACGACGGGATCGCAGGACCGCCCGAACACCTCGGCCATCTGCCGGTAGCGCTCGATGGCCAACAGCCCGCTGCCCCCGAATCCCTGGTCACCGAGCGCCTGCCGCTCGTGACGCAGCGTGGTCAGCGCCACCGCCCACCCCTCCCCGACATCGCCGAGGCGGTTGGCGTCGGGGACCACGACACCCTCGATGAACACCTCGTTGAACTCCGCGCCCCCGGTCATCTGGCGCAGCGGGCGCACCTCGATGCCCGGCGCATGCATGTCGACGACGAAGGCGGTCAGGTTGCGGTGACGGGGGCTCTCCGACGTCCGGCAGAGCGCCATCCCGACGTCGCTGAAGTGGGCGCCGGTGGTCCAGACCTTCTGCCCGGTCAGCCGCCATTCGCCGCCGTCGGCGACGGCCCTGGTGGCCACCGATGCCAGGTCGGAACCGGCATCCGGCTCGCTGAAGAGCTGGCACGCGATCACGTCACCGGCGTGCATGGCCGGGAGAAGGCGGCGCTGCAGGTCCGGCGATCCGTGGGTCGCGATAGCGGGCTCGACGATGCCGAGCGAGGCGATGAGCTTGCGGTTGCCGGGGACATCGTAGTGGCGAGCCAGCTGGTCGAGGGCCCGCTGGTAACGAGCCGGTAGGCCCCGACCCCCGAGCTCGGGAGGGCCCGAGATCCACCCGAGGCCGGCATCCCACAGCTCCTTCCGCCACCTCCGGACCGCCGCCACGGCCGCGCGCTCCTCCTCCCAGTCCAGCTCGTCGAACAGGAGGGTGGCGTCGGATCCCTTCCCCCAGGCGAACTCCTGCTTGGCGACGACCTTTGGCTGATAGCTGGCAGCCAGGAACGCCTCGCACTCCGCGCAGAACTCCTCGATGCTGATCACGGCGCTCCCCCCTCGAGCCCACCGGGACCGCGCCGCGCCCGTCTCAGACGGACCGCCACCGAGGGCTTCCAGTCGTTGACGAAGACGTCCGTCTTCTCCATCAACTCGTGGAGCCGGGCGCGCTCGATCACCTTCATGTCGGACAGGGGCCCGGCCGCTCCGCCCCTGTGCTCACCCTTCGCGCTCGATGATGGTGCCCGTCGCCAGACCGCCACCGCAGCACATCGACACGAGGGCCCGCTCCGCCCCCGTGCGCTCCAGCTCGCACAGAGCCTTGGTGACCAGCACGCAGCCGGTGCTGCCCAGCGCGTGCCCCAGCGCGATGGCCCCGCCGTTGGGGTTGACCCGCTCGTGGTCGGGCTTGAGCTCGCGCTCCCAGGCGAGCACGACCGACGCGAAGGCCTCGTTGATCTCGAAGACGTCGATGTCGTCGACGGTCAGCCCGTTGCGCTCGAGCAGCAGGCGGGTGGCCTGGATCGGCTCCGTCAGGATGAGGGTCGGGTCCCCGGCGACGAGGCAGGAGTCCACGACCCGCGCCCGGGGCGCGAGCCCCAGCGCCTCGGCACGGTCACGGCGCATCACGAGGACCGCGGACGCGGCATCGGCGATCTGGGACGACGTACCCGCCGTGTGCACGCCGTCTTCCTTGACCACGGGCTTCAGCTGCGCGAGCGCCTCCAGCGTGGTCTCGCGTAGACACTCGTCCCGCTCCACCCGGGTCGTCTCGCCGGTGGGCCGACCGTCGTCGCCGAGGACCGGGGCCTCCACGGGGACTATCTGGCTGTCGAAGCGGTGATCGGCCCACGCCGCGGCGGCCCGCTGCTGGGACTCGTAGCCCAGCAGGTCGACCTCCTCCCGCGTGATCCCCCACGTCTCCGCGATGAGTTCGGCGGCTTCGAACTGGGTGGTGAACTTGTACTGGGAGAAGTAGCTGCGGGGGATCGCCTTGCCGACTCCGGTCGACAGGCTCGAGCCCATCGGCACCCTGCTCATGACCTCGACGCCGCAGCCGACGGCGATGTCGACGAGACCGGCCCCGATCAAGCCGTGGGCAAAGGTCAGGGACTGCTGCGAAGAGCCGCACTGACTGTCGATGGTCGTCGCCGGGACGCTCATCGGGAGGCCGGCAGTCAGCCAAGCGGTCCGGGTCACGTTAAACGACTGCTGGCCGACCTGGTTGATGCAGCCGCCGATCACCTGGCCTACCTGGGCGGCCTGGATGCCGCTCCGCGAGATGAGCTCGGCCAGCACGGCACCTAGGAGGTCGGCCGAGTGGAACGTCGAGAGACCCCCCTCCCGACGGCCGATCGGAGACCGAACGGCGTCGATAATCACCACATCGCTCTTTCGCAGTCCTTGCTTCATGATCCTCCTCCTATTGACGGCCATTTGGTGGCCCTTGATCCACATGCTGCTCGCCGCACAGCGCATGTCGGTTCCCTGACGGCGGGTCCCCGCAGGTACGGTCGCTTCCCTGCCAGACGGATCATCCCGCCGGCACCTGCGGTGAAGTCACATTGCTAGCGCACGGTCCTGGATCGACTTGAACCAGAGTCGTGCAATCCGACGAGGATGACACCACGGAACGAGCGTCAGGAGAACCGGGCTTCGCGCTTCTCCCTGACCGCGGCCGCCCCCTCGCGCACGTCGGGTCCGCCGAGCCCGTACATCTCCGCCGTGACGGAGAGATCGAAGGACGGCCCCATCATGCGATACCAGTTGTTCAATGCCATCTTGGTGAAGCGGATGGCGTCCTGGGCACCTGCACGGAGCCGGCGGGCGATGGCCAGCGCGCGCTCGTTGACGAGGTCGGGATCGACGCTCTCGGTGACGAGACCTATCGCCGCGGCCTCCTCGCCGGTCATCGGCTCACAGGTAAGCAGGTAGTACTTGGCCTTCGCCATGCCGCACAGAAGGGGCCACGAGATGACAGCACAGTCACCCGCCGCGAGCCCCAAGCGGGTATGACCGTCCATCAGTCGTGCATCACGAGCCACGATCGAGACGTCCGAGAGGACCGCCACGACGAGGCCGGCCCCGATCGCGACGCCCTGCACTGCGGAGACAATTGGCTTCGAGCACTCGAGCATCCCGTGAACGATCGCCCGGGTCTCCCTGAGCAGGCGCGTGCGGAACGCGTAGTCCTCGATGCCCTTGTCGATGATGTCGAAGCTGCCGCCAGCAGAGAACACCCCGTTGGCTCCACGTACGAGAACAGTCCGAACGTCAGGATCGACCTCGATCGCGTGCCACACCTCGGCGAGGTCGGCGTGCACGCCCTCGCTGATGGCGTTGAGGTTCGGGCCATCGAAGACGAGCTCGAGGATGCCGTCATCGATGGACGGGTGCAGTCGTTCGAAGCGGCTAAGAAGCGAGCTCAATGGCCCTCCAGTCTGAGCGGGACGATACGGATCACTCGGGGCGGACGAACCGGCCCGGTCCGGCGTTCTCGATCGGTGCAGCGTCGCGACGAATCGGCTGGCCATTCACCCACACATGCTCGATCCCGGACGGGTCCGACACCACGCGATCGGCCCCGCCGGGCATATCGCGGATGCGCCGGAGCGGTCCCACGCCGACCGTTGACGGGTCGAAGGCGACGAGGTCGGCAAAGGCGCCCGCCGCTATCCGGCCGCGGTCGGCAAGTTGGAAGTACTCGGCGGGCTGGAGGGTCAGCTTCCACACGGCGGTCTCGAGGTCCAGCACACCTTTCTCGCGTACCCAGTGGCCGAGGAGGTAGGGCGCGAAACAGGCGTCGCAGAGCTGGGCGATGTGGGCACCAGCGTCGGACAAGCCGATGAGGGCGTGCGGGTGCTGCAGGAGACCGGCGAGCTGCTCCACATCACCGTTGGCCAGCACGACCGTGAACCGAGTCTTGAGATCCTCCTCGAGGGAGACGTCGAGGAAGGCCTCGGCTGGGTGCTGGCCTCGCCTCGCACCGATCTCGGCCAGCGTCACTCCAACGAGGTCGGAGTGCTTGTCGCTCTCGACGAGCACAACGCTGTCGAAGCCGGGACCCCATGCCGCCTCCATCTGTGCGATCGCCCTCACCCGCCACTCGGGATCGGCGTAGAGCCGAGCCCGCTCCTCATCGGTGGCCAGGCTGGCCGCCTCTTTGAAAACTTCGACCCGCTGGAGCGTCATGGGGCTGGCGAGGTTCACCTGCCCCACTACGGGTCTGCAGGCGATTTGCGGACGCACGTCGCCGTCCCAGCCGAGGTGCGCCTCGAGCAGCTCGACCGACGAGCCGCGGCTGGTCTGGCCTGCCAGCAACGCCGACCACAGCACCGGCCGGCCGCTCGCCACACTGAGCGCGGGGAACGCTTTCAACGACAGCGGCCCGCCCGGTCCCGCGATCATCAGAATGCCCTTCCCGGTGCGGCCGACCGCGGCCGTAAGCTCGTCGAGCTCCTGTTCGGTGGCCAGGCGGCTGGGCACCGGTTTCCCGTAGGCGCCGACGTGGCCGTTCGACACGGAGGTGGCAAAACCGATGGCGCCGCTCCGCATTGCGTGCTCCACGATCTCGGCCATCTCCGCGATCTCCGCCTCGGTGGCCTCCCGGTCGGCGGCCTCCTCGCCCATCACGTAGTAGCGGACCGGCGTGTGGCCGATGTAGGCGGCAACGTTCAGAGCCAACGGGAGGCCCGAGATGGTGGCAACGTACTCGTCAAAGGTCTCGAAGTTCCAGTTCACCGCCGCCTCGAGGCTGGCCAGCGGCATGTCCTCCACCGTCTCGAGGGTACGGAGCATCGTGGGCCGCTGGGCCGGCTTGAGCGGTGCGATCCCGAATCCGCAGTTGCCGAGTATCACGGTCGTGACGCCGTACCAGCTCGACGGCGTGAGAGCGGGGTCCCAAAGCACCTGGGCGTCGAAGTGCGTGTGGATGTCGATGAAGCCGGGGGCAAGGACGAGGCCGCTGAGATCGATCTCCTCGCTGCCAGAGCCCGGTGCGACGTCCCCGACCTCGACGATCCGGTCGCCCGACACCGCGACGTCGCCTGTGCGACGCGGTGCGCCGGTGCCGTCGACGATGGTGGCGCCGCGTAGGACGAGGTCGAAGGTCTCCACGGTCACTCCGCGACGTGACTCAGAGGTACGTGAGCAGGTCGTCCCATCAGGCGTCGATGTACCCTTGCGCGACCAGCGTAGGAATCAGACCGCCACCAGTCATGAGGTCGCGAATCATCTGCGGCAGCGGCTCGGCCTCGAAGGTCCTCCCATCGGCTGGCGTGCTGATCGACCAGCGCTCGAAGTCGACCACCACCTCGGTGCCCTCGGCGATCTGCTCGTTGATCCCCGCTATGGTCAGGCACGGAAGGCCTGCGGTGGCAGCGTTGCGCAGGAAGAGACCGTTGAAGCCGGGAGCCACGACGGCAGAGATCCCGAGGTCCCCGAGCACGCGCGCAGCCGGTCGGCTGGACCCGATCCCGAACCCGGTGCCGGCGATGATCACGTCGCCCTTCTGTACGAGCTCAGACCATCCCGGCCGGTTGGCGCTGAAGACGTAGGGCGGCTGCTTTTCCCGGGGGCTCACAAGGGACACCATCGGCATGATGAGGTCGGTGTCCATCCGCTCACCGAAAACCCAGGCGCGCCCGGTGACGGTGGTCATGCGGAGACCTCCCGGGGGTCGGTGATGAATCCGGTGAGCGCCGAGGCCGCCACGGTCGCCGACGATCCGATGAACACGTTCGACGTCGGGCTGCCCATTCGCCCCTGGAAGTTCCGGGTACTGGAGGTGACGGCTGTCTCTCCTGGCGCCAGGACACCCATGCCCTGACCGGCACAGGCACCGCAGCCGGAGTTGGTGATGACTGCACCGGCCTCCAACAGGGTGGCGGCGTACCCGGCAGCCACGGCCTCGCGGTAGACGCGCTGCGAGCCGGGTGTGATGACGAAGCGGGTGGTCGGGCTCACTCTCTTGCCCTGCACGATCTCCGCCGCAACGCGGAGGTCGTCCAGGGTGCCGTTGGCGCACGAGCCGATGAAGCACTGGTTGACAGCGACCGGATCGCCCAGCGACGACACCGGGACGGAGTTGTTGATGACCGCGTGGGGCTTGGCCACCATGGGTTCGATCCTGGAGACGTCGATCACGCGGGAATCGACGTACGTCGCACCGCTATCAGCGCTCACTCCCTCGATGTCCGCAATCCCGAGCTGTTCAAAGTGTCGGCGCAGGACATCGTCGCACGGGAAGATCGGGAACTCCGCGCCGAGCTCGGCGCACATCGTCGCGAAGGCACGCCTCTCGTCGACGCTCCACGCTTCGACGGTGGACCCCACCAGTTCGAGGTTCTGCATGGCATGGTCGCCGTAGAGGGCGGCGATCTGAAGGAAGATGTCCTTGGGCGCAATGGCCGGACCTGGCTCGCCCTCGAGGCGATAGAGCACGGTGGGGAAGCACTGCCACCACGTGCGACCCGTGCAGGCCGCATGCACCACGTCGAGGGGGCCGATACCGCGAGCCCCGGCGTTGTACGCCCCTCCGCTGCACGTGTGAGAGTCGGTGCAGACGATCAGCTCGCCTGGGCGCACATAGCCATGCTCGCCGACGATCTGGTGCACGATGCCTTGGTCCCGCCCGATGTCGTGGAACCGGTCGATCCCCCACCGCTCGACGAACTCGCGTCCACGCCGGTGCGCGGCCGCCGAGACCACGTCGTTTGGGATCGCCAGGTGGTCGAACACCACGACGATCCGCTCAGGGCGGTCCGTCTTGATGATCGGCGGGTTCAGCGACTCGAGGAAGTTCATGTCAAGAAGGACGACGGTGTCGACCTCGGTGACGACGATGTCACCCGGCGAGACCTCGGCAACGCCGGCGTGCCTGGCCAGGATCTTCTCGATGGCGGTCATCGCCACGACGCCGTCCTCCTCACTCGGCCTGGGCTTGTCCCTTTCGTCCTCACCCCGGCAAGCACCATGCCCCGCGCATAAACATGAATACTATGATGATAGATAGGCCCAGTCAACGGCCACAGCGCCTCAGCTGTCGCTGCGCTGACTGCCTCCGGACCATTCGTGACCGCAGCGCATTGGGTCGGCGGCATGAGATCGCCGCTAGTCCGTCGTTGGTTGCTGCGCATCCGCGATCACCCGCTCGTAGCCGTCGATGAGGCGCTCGAAGAGGTCGGCGAGCTGCTGCACCTCGGACGGAGTGAGGTCGCGCAGGATCCGGTCCATCAGCTGCTGCCGAGCGGCGGCGACGACACGATGCATCTCACGGCCGACCTCGGTGAGCGAGACGAGGACCGCTCGCCCCATCCCGTGGTGGTGGACCGTCCTACGCTTCGCCAGCCGGAGCGCCTCGAGCCGATCCACCGCTCGGGTGACTGTCGATCGTTCGACGCGCAGTGCGACCGCCAGCTCGGACATCCGCATCTCACCACCCTCGCTCAATGCATCGAGAGCGTCGATCTGTGCGTGATCCAGTCCCTGGAAGAGGATGTCCTTGTAGGCCCTGACCGCGGCACCGCGTCGGAGGTTCCGCCAGGACGACGTGATCCGCTCGTTGTTCGACACCTGCGACGCGGTCGCACTATCGGCAACGGGTGGGAGCGCCGTGCTCACCGCGCCGGCTCCGGGTCTGGCCCGGTCACGAGTCCGACTCTCGGGAAGGGCCTGACTCGCCGATGCCGTCGAACTGTGTGAAGTCGGGAGGACGCTTCTCCGCGAACGCCTTCGCACCCTCTTGCCCTTCTGGCGTCTGTGTGTAGAGCTCAAGCGCGGACAGGGCGAGGTTGGAGATGCCAGCCAGGTGCTCCGTGTCTGCATTGAACGACTGCTTCAAGAACCTGATCGCGGTCGGGCTCTTCTCGGCAACCTCCATCGCCCACGCCATCGCTACCTCGAAGAGCTGATCGGCCGGCACGACGGCGTTGATGAGACCCCAGCGTTCTGCCGTCGCAGCATCGTAGAGGCGACAGAAGTACCACATCTCACGAGCGCGTTTCTCGCCCAGCACCCGTGCGAGGTAAGCGGTTCCGAACCCTGCATCGAATGACCCGACGCGCGGCCCAACCTGGCCGAAGCGGGCGGTATCGGCGGCGAGTGACACGTCGCACAGCACCTGCAGGATGTGCCCACCTCCGACAGCATCACCATTGACTGCAGCGATGACAGGCTTGGGGATCGCCCGGATTAGGTGGTGCAGATGGTCGATCTCGAAGCGCCCGCTCTCGGTTGGGCCGTAGTCGCCGAGCTCGGCGCGGATCTTGGTGTCGCCGCCGGCGCAGAACGCCTTGCTGCCGGCACCGGTGAGGATGACGCTCCGCACACCTGCGTCGGACCACGCCAGGCGAAAGGCCTTGACGAGCTCGTCGACCGTCTGGCCACGTAGTGAGTTGTGCCGGTCGGGTCGGTTGATGACGATCAGGGCGACAGGTCCCGTCGTGCTGTAGCGGATGTCCTCGAACAGGCTCGCCGGTACCCCATCGGCCCCGGCTTGGGCGTCGCCTTTGCCGGTCATCCGGCCTCCCCCCTAGCGGCGGCCATCTCCGTCTCCGTCAGACCGAGCAGGCCAATGAGGACCTCCCGGTTGTGCGCTCCCAGCGCCGGACCCGTCCAGCGGATCCGGCCGGGGGTGCGGCTCAGCTTTGGCACGACGTTCTGCATCGGGATCTTACCGAGGCCCTCGGCCTCGACGAAGGCGACCGCTTGCCGCGCCTTCACGTGGGGGTCAGCGAGGATCTCCGGGGCGCGGTAGATCGCCCCGGCCGGGACCCCGTGCTCGTCGAGCAACTCCTGCAGCTCCTGTGCGGTGTGCTGGATCGTCCACTGACCGACCAGCTCGTCGAGCTCCGCCTGGTGCAGGCCGCGCGCCACGTGCGTAGCGTATCGCTCGTCCTCCACCAGCTCGGGAGCGCCCATGGCTTGGGCGAGCCGCCGGAAGACCGTGTCCTGGTTGCCGGCGATTAGGATGCCGGACCCGTCCGCGGTCGGATACAGGTTCGACGGCGCGACGTTCGCCAGCGACGTCCCGGTTCGCTCCCGGATGTGCCCGGCGACGGCGTACTCGGGGAGCATCGCCTCCATGTACGCCAACACGGCCTCGTAGATCGCACAGTCAACCACCTGGCCCTCTCCGGACACGGAGCGCTCGTGGAGGGCGGCGAGCGCTCCGAGAGCGGCGAAGGTCGCCACCACCGAGTCACCGATGCTGATACCGACCCGGCTCGGTGGCCGATCGGGGTAGCCGACGACGTGGCGGAGGCCACCCATGGCCTCGCCGATGGCGGCGTAGCCGGCCTTCTTCGCGTAAGGACCGGTCTGGCCGTAGCCGGTGACGCGCACGAAGATGACCCCCGGGTTGACGGCGCGCAGCTGCTCGTAGCCGAGGTTCCAGCCCTCGAGGACACCAGCCCTGAAGTTCTCCAGCACGATGTCGCTCATCGCTGCCAGCTTGAGGAACGCCTCCTGCCCCGCCGGCGTGCGCAGGTCGAGCTCCACCGACTTCTTGTTCCTGGCGACGATGGGCCACCACAGCGACTTGCCCTCGGGACGCTCGTGTCCCCACTGCCGGATCGGGTCGCCGGTGCCCGGCTGCTCGATCTTGATCACTTCGGCACCCAGGTCGCCCAGGAGCTGTCCGCAGTAGGGGCCGGCGAGGAGCACGCCCGCCTCGAGCACGCGGATGCCTTCAAGGGGCAGCCTCTGGGCGCCAGGATCCGTCACGTCTGACATCGTCTTCCTTTCGTGGTCGGGCGTTCGCCGCGCCGGTCCGTGTACCGCGCCGACGACCGAACTGTCGAGGGCGCACCAGCCTGAGGGAAGGTCGAGATCGACCGCCTACCGCGCCGGCAGGTACGTCGATCTGGTTGGCACTGGTGTCCCCCCCTTTCAAGCGTGTTGCATCATACAACATGTTGTTGCACTATACAACACGTAGGTGAGCCGGTGGGGTCCTAGGACGGTTCGTCCACGCGGCGCGCCCGGTGTCCCTGAGCAGTCGCCAGTCGCTGGGACTTGTCGGAGTCTCCCCGGGCATGGCCGGGCACCCGGCCCCACGTTGACGATGTGCGTCAGAGGGCTCCGATGCTTGCTAGCGAGAACCGCACGAGGGGGGTCGTGCTCATACCGTCAGCGCCGGTCAACCTCGATCTGCCACATCCGCCAACACGGCTCGCGCCAAACGGACGTGAGGCTCGTCGATCATCTGCCCGTCCACGACCGTCACTCCAGCACCGCGTCGAGCAGATTCTTCGAAGGCGGCGACGATGCGGCTGGCTCGCTCGACTTCAGCGGCCGTATGTCCGAAGATCTCGTTCGCCACCGGAACCTGAGCGGGGTGGATGCAGATCTTGCCTCGGTAACCGATTGCGCGACCGTCCGTGGCGTCCGAGCGGAACGCTGCCGTGTCTGTGAACGCAGCGATTGTTTGGTCAATCGGAGCGATGCCGGCGACTCGGGCGCAGAGAGCGACACGCGAGCGCGCGTAGAGAACCTCCTGCGACGACGAGGTACGGACACCGCCCATGTCGGCGATGAAGTCCTCAGCGCCGAAGTACACCGCATCAATGCCCGCACGAACGACCTCGGCGGCGTTGTCGACGCCGATGGCAGTCTCTATGCCACCGATGATGAAGGCCTTCCCGCGGCGAGCTGCCGAGAGGGTCCGTCGCACGTGCCACACCTGCTCGGCACTCTCGAGCTTGGGGATTACCACGCCGTCGATTTCGGAACACAGCGCATTCGCGACGTCACCGTCGAACCATTCGGTGGCCGGCGAGTTGACGCGGAGCAGGATGGCCGAGGACTGGCCGCAGGAATCACGAAGCGCCCTTGCCGCAGGGGGGACGAGCGCACGGGTTTGAGCCTTGTCGTCGGCCGGAACGGCATCTTCCAGGTCAATGACGATTGCGTCAGGCCCCGATCGGGGGGCCTTGGCGACCAGGTCGGGTTGGTTGGCCGGCGCGAAGAGAAGGCTGCGCATGACGCGCAGGCTTTGGCGGGCTGGCTCGCCGTTGGCACTCATTTGGATTCCTGCAGCTTCCGCAAACCGGGCTCTGCTCGCCACATCAGCGCGCTCCGACGAGCCCGGCAGACGAGTTCGTCGTTCTGGTTGAAGGCTCTGTGCTCGAAGGTCACGATGCCCTGCTCAGGCCGGCTCGACGAAGGGCGAGAGGCTACGACCTCCGTCTCCGCATGGATGGTGTCGCCGCAGAACACCGGCGCTGGGAACGTGATCTCGCCGAAACCTAGATTCGCCACCGTGGTTCCGTGCGTTGTCTCCAGCACCGAGATGCCGACGACCAGGGCGATGGTGAACATGCTGTTGACCAGCGGCCGCTCGAACTCGGTACCTTTCGCATACTCGGCGTCCAGGTGCACACGCGCCGGATTCATGGACATCGTGGTGAACAGGATGTTGTCCGTCTCGGTGACGGTACGGGTCAGGCCGTGTTGGACTACGAGGCCGACCTGTAGTTGTTCGAACCACTTCCCGTGGTGCACCGCCGTCATCGCGCCGCTCCCATGGCCGGAACTCCCCGCTTCATGGCTCGCCTTCCCTCATGCACAGCACTACGGCAGACTCACAATCCATGGTAACAATATGTATATATATGCGGAGAAGCAAACCTGGTGGTACATCGTCACAGATCGCTGATGCATCATCCACGGTGCAGGTCACGTCGCAGACCAGTGCCGATGCGCTTGGCGTGACGCCGTCGGCTCGTGTCGTCGTCCCCCCAATCATCGGTAGCGACCGGGTGCGGATGGGCCCCGATGCCCGCCGCCCGGCACCCGCTCGACCGCGAGCCTGGAGAGGCTCGAAGGGGCCGACTCGACGCTCGACCTTGCTGAGGATGTACCGCTTCGCCGATCCGGCGGCCGCAACGATTGAGGAGCGCAATGAGCAATAGCACGAAGAGTGGACTCGGGTTCGACGGACAAGTTGCCGTGATCACGGGCGCCGGAGGTGGCCTCGGCCGTCAGCACGCCCTCCTGTTCGCCTCTCGAGGCGCCTGCGTGGTCGTGAACGACACCGGAGCCGCTGTCGATGGTCGAGGCGATGCAACGGGCGCGGCAGACCAGGTCGTGGAGGAGATCCGGTCCGTTGGCGGTGGTGCGGTGGCCCATCGCGAGTCGATTGCAACCGAGCAGGGTGCGGCAACATTGATGGAAACGGCGATTGAGGCGTTCGGCCGGGTCGACATCGTGGTCAACAATGCTGGAATCCTCCGCGACTCCTCGTTTGCGAAGCTCAGCGTGGAGGATCTCGACGCGGTACTTGCGGTCCATCTGAGGGGAGGAATGCTCGTCGCTCGCGCCGCATGGCCTCAGATGATCAACCAGAAGTATGGGCGTATCGTGTCGACCATATCCGTCGCCGGCCTGTTCGGGAACTTCGGACAGGCCAACTATGGCGCAGCCAAAATGGGATTGCTGGGACTTTCGAACGTGCTGGCGATCGAAGGAACCAAGTACAACATCAAATCGAACGCGATCGCACCGCTGGCGCGGACGAGGATGACGGAGAACGTGCTTGGCAAGGTTGCTGATCGCGTCGATCCGACCCTCGTGTCGCCTGTCGTCGCATGGCTCTGTCATGAGGACTGCCCGGTGACAGGGCGCGTGTACACCGTCGGCGGCGGTCGGGTCGCGCGACTCGCCATCAGCATGGGTCAGGGTTGGACGAGAACGGACGGAGCGCTCACGGTCGAAGACGTGCGGGATCACTTTGCCGAGATCGACGACGACGCCAACGCCGTGACGGCCCTCACGATTGCCGACGACATGCGCGCGCTCTTGCGCGCCTTCGACTGACGGCGATGGCCGGCCCGCCGGTGCGATGTCGTGAGCGGTTGGTCGCCTGGGCGACAGAGGGTTGAGATGAACGCGAACCGATCCTCCGGCCCTCTGTCCAACGTGCGCGTCCTCGAGATAGGCCAGTACGTAGCCGGTCCGATGGCAACCATGGCACTCGCTGATCTCGGCGCCGACGTCGTGAAGGTCGAGCCGTTGCCGAAGGGTGATGCGTTCCGGACATACGGCCTCCGTCGCAGCGGGTTCTCCGCGTTCTGGATCAACGTCAATCGAGGAAAACGCAGCGTCGCGCTTGACTTGAAGAACCCTGACGATGCCGATCGGTGCCGAGACCTGGCGCGGCGAGCGGACGTCGTCCTTCTCACGTCCCGTCCCGGTGCTCTTGACTCGGTGGGATTCGACGATGCATCCCTCGAGGCGCTCAACAGTTCGCTGATCCGCGTGCACGTGACCGGTTTTGGCCCCGGCGGTCCGCGGATGGGTCAACCGGTTTTCGACAATCTCGTCCAGGGTCTGTCCGGGCTGGCAGCTTTCCAAGGCGGCGCGAACGCTCCGGCCACCTTGGCGCCAATGGTCGTTGACAAGGTGGCGGCCCTGACGATTGCCAATGCGACGCTTGCGGCGCTCTACGCCCGGTCAGTCTCCGGGGGCGGGATACGCGTCGACGTGTCACTCTTGGACGCCGCGGCGTACTGGAACTTTCCCGATGTCTTCCAGGACCGGACGTTCGTGTCCGACGATCGGCGGACTGGTCGGCTGCCATCGCCAATCGCAGCCACGGAGGACGGTCAGATCACCCTCTCCCCAGTGAGCGGCCGCCAGATTTCCCGCACCGCCGACGCGTTCGGCCATCCCGAGTGGGTGGCATCTCTGAAGCAGTTCGACAGTCACGTCGAGTTGATGAAGGAGCTCATGCGCTTGGTCGAGAGCGTCACCCGGTCGATGACGACCGACGAGGTTCTCGACCTCCTCACGAGATTCGACGTGCCAGCTGGTCCTGTCCTTAGCCTCGATGAGCACCTCGCGGATCCGCAGGTCGTGCACAACGAGCTCTACGAGATCGTCGAGGACCGCGCCCTCGGCGAGGTACGCGTCGTTCGCTCTCCGGCGTTGTTCGACGGGCAACCACAACGCGCACCCTTCCACGTGCCAGCTCTCGGAGAGGATGTAGCCACAGTGGCCCATGACTGGCAAGTACCAAGCCTTGAGGAGAAAGAGTGAATTTCCAGCCTGAAGAGGAACTCGAGCTGGTTCGCGAGGGCGTGCGGCGCGTCTGCACCGATTTCGATGACAGCTACTGGCAGAAGTGCGACGCCGATCACCGGTTCCCCCACGAGTTCTACGACGCGCTCGCACAAGGGGGATGGGTGGGCATCGCCATTCCCGAAGCCTACGGCGGCGGTGGCCGCGGCATCTCGCACGCGTCGGTGCTCCTCGAGGAGATTGCCGCCTCTGGCGCTGCCATGAACGGCGCCTCGTCCGTGCATCTCTCCATCTTCGGTATGAACCCGATCGTGAAGCATGCCAGCGACGAAATGAAGCAGAAGTACCTGCCCCGCGTCGCCGACGGATCGCTGCATGTGGCATTTGGTGTGACCGAGCCTGATGCGGGCCTCAACACCACGGCGATCACCACAAGAGCCGTCCGCGACGGTGATGAGTACGTCGTCCATGGCCGGAAAATCTGGACGACGAAGGCATCCATCTGTGAGAAGGTCCTCCTTCTCGTCCGGACGACACCGAAGGAGGAATGCGAGCGGCCCACCCAAGGTATGACGCTCCTCTTCGCCGACCTTCAGCGACCGGAAGTCGAGATCACCCCGATCCCCAAGGCTGGACGCAACGCAGTCGTGTCGTGTGAGGTCGTCTACGACGGACTGCGCGTCTCTGTGGAGGACCGGGTCGGCGAGGAAGGTAAGGGTTTCCACTACCTTCTCGACGGGCTGAACCCGGAACGGATCCTCGTCGCCTCCGAAGCCTTGGGCATCGGCAAGGTCGCGCTCCAGCGAGCCGTCGCTTACGCGAATGAGCGAGTCGTCTTCGACCGGCCGATCGGGAAGAACCAGGGGATCTCGTTCCCAATCGCACGGGCGTACGCAGACTTGAAGGCGGCAGAACTGGTCGTGCGTGAGGCGTCGTGGCGCTATGACAACGGGCTCCCGTGCGCGGAGAATGCCAATATCGCCAAGTTGCTGGCCTCCGACGCGGGATACCAGGCCGCTGATGTCGCCATGCAGACCATGGGTGGAATGGGATACGCGACCGAATACAACGTGGAGCGCTTCTGGAAGGAGTCGCGTCTCATGCGCATCGCTCCGGTCACGCAGGAGATGGTGCTCAACTTCGTGGCCGAGCACGTCCTCGGCCTGCCACGCTCGTACTAGGTTGAGTAAAGAGCACCGGGAGCGCGGAAACCCCGTTGTCGGCAGACGGCTCGGGATATCTGATCGAGCGGAGTAGCGGAAATCACTTCTTGCGGAGGCGTGTCGCCGCGAATGCTTCAAACGGGCGGAGTGCTGTGGGGTCTGAAAGTGAACCGCGGCTCACCGCATCCTCAATCGGGGTGCCGTCGAGGATGCGCTTCACCGGGACTTCAAGCTTCTTCCCCGATAGTGTACGGGGAATGGCGGGTACGACCTCTATGAGGTCGGGCACGTGTCGGGGTGACAGCTGGGTGCGGAGCACCGTCGTGATCCGATCCCGCAATTCCCCGTCCAATTGCGCTCCCGGGGCGAGCACGACGAACAGAACCAGCTCATCAGTCTCACTCCCACCATGGTTCTCGAGATGCACGACAAGGCTATCCGCGATCTCAGGAAGCTCCTCGACGGCTGCGTAGAAGTCGCTGGTGCCGAGACGAACGCCCCCACGATTCAGCGTCGAATCGCTGCGACCGGATATCACGCAAGTGCCGTCCTCATTGATGGTGATCCAATCACCGTGGCGCCAAACTCCCGGAAAGTCCTCGAAGTATGCCGCTCGGTACTTCGAACCATCGATGTCTCCCCAGAAACCCACAGGCATGGAGGGCATGGGTTCGGTGATGACCAGTTCGCCTTGCTCTCCAACGACAGATCGGCCGTCATGGTCAAATGCGGCAACCGCGCATCCGAGGTACCGGCAGCTGATCTGACCTGCCGTCACCGGCGTCAACGGTGAGCCTCCTACGAAGGCCGAGCAGACGTCCGCGCCCCCAGAGACGGAGGAGAGCAGCACGTCGGACTTCACCGCCTCGTAGACCCACGCAAATCCTTCCGGTGGCAGTGGAGCACCCGTCGAGCCAACGGCCGATAAACACGAGAGATCGCTAATTGCGCCAGGCCGTAGGCCGGCCTTGCGGCATGCCATCAGGAACGGGGCAGAGGTGCCGAAGTATGTAACTCCCAGATCACCGCACATCTGCCAGAGACACTCCAGCCCCCCATGCCCGGGATCGCCATCGAACAAGACCACTGGCGCCCCGACCAGTGGGCCCGACACGAGGAGATTCCACATCATCCAACCGGTGGTGGAGAACCAGAAGAACAAGTCGTCTGGCCCGAGGTCAGCGTAGAGCCCGAGATGCTTCGCGTGCTCCAGCGTGATGCCCCCATGGCCGTGCACGATCGGCTTGGGCAACCCTGTCGTGCCCGACGAGTACAAGACATATAGCGGATGCTCGAACGGCACACACTCGAACTCCATCCGAGTGTCGACATCGCCTTCGACGAGCGCATCCCACGGAATCGCCCCCGGAACCCGACCGGGGTCGGACTCGAGGTAGGGCACTATTACGGTATGGCGGAGCGATGGAAGGCCCGCTCGGATCTCCGCCACCTCCTCGGTGCGGTCCACCGCCCGGTTCCCGTAGTGATAGCCGTCGATGACGAAGAGCACCGTCGGCTCAATCTGTGTCAATCGGTCGAGGACAGCGCGAGTCCCGAACTCAGGTGCACACGAAGACCAGACGGCACCGATGCTCGTCGTCGCCAACATGGCTACCATTGCCTCGGACACGTTCGGCAGGTAGGCCGCGACACGGTCGCCGCGCCGAACACCGAGGCCGAGTAAACCGGCGCGACAACACGCAACCTGCCGACGCAGATCGGCGAGCGTGAGCACAACTGGCTGCCGGCTCTGCGAGATCGACCACACGACTGAGTCTCTATCTGGTACACCTGGCGCGGCCAGGACATGTTCGGCGTAATTCAGGGTCGCTCCGGGAAACCACCGGGCCCCGGGCAAGGCTCTTTCTGACAAGACCGCGCTGGGCGGGTCCTGGAAGCGGATACCGAACTCATCGACTAACTCGGCCCAGAACTCGTCAAGGTGGGAGATGGACCACCTCCACGCAGCTTCGTGATCGCCGAGGGAGAGGCGGTAGTTCTCCTGAAGCCGATCTAAGAAACGGCCGAGGCGGCTCTTGGACCGGGCATCGTCAGAGGGCCGCCAAAGCTCAACAGCCGATTCGCGAGACATGCGCGTATTCTCTCATGACCCAGTCGATGGGCTACCCCCCGGAGGGGTAAGTCGTCCTGCCCCACAGAGCGGGCAACTCATCAGACGGGCTGGGTCGGCTTCACTCCTCGATGACGATGGCCTGCTCGGGACATGTCAGCGCGGCGCGCCGGGCGGCCTCCATCAGCTCGGGGGTGAACTCGGTGACATGGACGAAGCTGTGCCCATCCTCCTCGCGCAGCCTGAAGACCTCGGGAGCTGCCATAAAGCACAGGGTGTGACCCTGGCAGACGTCTTCATCGACATAGACGCGCAACTTCGTTCCTCTCTGTGTTGGTCCTGATTGGCCGCTCAGGCGGACGCGGTGGCCTCGGCGTCGAGCTCGGCCTGCCACTTCTCGAGGGTCGCCTCGAGCCCGGGTCCCTGGCGCGTGCCCGGCGGGAACGCCATCGGCGTGTTCTTGTTCCCGTTGATGGTGCCGATGGTCTCGTAACGGTGAAGGCCTTCGTAGTCGATGGCGTACTCGGGGATCCGCTTGAGCGATTCCTGCATGATCGCCTTGAACTGCATGCGCGCCAGGTTCGAGCCGATGCAGCGGTGGTTGCCCAGCCCGAAGGCGGCATGGCGGTTCGGGAATCGATCGAGCTTGATGGTGTCGGGGTCCTCGAAGTACTTCGGATCACGGTTCGGCATCGAGAACGAGAGCAGGGCGCGATCACCCCTGTGGAATGAGTAGCCGGCGATCTCGCAGTCCTGCGTCACCGAGCGCGCCGTGCCCTGCGAAGGACTGAAGAAGCGAAGGAACTCCTCGGTGGCCGTCGTCCACAGCTCAGGGTCAGCGATGAGCCGGGCCTTGCCCTCGGGGTTCTCCGCCAGCCAGCGCCAGGTCTGAGAGGTAAGCGCCGTGGTGGTGTCGAAGCCGCCACCGATCACGAGCATCAAGGTACTCATGATGGCCATGTCGGAGAGGGGCTCGCCGTTGATCTCAGCCTCGATGAGTGTCTTAAGGATCCCCGGTCTCGGCTTCTCGCGGGACCTCTGGGTGTACTCAAAGAGGTGCATCACCATCTGCACGACCAGCTCATCGACGCGCGGGCGATCGGGGCTGTCGGGTGGGGTGTAGACCATGGCGTGCGTCGGCTCGTTGAAGACGACCCAGTCCTTGAGCGGCATGCCGACAGTCGCCATGGTCAGCACCGCTGGCACCACGTTGACGACCTGCTCGACGAAGTCGCCGCGGCCCTCCTCAATGAAATCATCGATGCATGCGTTGGTGAACTCGCGTACGAGGGGCTCCCACTCGACGACTGCCGACGGCGAGAGCAAGGGGTTGAGGATGCGGCGATACGCCAGCTGATCAGGCGGGTCCATCTCCAGGAAGCCGGCGCTGTGCGCGGTGTCGACGAACGGGATGGCGATCCCCTTGTAGATCGTGTCGGGATTGCCAAGCTCGTGGTAGGCCGAGAAGAGATCAGGTCGCTTCTGGAAGGCGCTGGCCTCATCGAGGCCGGTGACGAACCAGTAGCCGCCGTGGTGCTCGCTCCAGGCAACTGGGCACTTCGATCGTGCCTCCGCCGCGATCTCCATCCCGTGCTCGCGGTACTCCTTGGAGTGGTGATCGAAATCGACGACAACCTTCTCAGTCATGACTTCCCTTCAATCGTTCCACAAGTGGTCCGCCGTCCTCAGCATGCCAAGCACTGTGGCCAGCCTCGAGATCTTCGATCTTGAGGCTGGCGACCCCTGCCACCTTCAAAATCTAGCAGTGGCCACGAAGCAGCTGTCGACGGCGGTGTGCGTCAATTCCTTGGTCCAGGTCCACCCCGAGCACTAGATCCTCGCCCCTATCGGGTTTCTTTCGGCTTCCTTTCGGGTTCTCCTTTAGGAGTGATGGGCGAGAGAGGTTCGGTTCACGGTCACCGTGCGCTCCAACAGGTCACCGTGGCATCCTGGCGGAGGTGGAGTGAACCGGTTATGTGCTTGAGTCGCCGTTTCCGAGTTCCGCAACCCTGGCCATCAGGTCATCAACGTGGCATACCAGGAGCACCAGGTTGTCCTGCACGGCCTTAACCACTCGACCCCACTCGGCAAACTCAGCGAGCGTCATCTCTCCGGGTCCGTTCACAATGGCGTTGAGACTCGCCTCTGAAAGCTGAACGGCATCTTCAAGGCTGTGGTAAATCTCAGAGGCTATGGGGCCAAGTTCGTCGGACACCCCGCAATCTTGGCAGTCTACGAACCGCTGTTCTCAGCTAGGACAGTCGATA
>ODAK010000391.1_pt1 | contig 50351 bp, 45 predicted proteins | sample 1539591 | NCBI WGS metagenome assembly ODAK01 (sample SAMEA3539303, study PRJEB22396) | soil metagenome | biome: tundra; feature: field; material: soil | place: USA | collected 2010-05 | depth 0.15 m
AGGGAAGGCATTGACGATTTAAACCGCTGAAGGACTTGAGGCTGCGTGTACTAGTGGGATGAACCGATTTTTCGTGAGGCAAATGGAGGGGATGTCTCTGTCGTCGTGACATCTGGATCTTGTGCAAGATGGTTCCTGAGGAGGCACGTGTGGCAGCAGGATTGAGTCTTCAAACACGACGGGCGTTACTTGAAAACGTGGCATCAGCGTATCGCGAAGCGCCACCGGCAAAGAAACGCGTGCTTCTTGATGAATTTACCCAAACGACTGGCTATCATCGCACCTATGCCCGCTGGCTATTGAAGCATAGTGAGGAGGTCCTCCAGACGGTCATTCGGCATCCGCGCCAATCGCGTTTTGGACGCGCTCGTGCAGGCATGGAACGCAAACAATCGCAAGTGTACCAAATGCCTGATTCCCTTCCTGCCCACCCTGCTCGATGCGTTGGAGCGCCATGGGTATCTCCATCTGATATTTCCCTTCACGGGCAAAGAGAAGATACCCTCTTTCTGCCTCATTGCCCAGATATCCATCTGGAGATACACTGAACAGATGTTTGTCGGATCTTGATTGGATACCACGCCTTTCCGACTTTTTAGAATGGATGACCCAAGTAGCCAGCACAGGATAGGCACACGCCTGCTGCAAACGGCAGAGCAGCAGGCGCGGCAACACCACGTTTCCAAAATCGCGCTAAATGTCGCACAGGAGAACAAACCAGCGTTTTCCTTGTATCAGCGTCTGCATTATGTTGTCACGCAGAAGACCACCCTCTATCAACATCCCTATGTACGTATGGTAAAAACATTGTGAGCCTCCAATACACGAGTATAGTTTGCTTTTCATTCGCCGTCGTACTGCATCGGCTTTCTTGATCACCAGCGCTCCTATCCCTCTCATTATCACCTGATTCTCTCCACCACGTTATGCATCTACTGATCCAGGCTCGGTATCATCTCATCCCTCCTCTCGCGCATCAGGTGCTGCTCTTGTATGAGCAGCAACACCGTCAGACCAATCATTAGCAGAGCATTGGCTGGATGGATCGCAGCCAGGAGCGGGGTTCTTTTGCCCAGAACTGCCGACGTTACCTCGATCAGGGTCAGCACAGGCAGCACAGCGCTCAAGATGATCATCCTACTAGACTGTCGCGCAAGTCTCCCCGCCACAGGCAGCAGCAGCGCCAGTAGCAGGAGTAGCACTCCTATATAACCATGGACCGCCCGCCCCCAGTGCGTGGTCGCGAACAGCGAAGGTCCAATGAGCAAGCCCTCGCTCACGATGCCTATCAGGATCAGACTGGCCACTCCCAGGTAGAGCTTTTGCGTCCAGTGGCGAGCCACAGGAGATTTTTGAGAAGAGACGTGCATTGTAATTCCTTCCTTATGAGCTAAACAGAGTAGCAAACCTATAGACCTACTACTGTAGCGGATTATGGTCGACGCTTTTCGAAGGTTACTTCAGGATAGTGTGTCGTCGGTCCATTAAGCAGCGCCTCCGGCTCACCCTTGAGATGTTTGTTGAAGAATGCTAGCGAGTATGCATTGACGATATCATGCGTCCGCTGGCTACCGATCGGCCCGCTAAAGCCAATCGTTGGGAAAAGCGGCGATAGAAGGTCAATGTCAGTGAAATCGATGTGATACGCCCCAGGTATCTGCACAAAGTAGCCATCCCCTGGCAAGCTGTTATACACAGCGCGCATAGTGGTCTGCGTTTGCTCGATATCCTTCTCTGCCCAGCCGCCAGCTGTTTGCCTTTCGAGTCGCATCGTGTCGGCAGGTCGGGTAATCCACATGGCTGGTTGCTGCAAGCCCTTCTGAACCACATCGGCGGCCATAGCAACATCTATCACCAGGCAGGCCTTGATGCGTGGGTCTTTCAAGCAGGCCTCGGCACTAACCATACCGCCGAGTGACATTCCAAAAATGCCGATATGCTGGAGATCCAGTTTCCCGGTCAGAATACCTTTCGCGTCAGCCGTATTGAGAGAAGTAATCTGGTCAAGCGTGAAGCTGACATCCTGAGCAAAATACGGGATAATCCCGTCTTTGAACGTCTGACCGTTGAACTGTGGCGCTTTTTCGGCTGGACTGAGACTCTGGTTGATTAAAGACTGTACCTGAGTGAATAGTCCGGTTATTGCTATTTGATGTCCATCTGGGAAAACCACCGTCGCGGCAGCACCTGGCTGATCGATACCCACGACGATATAGCCATGCGAGACCAGGTCCTCAACCATAAAGGTGTCCATCTGGCGATAGCCAGTGAGTCCTTCCAGTAAAATGAGCACCGGATAGCTGGGTTGATTGTCCGCTACGGGCACAGACTCAGTAGCATTTGTCGTCACGTATTTGAGATAGTGTAAGGAGAAATCTGGAAAATTGTGCAGCCGCGTCAGAGCCGTTGTAACAGCGTCGGCATCTTGTATATACGGAGCATGCGAGGACGATGAACCCTTCCTGGCTGGATACCACACCTGCACCATCAGCTCACGACGCATATTTTTGTCAGAACTGAAAACCTCGCGACGACTGACGTCCGTCCAGTGGTAGGTTACTGTACCGATGGCGTACGGTCCGCTGGGGCGAGGAAAATGAAAGACAGGGAGAACAATTGGAAGAGCGGCAGAGAGTCCCATGCTAATGATACACAGAATAAGCGCAAAAACCACGACAAAGCGATTGGTGAGTATCCGTTTGACGATTCCATTCGCTGGTGCAAAGCTCTGCAGCAACCAGGCGAGCGAGAAGAGTCCCGTCAGCACATATGCGGGAATCATTTGCCACCGTGGTCCCTCCATGAGTACCTGTACAACTGCTAGAGAGAGCGTGATGAGTACTACGCATCCCATCCAGCGTGTGGCGTGGAGTCGTGGAATGGCTACTATCAAGAATGTCAGGAGATTGGTGAATAACAATAGGATTTCGACTGGTCTCATCTTCTTCTACCTCATTTTTCAATCTGTTTTCATCATTTACAATGAGAGTCTAGCAAATTGAGCATGATGAGGCATCGGCAATCGAACGTATTCTACAACTGCTCTGAAAGTGGCAGGAAATGCAGCAATGATGAGGTGTTACCTAGGCAAAGGTTCCCCATGAAGCCTGGATGGGACATAGAAAGAATAACGGGTAGCTAGATCAGGTCGTGTTCGAGTGCAAAGTAGGTTGCTGCATTGCGCGAGGAAATATTCAATTTTGTGTAGATGGAGCGTAGGTGAGCATTGACTGTGCGTGGACTGATGACGAGCGCTTCAGCGATCTGGGCATCGGTCAGTCCTCGTGCGACCAGTCGCAGTACTTCTTCTTCCCGCGCGGTCAGGTCATGTGAGAAAGGCAGATGGTGACGGGTCCTGCGGGTGCTCCTGGTAACCGGCGCGAGAGGCTGGCTGGAGAGCGTGATGTGTCTCATTGCTGCCAGCGCTTGCTCCAGTGTCATCGCTTGCCCCTCGGCCCATGCCACGGCGAACGCTTCCTCGCCGAGTTTAGCATGTACGGACGTACTCGCACGTGCGACAAAGGCACGCTCTTCGGGGAGGAGGGCACACAGGGCTTCGGCGGCACCCCACAGCCGGACAGCCTCTGTCAGCCGTCCCAGAGCCGTGAGGGTCACGCCAATCCCCTGCAGATTCGTCGCGATGGTAAGCGGCAAGTTCTCGTCTACCTCGCTCAGGAGCGCCAGGCTTTCTTCGAACAGCCCACTCGCTGTGCCATGTTTCCCTCCTCAAGGGCTAAGCGCCCTAGAAAGGTGAGAGTGCCGATGATGCCTGACCGGAAGCCTATCGCTTTGGAGAGCGCGAGATGCTCCTCGGCGTATGCGCGTGCCTGAATCACCTCGCCCCGGGCAGAGAGCACGTGCTCCAGGAAGAAGAGGGCGTTCAGACTACCGAGCGTGTCACCTGCCTCCCGGTGGAGCATGAGCCCTTCTTCCAGCAACGTTTGTGCTCTGGTGTCCGCGCCTTGATCAAGCGCGATCTGTCCTGAGAGATCAATCAGATAGGCAAGGATGACTTTTTCATCCAGGTTCCTCGCTGTTGCCAGCCCTTCCTCGGTGTATAGGCCGGCCATTGCGAAGTCACCGATGATCCACGTGATCATTCCAAGTAGATAGAGTGATCGGGCAAGATGGCGTGCATTTCCCAGTTCGCGCTGCAATGCGACTGTCTCCCTGTCTGGTATCGCACCTTTCTCATGGTCGTCCTGTTCAAACGCCGGGGCTCCAGTCGTGAAGAGGGCCTTCGCTCGCATCTGTACGGGAACATCCTGGCGGCTGGCCAGGGCATGTTTCAGGAAGGTGCTGCCTGCGCTCAGGCGCTGATGTCCCTCCCAGAAGTGCAACAGGACGTTCTCCAGGCGCAATGCCATCTCGCTTGCGGGTCGCTCCAGCACCCACTGCAAGGCGGCGCGCATGTTGGCATACTCGCGTTTCAACTGCTCCAGCCACACGGCCAGCTCAGCACCCCCGAGTTGGGCCTCTGTCAGTCCCAGGTAATATTCTGCGTGGACCTGTCGAGCCATCTCCAGTTCCTGGGTGGCGACGAGCGCTTCCAGACCATACTCCCGGATCATCTCGTGCAGCAGCAAGCGTGATGTGCGATCCCCTTGATCGCCCTGGTAGAGCAGATGCTTATCGAGCAGGGATGTCACCTCGTCCAAAACCTGTGCGCGCTCGCCTCCCAGCGTGCTGTATACTGTCTCCGCCGCTTCCAGCGTACATCCGTTGACGAAGACGGACAGCAGGCGAAAGAGGCGCTGTTCCTCGTGAGAGAGCAGGTCGTAGCTCCAGGCGATGGTCTGACGCAGGGTCTGCTGGCGGGCGGGCAGATCCCGTGGCCCACTCGTTAAGAGGTGTAGTCGATGCTCCAGCCGTTCCAGGAGCGTTTGAAGAGATAGCACTTTGAGCCGAGCCGCCGCTAATTCCAGTGCCAGGGGTAAGCCATCCAGACGTCGACAGATTTCCGTGATCAGCGGAGCCGTGAGGGCGGTCAGCTCTAACGTGGGCTGGACCTCCCGTGCCCGCCCTCGTACTCCGTCCCGATTGATACGGATAAATTTTCGTTCACTGATCTCTTGAAGATCCTCAACATCGTTGAATGCCTGGATTTGTGCCGCATTCACAAGCGCACTATCTCCGGCAGATAATTCGATCACCTTTTCTCCCGATGGCAATGGGAGGGGAGTGGGCAGAAATGAAGGGGTCTGCGGCTGTTCCTCGTTCTCATCATCCTCATAGTCGTGCGGCGAAGTGGTCACGATGTAAATAATCCTTTCTGTGTTGGAGAGATTGTAGACATAGACGGTCGTACGCGGTGTCAGGGCGGCTGATGTCCCAGGCGGGATAACATGGCGCTTTCTCCATTTCAACCAGGCACGTGGCCCATGTCTCCCATAGCGATGATCCATATTTTTACTGTGGGAAGGCAAAGGGAAGGCACTACGAAGATCTACAAGGATAAGTATACGGCTAGAGAAGAAAGAGTCAACGAACAAGAGTTCACTCAGAAGTGGTTATGAGTTTGCCGCAGGAGCGTGAAACGATCCTTGCCCATTCGTAAAACGTATCTCTTCCTGCTGAATCAGCACGATCATATCCGGATGATGATCATGGCGACGATCAACGAATTGCAGTGTGACCGGAACCAAGCTCGCATTTGCTTCATAGAGATGCGGCCCAAGATACACCTTTGCATATGTTGCGTCACCTCCTGGGAAGTCGATCACTTCGATCTGCCCATTGAGATTGAGTGCGATGAAGTGGCTCGGATGCGCAGGGCTATCGTTCTGACCCACAACGGCGTCGACCTGGTAAGTTCGTGGGCGTCCATAATGCAGGTCATCGAGGCCCGTTGCGACCCATCCCACCAGGAGCTGGCCCACAAACACCAGCAGAATGGCAAGAATCATCCCGGTGCCAACCCCTATCAAGAGCAAACGCTGCTGCCATGAAGATGATTGGGCTTTCACTGATTTCCCTACAAGGACAGGTGTTGTCGTGATCGCTTTCGGCAACTGGGTCTGCGTGCGTGATGCTCGTGGGATCCGTGGCGGTTCTGTGAGCTTCACATCTAATCCAATGGGCCGATGACGCAAGGTACTACGCGGGATGAGTTGGTCTTCAGAAGTGAGTGCAGGCATAACCGTTTCTCCTTTGGGTAGAGAGACAACAATTCCAGGAAGAAATAGCCGCCTGTGCGGGAAATAGGGGAAGAATACCACCTGTGAAAAGTATAGCTGAGTCTCAACGATGCTGCCACCCAGTTATCCACCAATTTCCATCTCATTTTGTGGAACAAATGTGCAAAAGTAACGCATCAGTGTGGAGAACTGTAGTACAAGATTGTCCGTGCTCAAAATCGCGCAAATTTGGGGTATGGTAAGGAATCGTTCCTGGAACAGCCATATGAGCCGTTCCTGCTGCTTTCGATACCTTTTCTTCCTATATTCTTGTCATTATGGGGAAAAGTCTTTATACTCCTAGAGGAATATCTCAGTTCTTATGGAAAGGAGGAATGGGCGCTTGATGCGGCAGATACACTTATCTCCTCTACCACTCATCTGTGTAGCCGCGTCTGAAGATAGGGAATGGCTCGGTCGATGGGAACGGCATCTTTCGGAGGGTTATGCAAAAACCCCCAATGTGGGGCAAGTACCTATCGAGGTATCAGAAGAGCAACTGGCCGGTGTGGAACTGTATTTCTCTGCTGATGACCTGCCCGCAGCCATTACCCGGCTTGAGGATGCAGGTGCTCGTACGTTAAGCACTCTTGCTGTGCGTGATTGGGGAGATGAGGCTGCTTATTTTGCCGACCCCGATGGGAATGTACTCGTCGTTGCACGCCCGGCTGGAGCTAATCCCTGAAATGTGACAGTTGACTTTGCACTGCTCTTCCCTACTCCTTTAATTCATCACTTGTCAAGTATTTTTTGATAAGGAGAGATGGATGCAAATAGCCTTTGTGGGTAAGGGGGACAGCGGGAAGCTTCAGTGCAAACTCAGATACTGCTGTGAAGACCAACTTTCCACTGCACTGGTTGCGGCGGTCCGCTTGAATTGACAAAAACGGTGCGCAACGATCCTCTCCTGGAGCGCTTTTCCCAGCGTCTTCCTGGTCGATTTCCATGCTTCAGATCAAATTTCCACCCTTCAGTTTAAAAAATCGTCAGCCCTTCGGTTAAGGTTCATAACACCCTGGCAGGAAGTTCTCAACAATTCCTCACAGAGGGAAGAGCCAGGGTGTTATGAACCTGGCTCAACAGCTTGTCCATGAGGTGCAGCATGTATCTCCAGATACTCCCCCCTCCACCCACGCCTCAAGCTTCTCAAAAGCTTGAGGCTTCCCTACCCTTTTCCTCCAATTAGAGGAAGCAAACAAGGGGGCTCCTTTTGAGAGGGGCATTACAACTTGCTTGGGAGGTGAAGAATCTTGGGCTGCGTGTCTGGCTTCAACGAGCGATAGGAGCCTTCCTGGTGCTTTCTGTGAATCTCTGGATCGTAGAGCATTGGTGGCGGTGGCTCTTCTCCTGATGGCACCCTGCTGAGCGTTTCTTGATCGGTCTTCAGCAATGCAAAGATCATGGAAGTCATTTGCCCAGCGAGCCGCCCGAGCACTTTCTTTTTCCCTCGATACTCCTTCACACGTTCATCATAGGTTGCCATACGAGGGAGTAAGCGATGATAGATACGCGCCCATTCCCCGTCAAGCGTCGTGGCCCGTGCAGCCATGAGAAAGAGCATTTGTTTCACAGGACGTACCCCTCCTGTGTGAAAGCTTGGTTCGATCAAAGGTGACTCCCGTTTGATGTCTTGTTGGTGCCCAGCCAAAGTAAGACTTCAGTTCACTCGCTTTCTCGAAATTATCAATGTGCCCTATTGTTGCGATGATGGTCGCGGCCTGCACGGGGCCAATGGGTGGCATCGAGAGCAAAATTTGTCCTTCACGGCTGGTCCTCACGATGTCAGCAATCTCCGTATCGAGGCGTTCTAAGTGTTCCTGGACCAGACGCAATTCTTTGATTAACAACTCTTGCTCAATCTTCATCCCGCGCAGACGATCCTTGTTGGTGATACCAATCGTCTTCTCGGCGAATTGCTGAAGACGGAGCAGGTTCGCTTCTGAAGGAAAATATTTCACCCGCGTTTCTCGCAATGCAGAAAGACTGGCCGAGGCAATGTCGTGCGGGGTCGGGAACTTTTCTCGAAAGGCAAGAGCCACTCCGAGATTAGGGTCGTGAAAAATGTGCGTAAACTCAGGAAAGAGCTCATCACAAATGGCGGTCAATTTGTTTCTCAGCCGTGTGCGCTGATGCGAGAGTTCATAGCGATGTTGCATAAAGCCTCGTAATTGCATTGCGGCTTGTGTGGGGTGCGCAGTCCGTCGAGCCAGCTGCATTTTCTCTTCAACCTGGGCACCTAGTTCTAATTGGGTATAGAGCCTATTGGCCAGGCTAAGAGCATCACGCTTGTCCGTCTTCGTCATGCCTTTCGGACGCTCCTGAACATGGATGCGGTAGACGGTAATATCCCACTCCAGAAGATACTGCTCAAGATTTTTGTGATAGTGGCCAGTGTGTTCAAGCAGCACGGTTGCCTGTTCAAGGGGCACGTATTCTCGCATGCGGTCTACCAAAGCACGGAAACCTTCGCGTGACTGCTCAAAGACAAACGTTGGGCACCCCTCGAACCGCTCGTGTCTTTGGAGCAGGGTTCGTGAGAGAAAGCCGGCCACATGCCGGGATTTGCCCACATCGACCCCGACGTAGAGCGTTTCATGAGGAAGCATCGGGATGAGCGCCATGTTTGCGCATGGCTTTCTTTGAGCCTGCCATCTCGCGAACCCTCCCATACATACGAGGGAAACGTCTTACGATGTGCGTGTTGGGTGAGAGAGGCCGGGAACTGTGAATGTGTCCTACCCAGTTACACACAAAAGGTCTGCACTGGCGTCCTCATAGGTTCATGCGCGTATCGTAACACATTCCCCACTTAACCGAAAAGAGTCGAATTCCAAATTTACCAAAGGGTTCTCCAGTTCCCACTTCTCAGAGTAGCGAGCTCTCAGTGCCTCCCTCACAGCAAATATACCCAATTTCTTGTGTAGAATACAAGCTGTTGTGTGTAATTTACCATTAGGTTGAGGCAGATCCACCAGGAAATCATCAGAAAGCTCCAACAGAGCCAGCAGCCGAGCAAGCGGCTGGTCAGGATCGTCAGTGATCAGAACAACGAAACGTGGGAACCCCACCATATCCCTTCTGGTCACAATAAAACCTGTGAGAACATCGTGAGAAGAATACTCTATTATGTGAGATGGTTGAAATACTTTTTTAGTATACTGCCTGACGAGCTAATAGATAGGAATGTACTTTTCCTATATTTTCGGAAAAAATAGGCATAGAGCACTTCCTTTTGCTCGCCAGTTGAAGTAAGGAGGCTCTTTATGCACGTTTCATTTTCTCAACGACGACCTATCCTCTTTTCTGTTGCCATTCTCGCCATCGTGATGGTCATCTATTTGATCGCAGGTACAGTGACCTATGTATTCAAGCTCCCTACGCTGGCAACCTACATCATTGGTAATAGTATCCTGGCAGTTGTCGCTGTTCTTCTCCTCAGTCGCCTTCATTGGTGGCGTGAATCAGGCTTTCGCCTCCCATCCAGGCCACATTTTCTCTGGTTATTCATCATCCCTTGCCTTCCAGTCTTTTCCAACGCTTTCTCTGGTATTGGATATCCCGGACTGGCGCAACTGCTGCTCTTCTTTGCTCTTGCCCTGGTTGTTGGTTTTGTAGAAGAAGCCTACTTCCGTGGGATGATACTGCATGCGCTCGCTCCTCGTGGACCCTGGCAAGCTGTGATTGTGTCATCCATCTTGTTTGGCATCGGGCACTTGTTCAATCTAGCTGGTGGTGCCAGTCTTGAGGCAACGCTTTTCCAGATTGTCTATGCGCTTGCTATTGGTTTGATGTATGCAGCTCTACGATTGCGTACGCAGACCCTCCTCCCCTTGATTCTCTTGCATGGCCTGACAGATTTCTTCGGATTCCTTGCCCAGAACTCAGCAGTCGAGGCGAATAACTTGAGCGTGCTCTCTGTTGTTATCATAGTGGGAGAGATTGTTATCTATACGGTTTACTGTATCATTCTGATGCGCCAAGTGAAACCGCAGCCACTCAGGACGAATACGAGGCAACGCTCAATCCCACCCTTGTAACTAGTTGAGATCGGTAACTCAGCAGACATAGACGAAGAAGTAAAGTAGATAATTGGACATTATCCTCTCCCTGACGTTTCGCGAGAACTCGTTTCTGTTGCCAATCGTGCGTATTCAAGAAGAGCGGGGCAAACGGTAATCTCCACCGATCCCTATCACTACGTGCGCCATCCGATGTATGCCGGCGGCCTTCTCCTGTGTCTTGGGACGCCCCTACTACACCAGTGTGAGGAGTAATTTTCCATCGGAGTCAATGCGGTGGTGCATCGGAGTGGCTCTCAATCAAGGACAGGCGCGCTTTAAATAGTAGAGGTAATGCATTCAATGAAGGATGACGAACTCCGCTTTTCCACATCAATGAGGGAGGTCGTGTATTAACCGAACGGAAAACGGGTCTCCCGCTGATTTGGTGAATCCGCCAGCTTGCTCATTTTGACGTGCCTTGTGTGGAAAGTGTCTCTCGTCGCTGTTGCAAAGCTGCGAAGCACCGGCAGTCGGGATCATTACGCAGGAGTGCAGCAGGATTGGCCAGGATCAGACGTTAAACGGCAGCAAGCACCTCTTGAATAGGGATGCGTCGTGCTCGGCACGAGCCAATCATGGCTTCCTGCGTTGCAGGGCGAAGTACTGGCTCGATGTCGTCAAACCGGTGACTCTGGCCAGGAATGTTGGAGAGTTCCATCCACACCTGATCAGCGGCTTTGGCATACCGATAGAAGCGAGAGCGGCCTAGTGCAGGTTCAAGGAACCCCCTGTGTAAAAGCAGAAAATATCTGCTATGTTGCGAGGCATATACAGCCCAAAGAGAGAAAGAGAACTGGGGGGAGCTTTTTCCCCGGTGAGAGGATTGTGCCGTGGACTGTCCCGATGTTGTCAGAGATGTGTTGTTTCCGAGGAGAGCATCTCCCGGAGGGAGTGGGCAGCACAACTGAGATACCCCTGACGACGGTAGATCAGCATCACTGGGACCGTTGTTTGTAACGCGGCGATGGGAAGGACTTGCATGGTGCCCAGACGCAGCTCCTCTTCAATACTACTGGCAGGCAAAAGGCCAAGGCCAAAGTCCGCTTCGATCAACCGTTTCTGGGCCGTCAAGCTATCAATTGTGGTTATCTCAGCATCTTCCAGACCGTGCTTCAAGAGTTGCTGCGTAAGAAGACGGGCAAATGGTTCGCCTGATGATCCCATCCCTGTAGGAAAGTTGATCCAGGGAATGCCTTGTAACGCCAATGGCTCGGTTGGGGTTCCCGTGACCAGGTGCGAATGGGCGGAGGAGACGACTTGCAACGGTTCGTGCATGACTGGCTGCGAACACATGATTTCGGTGCGAGGATCAGCGAAATAGCGCAAACCCAGGAGCGCATCCCCTTGTTGTACGAGATCACTTACCTCAGCACTGCGGGCAGTGCGCAAAAGCAGGCGCACACGGGGATACGACTCACGAAAAGTCTGGAGCTGTCCGGTCAGTCGAGTGCTTGCCAGCGTTCCTACTAAGGCCAACGTGATGCTGCCTTGCTCTTCTTCATCAAGGGCACGTACCGCCGCTGCCCCATCATGCATCGCCGCCAGAACCTGCTGAGCATAAGGGAGAAACGTCTGGCCAGCCTCGGTCAGGCGCACTCCAGCAGGGAGGCGTTCAAATAACGGAGCGTCCAGTTCTCGTTCCAGCAATTCAATACGGCGGCTGATCGCCGGTTGTGAGATGCACAGGACCGTCGCAGCTCGTGTGAATCCCCCCGCACGGGTGATGGTCACAAAAGCTTCTATCTCATTCAATTCCATAACCATCAGTATAGCTGATGGGGAAGATAAAGACAATCGATTAGACACATGAGCAAAGAGCCTCTATACTCGGTTGTAAGGAGTTTTTTCAACGACCAAAGCCTTGGAGAAAAGAGAGAACATGAGGATACAACCCCCGCGCAATCCTATCGAAGCGGCGACCCACCCCGATCCGTATCCCTATTATGCGGATCTGGTAGCACACAGGTCCCTGTATTGGGACGAAACGATCAAGTGCTGGATTGCATCAAGTGCGGCAACTGTCACAGCCGTCTTGACTAACAAACTGTGCCGCGTGCGTCCACCAGCGGAACCAGTTCCCACCGCGCTGCTGAACTCGTCTGCTGCCGACATCTTTCGCCATCTGGTACGCATGAATGACGGCGAGCCTCATCATTGCCTGAAAGGAGCGGTGACATCGACGTTGCAGGTAATGAACGGAGATACCATTCTGGCACAAAGCAAAACCTGGGCAAGGCTTCTGACCGATGAAATGAAACCAGAGAGTGATCCTGGCCGTTTGGCAGAATTTGCTTTTCGCCTGTCAGTGTATGTTGTTGCCAGCCTCCTTGGCATTCCTGAGACGCAATTGCTACAAACATCGTTGTGGATGAGCGATTTTGTCCGTTGCCTTGCACCAGGAAGTCTCCTTCAACAGATTGAGCAAGGCAAGGAAGCAGCGAGCCACTTGCTGGATCTCTTGCACATCGTTGTGCGTTTGCAGGAGGCAGAAGACACTTCAAGTGGCTTGCGCCTTCTGATGCATGACATCAAGCAGGCTGGATATCCAGACAGAGAAATGGCGGTTGCCAATGGGATTGGCTTGCTCTCACAAGCGTACGAGGCAACAGCGGGATTGATTGGCAATACACTCCTCACACTTGCACGACACCAGGAGGTCTCTGAGCAGCTTTTAGCCGATCCCAATTTGCTTCCCCTGGCCATTCAGGAAGTATTGCGCTACGATCCACCTATTCAAAACACGCGCCGCTATATGGCTTCCAATGGGACAGTTGCAGGAGTAGAGATGGAAGAAGGAGATGGTGTGCTGGTCATGTTGGCAGCCGCCAACCGGGACCCAGCCGTCAATCACAACCCTGAGCGATTTGATTTCTTCAGGCCAGCCCGGCGTCTTTTCACGTTTGGCGTGGGAGAACATGCCTGTCCTGGCGAGATGATTGCCGCTCTCATCGCCAGAGCTGGCGTTGAGCAGCTCATCTGCGCTGGTATCAACGTACCTTCTCTGGCCGAAAGCGTCAGCTATCGCTCTTCAGGAAACACGCGTATTCCACTTTTTGAAGGAGGAAAAGAATGATTGCTATTCTTTTTGAAGTGTGGCCCAAAGATGATGAGTACAAGCAAGCGTACCTTGATGTCGCGGCCCAGCTTCGGACACAGCTCAATGAAATTGAGGGGTTTATCTCCATTGAGCGTTTTGAGAGTCTCTCCGAACCGGGAAAACTCCTCTCACTCTCGATTTTCCGAGATGAGGAAGCTGTTGAAGCGTGGAGGCAGCTTGAGAAACATCGTGCAGCTCAAGCATTTGGGCGAGAAAAAGCCTTCAAGGACTATCGGCTCAGAGTTGCCAGTGTGATCAGAGATTATGGAATGTTTGAACGTGAGCAAGCTCCTTCTGACAGCCGCCGTCTGCACGGCTAAGTCTGGATAGATTTCTCACGCATGTAGCAACAGGCCATACTGGTGCAACAAACGAGCAGTTTGTTGCACCAAATCTGTTTTGCCCTCTCCTGTTGAGAAGATACGCGGACCTCGCGCTAAGAAGAAGAAACAACATATGAAAGCTCCTCTCTTTGTCAGAACATTGATCCCAGACGAACAGACGAAAATCGAAGCGGGATTGCGCTCCTTCGATGCCTTTACCCTACGTCGAAGCCAGATCCTGTTGGCATCCAGTCGAGAGCAACGCCCTGCAGTAATCGCCCGGAATCTAGGCTGTGCAAGCCAAACTGTTCGTAATGCCATTCATGCGTTCCACGAGAAAGGCTTGGACTGCCTCAAGCAAGGGTCTTCTCGACCGAAAACGGTGCAAGCGCAGTTCGATCAGGCCAAATGTGAAGCGTTGCGAGCCGTGTTGCATCAGAGTCCACGGATCTTTGGAAAAGCGACCAGCCTCTGGACGCTGAAGTTAGCTGCAGAGGTCTGCTTGGAGCAGGGGGTCACAGTGAGCCAGGTGAGTATCGAAACCATCCGAGAGGCCATCAAGCGGCTTGGGGTCGGGTGGCAGCGCGCCAAACACTGGATCACCAGCCCCGATCCCGCGTATATCAGAAAAAAGAAACGGCGTGATGCCCTGATAGCTCTAGCACAACGTTACGGATGGGAGGTCGGCTACCTCGATGAGGTGTGGTGGAGCAGGGTGAGCCAACCTAACCTGCACAGTTGGAGTGAAGAGGACGAACCCCTCCGTTTACAGGAACTCGCGGCGGACAAGAATGATCCGGACCCCAAAGCCCTGGCGTGTTATGGGATGCTTTCCGCCGACACAGGGCTAATGCACCTGCGCTTTGTTTCAGGACGTCCGGTCAGCCAGGTGACGACCGATTTTCTGGAATGGCTGTGTGAGCGGGTCCAAGCGCAGGGCAAAAGCGTGCTGGTGCTTATTTGGGATAACGTGTCCTGGCATGTGAGTAAGCAGGTGAGAACCTGGCTGCGCGAGCATAATCACGCGGTGCTGCAAGACGCTCAAACGGGAAAAGCAGGCGTGCGCATCATTCCGTGTTGGTTGCCCATCAAAAGTCCCTGGCTGAACTCGATTGAACCGAAGTGGGTCCATGGCAAGCGCGCTATCGTCGAACCAGCTCGGCTTTTGACCGCGAGCGAACTCCGACAACGCGTCTGTGATTACTTTGGCTGCGAACAGAGGGAACTGCTGACACAAAAGATCTCGTGATTCTGCACGCGTAGGGGTCTCTGCTCGAAGATGAAAAGAGGGACAAACCACATGTGGTCACCTGTCCTAATTCGCCTGACAGGGAAAGATACGTGAGTGGTTGTCTGTGCCCTCTACTTGTGGGCCAGAATACTTAAACAAGACGGCGTGTGAGCATACATGTGCCGCATTTCCTCCGGGAGGTAGCCCTCTGGCACTTCCCCGACGAGACTCTCTGCCACTTCGAGGATCGTCAAACCACTCGCTGTAATCGCTTCCTGGTAATCGTCCTTGGTATGTGCGATCGTCGGCAGATGATAGGTCACTCCTGCACGCTTAAATGCCGTCTTCCACCCATAGAGAGTATGGACCGGATGAAAATCGGTAATGAGAAGGTGCCCACCGTTTTGCAGCACACGAGCGAACTCTTGAAGAGCATGGCCAGGTCGGGGACGTGGCACAACATCAGTGCGCAAATCAGCAGATCAAACTGATTTGCCTCGAAAGGCAGGCCATCATCCAGCGAGAGGAGTTGAAAATCAATCGGGAGACCTTCGCTCTGTGCAACCTGGCGAGCCACAGCGAGCATCTCGGGGGGCTGATCAAGAGCCGTGACGCTCGCCGTGTCCAGCAAGCTTTAAGGCATGTCTGCCAGTTCCAGTGCCTACATCGAGTACCCTGGTAAACGAAATCTGCGCGAGCAGTCGATCCACCTGCCGTTCTTCAAGGAAGATCAAGCCATTTTGTTCTTGATCATACGAGACGGCCCAGAGGGCATATCCTTCCTGCACGCTGATCTCTCGAAATTCTCTCTCGCTCATGCACCCTCCATTCATACAAAAAGACGATGGGCCTGGAATACCGCAGCAACTTGTTCCAGTATACACTCTCTCTCATCCCCTTTTCAACACAATATGCTCCCTTGCCGGATAGGGCTCCTCACTCTTGCATAGAAGGTCGATTGAAGCTGCACTAAGTACAATCAAGGAACAAATTTGGGATAAGACCTTTTGACCAAGCACAGATAACACCAAAAAGTTGTGTGATTGTACTTAGTTGGCTTCATGGAATGAAGTCGAGATAAATGCAATATCCCCCCGAAATGATGTACACCGTTTCGGGGGGATATGGGATTTGCCCATGGTAAGATATAATGGACCCATAGAAAGAGACCAAAAAAAGAGGGTGGGCAAGATACACTGAACGTATGAAAAGACAACATACAGCGAGCTTTAAATCCCAAGTCGTCCAAGAGTTGCTAAAAGAAGAGAAAACGATCGCTCAGATTGCTGCGGAATACGAGGTGCATCCGACACAACTGAGGCGCTGGAAGAGCATTGTCGTAGATGGGTTGCCTGGCCTCTTTGAGGAAAAGGATTCACTTTCCACGGTGCGAGCGGAATATGAAGAGCGTCTCAACGAATTGTATGGAGATATCGGAAGGTTAACAACACAGTTGACCTGGTTGAAAAAAAAATCTGGCCTTGAACCTGAGCCGCGATGAGCGTTTGCGTTTGATCGAACGAGAAAGTGAGGAACTCTCCGTTCGTATCCAGGTGGAGTTGTTGAGCTTGAATCGATCAGGTGTGTACTATCAGCCGCAACCACCATCACCCGCAGAGGTCCTTCTGAAGCATCGTATTGACGGATTATACACGAAATGCCCGTTTTATGGATCGCGGAAGATTACTGCTCAACTCCAATTAGAAGGAGTGGAAGTCAATCGCAAAGCTATTCAGCGGCATATGCGGGAAATGGGAATTGCAGGAATTTGCCCTGGTCCGAATTTGAGCAAACGGACACAAAAAGAAGGGATTTTTCCCTATCTTTTGCGTCATACAACCAGCCAATATCCCAACCATATTTGGGGATTGGATATCACCTACATCCGCTTGCGAGGAGGCTGGATGTATCTCGTAGCGGTTCTGGATTGGTATTCACGCTATGTGATTAGTTGGGAGCTGGATCAGACACTGGAACTCCCGTTTGTCTTGACGGCACTCGAACGTGCTCTAGCTCAAGCAACGCCAACCATTTGTAATAGCGATCAGGGGAGTCATTTTACGAGTCCACAGTATCGGCAACTTCTTCAAGCGGCAGAAGTAAAAATTAGCATGGATGGAAAAGGACGAGCTCTTGATAATATCTTTACAGAAAGGTTGTGGAGAACTATTAAATACGAAGAAGTGTACTTGCATGAGTATAGCTCACCCGCAAGAGGCAAGGCAGCAATTGCGAGATTATTTGCAGTTTTACAATCATCACCGTCTTCATCAAGCACTTGATTACCTTCCACCAGCTTCTGTGTACTTCGCGCCGCAGTCACAAGAAATGGCGAGGCTTCGAGCAGTGAGCAGTGACTAATGTCTGCAAAAACGGCAACAATGGAAGAGATGTGTATTTTTCACGCTTCTCTTCCAATCCTAGAAAGTCTTTTGAATGGAGGAAAAGTATCTTTCCAACGACGTTTTTTTGGACTTGACTTTTGGGTCCACTATAAGAACAGAAAGTTGGAGTAGAAATAAAGGACAAAAATCCTTCTCTCTAGAACAGCATGAATTTAGACCTTAAAGAGACAAAAAAGAAACCTTCTGGCCATTTCTTACCACTATAGCGATACAATTCTAAAAATCGATCTTTAGATCAACTGGAAAAGACCAGCAACCAATGGTCAAATGGCCACCACCAGAATGATACACAGAGAGGTTCTCTATCGCATATGGAAGAAAAAGTAGATGCAGAACTGGTCAGATTGGCGCGCGCAGATCATAAAGATGCGTTCCAGCAGTTAGTTGAGCGCTACCAGATGATGGCGTACTGTCTCGCCCTGCAGCTATGCAGTCAGGAGGAGACGGCACGCGAGCTGGTGCAGGAGGCAACCCTCCAGGCGTATCTCTCGCTCGACCACCTTCAGGACGAGGCACGCTTCAAAAACTGGTTCTATGGCATTGTGTTGAACGTCTACAGAAACTGGATGCGTACATCTGGCCGAAAGCAACCCTTCTCGCTTGAAGCACTAAGCACATCCAGAAACTATGATCTTCTTTTCTCCGCTAGCTCAAGTGAGCTGTTCCTAGATCCACAGGAGGTTGTGGAGGACCGTGAACTGCGACAACTGGTACGCGATTCCTTGCAAATCCTCTCGCGGAAAAACCGACAGGTCGCACAACTCTTCTATTACCAGGACATGAGCATTCAGCAGATAGCCAGCCAGTTGCAGATCTCGCAAGGAGCCGTCAAAAATCGTCTGTTTAAGGGACGAGAGCACTTACGGTCCCATCTGCAGTCCCTCTATCCTGAACGCGCCTCCAGTACGGCTGAAAAGGCAAAAGGAGAGCAAATGATCCCCGTAACCATAGCCAGGATCGAGCAAGATCCATATCATACCGTTGTGATCCTATGGGACGAGCAGAAACAGCGAGCATTACCGCTCTGGTTCCCTCCATATAAAAACACAAATCCGGCGCTCTTGATGATCATGTCACAAGAAGATGTAGTCAGCATGCCAACCACGCTAGAGTTGATGGCAGATATCTTCGCGACGCTGGGAGGAGGACTCAAAAAAGTGGTAATCGATGCATTACAAGGCTCTCTCCTCTACGCCCAACTGCACCTGCATAGCACACATGGAAAGAAAACGCTCAAGGCCCACCTGCACGATGCATTACCTCTGGCCTTGCGTCTGCAAAGCGCATTCGTTGTGAGCGAAGAAGTCTTCAGACGGCGAGGCATCGAACTCAAAGAGCCTGGTATACCCCTGGAGCAGCAACTTAATGCCATCACCAAGCTTGTGAAAAATGTCTTCATACCCATGAAAACAAACGGCGACCTGGAGTTTGCAGATGATCTGACGGGTTGGGAACTCCACACGGATCGCGAACACACTGACTACTATCTGGATAAACAGACCACGTATACAGGGAAGCCCAGCCTGGTTATTGTTGTGCATGACAGCCAGCAGCTCATCCAGTTAAAGCACGAAGATATCCTGGCCGATCCTTACCGTGGGCAGCGCATACGCCTGGCAGCCTATCTAAAGACTGAGAACGTGGAACAGGGCAGCCTGCACCTTTCGGTAAGTGCTCCTTCTCTCGAACCTGGAGAAACATTTCCCGCTTTCTACTCCGCCGACAACCAACAACCCATTGAAGGTACGCAGGATTGGCAGCACCACGAATTGGTCATCGATGTACCCGAGGATGCCTACAGCCTCTACCCTATTTTCAATATGCGCAGCAATGGCAAGGTCTGGCTCAATGGCATGCACATCACAGTAGTAGACAAGAGCGTTCCTTTAACCGGAACGGACCTGATAGCACAGCCATATCCCCTGAATCTGGATTTCAGCCAGGGAAGATCGTTCTGGCAGCTGGAAGGGAGCACTACTAGCGAAGACTACATCTATGGCACAGAACAGACAGAGCAAGGAGAGTTCTATGCTTTCCTCACTGCCGCCATAAAACAACCGCAAGGTGCGATCTCGCTACAGCAAACTCTGCATGGTAAGCGCTACCCCGGCAAGATCGTGCGCCTCTCAGCCTGTATTGCAACAACAAATGTGGCCCAACAAGCAAGCCTGTTCATCTCCACTGGAGATCGCACAGAAGATCGCAGTGAGGTAACGATCACCGGGACAACCGCTTGGATCGACTATGCTGTGGAACGAGCTATACCCGAGCAATGGGGACAGATTTTTTCCTTTGGAATCACCTTGCATGGTCAAGGGGAGATTCAGCTCAAAGGCGTGCAACTCGTCATACAGGACAGAGATAGAGCTAACTAACAGGAAGGGGCAAGAGAAACATGATCCCAGTAACAGTAGCAAAAGTACATACATTCGACGAGGGAGGCTTCAAGGGCATAGGCGTTATCCTCCTGGACGAACAGAGGCAGAGAGCCTTACCCTTGCAGCTATCTCAGCCAGTGGAGCTAGAAGGCATTGCACTGCATAGATCATTCCGAGAAGACCTCGCCCGCACAGCACTTGCCAGACCACGCACACTAGATCTCCTTACTGAACTCCTCAAAGCGCTGGGAGGAGAACTGGAAGAGGTGGAGATTGATCTCTTCCAACAGAATCTGCTTTATGCACGCGTGTGCTTACAGGATCAGCATGGTCGGCACGTTATGAAGGCACCCCTTGATGATGCTTTACCATTAGCGATCAGATTAAAGAGTGCTATTAGCGTGGCCGAAACAGTACCAGAGGATCGGTGGCTTGAGCTTGCGAATGAAGGAACAGCGAGAGAGCAACAGCTTGAAACGATACTGTATACGATGCAGACCAATCCAGCTCTCCTCACAGCCAAAAAGGAGCCGCGCAACCTGGATTTCGCGCATGATCTGCAAGACTGGCAATTTATGAGCGATCCCGAACGTTTCGATTACGCAGTTGAGCAACAAGCAAGCTCTACGGGAGCAGCCTGCCTCGCCATCACATTACGCGAAAATCCGGCCGACGAAAGGGGGATGGCTCCACCGACCTCGGCCCTCATCCGTCATGAAGGTTTCCTGGCCGATCACTATCGTGGTCAGCGTCTACGCATGCGAAGCCTGATCAAAGTAGAGTACCTCCAACACATTCATCTTTACCTGACGGTTATCGGCCCACCAGTAGAGCAGGAAGCCAATGATGCAGATGGGCAACCTTCAAACGCCTATAGTCTGGTAACCGATACAACGGTGGGACCCGCTACAAACACAAAGGATTGGGTCCAGCAGGAATTGACGATTGATGTTCCTGAAGATGCATTCTTTATCTTCTTCCATCTCGTGCTGGAAGGTGTATGCAAGATCTGGCTGGCTGGAATTGGCATAGAGAAAGTGGAGAAGAGCACCACGCCACATGAATGAATAAGGGCCGATAGTATTACTAATGGCTATACACGAGAAGGAGCTATATATGCCCAAACGCAGGTCACAACGTCAGGTCTCGCTGTCTTCGCGGAGGAACACGCGCATTGCTACACGATGGTGGACGATCGGCGTTCCTATTGCAGCCATAGTTGGAGCCATCCTTGGCTCTCTGTTTCTCAGCAGCATCTCGCTTATCCCTTTCAGGATGCTGCTTGGCGCATTTCTGGGTTCTATTGGACTCACTCTGTTGCTCCTCTTCTGCAAAGAAGCTATCGCCGACCCAGGAACTGCGCTTGAGGTGTTGCTCAACGCAGCTCTGGAAGGATGCTGTTTGTCCTTCTTTATGTCCTTGGTCGCCTTTATTGGTGTGGTTGGCGGACTACTCATTTGGTACACAGTGTTCTTGTGAGCACTTGTAGCAGGAGGATCAGACGCGAGACACCAGTCTGATTGATGAAGGGGTTACTCCCTCCGCTGCCAATGCAGAACCGTGCTTGAAGAGGTCCAGACCCAGGACCGAGATACGCAAATTTTAGGACATAGGTAAAAAGGTTAGTAGATGTACTGGTATATATTACCTCTACGTATTGAATGTCTCTGGAACGCAAAAACCTTAGCAGACAGAACAAAGCCTAGATCTGATCAGCATTAGCAGATGAAAACGCCCCGTTTTGACTGGCTTTTCATCCGCTAACCTAAATGAGCGGCAGTATCCCTGTTCCTCATGTGTGAAATGCTCTCAATACTCTTTACTGTGCTTGATGCCTATGTCCTATTTTGGCCTTATCTCGGTCCTGGGTCAGACAGGTCCGCAAACTAGGAGACTTAGACGGAGATATCTATCTTTCCTTCATTGCCCAATTGCGCAATGGCAACCGCGATGAAAATGGATGGACATGGATTAATTCCGCACAGCTCCTCGACTATCGCGGCATCGTACCACGCACGGAAAAAACGGAATCAGGAAAGGTCTATCGCGCAGGTCATCGACACGAGGATCTAGAAGAAATTGCAGGTTGTGTCGAGCGCATGCGCAATACCCGTATCACTGTTGATCAGGCAATCTATGAGGAACCAACTTCACCTCGTAGCAAGAAGAAGGGGCCAAGTAAAAAAACACGCTTCACTCGTGAAAGTCCTCTCTTTCAATTTGGAGATGTTATTCGTAAGGAAGACTTATGGGAAGAAGCCAAAGCAACTCTTCCTCTTGAAATTGCATGGCAGGTAAAAGAAAGCGCCTGGATGGAACCTTTTATCCATGGAACCAATGCAGCAATCGGGACGCTGCTTCAATCCTGTCTAGAATACGATCCTTATCATGAAATATGGGAAAAACGTCTATCTCGATATCTTCTATTCCATCTCCGGACCAATCGGCATAGTACCAGTATTACGCGAAAAATCGAGACGCTTCTAGACGATTTGAGCTTGATTATTGATGAGCGTAACCCCATGCGCACGAAAGACCGCTTTGAAAAAGCCCTGAATAGACTTAAAACAGATGGGCATATTGCCATTTGGCAATATCAAGAAGAGGTACAACTACCTGCCCGTAAGTGGCTAGAGACCTGGAGAGGTCAACATATTATATTCACTGCGCCAATTGTTATTGAATAACACAACAATACCCAACAACCCGACGCTATCGCGTGCATAACCCGACGCTATCGCGTGCATAACCCGACGCTATCGCGTGCATACATGGTGTCTCGATTAGCTTGCGAAGCCAGTTTAGTTTTTTTAATTATCTAATTAGATAATGGCGCAAACGTACTGCTATGCTATCGCGCAGCACTGCGCTACACTACGGAAAAGGGTGGGATACTCCTGCCTGAAAGAAAAGAAACCCTCGCTGCAAACGAGGGAGGAAGAGGTTATCATGTCTGAAGAGACGAACCCCCAGGAAGATAATAGTGTTTTAGCCAGTTTTAGGCAAGTTTTATATCCATTGGCAGAAGCCGACCGTCTGTATGAAGCGGGTAAACCTGTGGATATTGCAAAGGTGCTCCAGCAAGCGCAGTAGGCGATCTATAACGCTTTGACTCCTGAACAAGCCATAACCGATTATTCTGCACATGACCTGTTACTGGACTATTGGAACCAGGTCAAAAGACGCACCAACACGGCCACAACGGGCTTGAGAAGTTTGGATGATGCCTTGTCAGGTGGGATTGAGGCAGCCGCTTCATGAAAATCGCAAAACGACGAACAAACGACGAACGAGCGACGTAGAGACGAGAGTCCTGGTCGACTACACTGTTTCATAGAAGGACCGGGCGACGAACCGATTGAAGGGGTGCATCCCTATTTTTTCGACACAAGGAAGGCAGCACATGGACCAACAACCATTCGATGACACCATGCATTATCTCCCGCCTGTTTCTGACTCGGCTTTTTTCGAGTCCGACGAAGAGACATCAGTACTGGAGGAGGTTACGGTGCAACACCTGGTTCCCTGTTTGGGTCAAGAGATCCTTTTGATCTTAACATCTACAGGAAACGGCTATGTGAGCCTTAACAATAGCTGTGCTGTCTTAGGGCTTAATTCCCGTGGACAACTGCAACGGATTCAGCGCACTCTTCAGATATGTCGTGGGCTTCGCCAATTCGTGGTACAGACCCGTGGTGGCAGCCAGCGCGTGAACTGCCTCCAAGTAGAATGCATTCCTGAATGGCTTTCAGGCATCAACAGTCGCATGGTTACCAAAGAACTTGGGGAAAGGGTTGCTACCTACTCTACCATCATCCTAGAACACGCGCAATGCCTGCTCCATCGTCCTATCACACCCTATCCTGATCTTCCACCATCTGAGGACAGAGATGCCTCTATCCTACCAGTGGATCAGGAGCACCTCCTTCAACAAGAGCTTTTTGCTTCAGGCCAGGAGGCAGTGGAAGACATGCAAGAACATCGCTCTTTGCTCAGCAACCTTCCTGGTATCAGTAGCACTGATACTCTGGTCACCACGAGCTTTCAAGAAGATCGTGCTATTCGAGAGGCTGGCTTGGCTCGGGAGAATAGCTGGCAAGAAGAGCCACTCTCACAACGGATGCGGTATATTGCTTCCAATAAGCTCCATGTGTATCTTGGCGACCCTGACTATCCACTGAGCATGACCGAAACACGAGAAATCATTCGAGAACTTGGAGAAAGTACCGTTCTTACCGCCAGGATTATTCTGGGCTTGTGGAATATACAACGATGCGATCAGTTGCTGGCGAAAGACGGGAGTGCAGCCATTCGTATTAGTGACATTTTAGAGTGGCGAGGCGTTCAAAAGCACAGTAGACCAACCTATCCAGGAGCGACAAAGCGGAGTACGGATGGGTATCAATGGATCCACAAACAACAGGTACATCGGGACATCAAGTTACTCGAACTCTGCCATCTGCGTGGATATCATACGATCAACGTTGAAGGAAAATTTCGTCAGGTACGTATTGATGGGCCTTATTTGCGGGTCGCCTCCGTGCGTGATGTCACCAACAAAACAGAGGCTGATCTCATCGGCTATTTTATCGCCCCTGGAGCATGGATCAATACCTATGAAGAACATGGAAACTTCTTCCTTGCAGAGATCGATCGACGGATCTTTCAGCTCCATCCGCAAAAAGATCAGATTGCTCTGCGCATCGCTCTGTATTTGACAGAACATTGGAGAGAGCACCTTAAAACGGGGGGATATACTGATCCAATCACCATACAGGAATTGCTGATAGCCAGCATGGTGCCTATTGATTCTCATCATCTCACCACTCGCTTTGCTCCTAGAGTGGAAGCAGCATTGGCTACCCTGAGTAAACAAGGGATTGTTGGAGATGCACGCCCCCTGGTCCCTGTCGATACAACACAAGCCCACTGGGGAAAAGAGTGGTTACACACTCCCTGGAGCATCGTCCCTCCAACCAATCTGTTCCAACGCTCTCTTCAAGATCGTCAAAATGAACAAAGAGATCTGCCTCTTCTCTCAGAACAAGCGGGCAAAAAACGGAAAAGGAGGTGACCTTGAAGAAAGCGTTCTTGTAGGGGCGTGCAAGGGGCGTGTATGAAGAGCGATCATGAGGCGCACACCCCACTAGAAATGGGGGAAAAATGATGGTGATCGACAAGAAAGATGCGTGTAAAACGATAAATAGCTCCTCTTTTTAGAAAAGGAGGCAACCATTATTACAAAGTACTGTGCACGCCCCACTACAACCGGGTGAATTCCCCACTACAACCGGGTGAATTCCCCACTACAACCGGGTGAAATTTTACGCTCAATCGGCGTACAGGTGCACAAGAACGACCTACTAGAAAAGATGAGTAATTCCCGGTAAGATAGGGGAACAGGCGAAGAAGGGTATCGCTTCTTCCGACAGAGAAGGAATATCCAGCAATGACATAAACGCAACAAATACGTTCGCAGACAAAAGAAGAGCCAGGCTCAAGTAGCACCCTCTCAAACATTTGCAAATACAGAAGAGTGAGCGACTTGACCCCGGCACGCGATGAAGCTTCATGACGCATGGCGCATGAAGACGGATAGTCATTTGCCTTTATACCCTATCGTGGAAGATCCTGTCAAGCATTTTCGATCAACGAAGACCATTGGCACAGATAGGAGCACCCAGAACGGTTGCTGGGTGAGGATCAAGATTGAGGAATTGAAGGAGTATCGCGGATATTGAAGGGTGGTCCTGTATGCAATCAGTTGAACATCTTACGGGGAGGGCATCCCCGCCAAAATATGATCCTTTTGTCAATACCGAGCACCAGGAGGCGGATCACGACCTCTCCAAAAGCGTTTCACAGGAACGGGTCGATTCCCACACCCTCAAGGCGCTTGAGCATCTTTTGGGAGTGAAGGGCCTCCAGTTTCTGGCCGCCTTCCTGCGCCAGGCCGAAGCCAAGCAGCTGGCTCTTGCTGGCCTTGGCGTCGTTGATTGTGCGGTGATCACGACGAAGACGATCCGTGCGCTCGCCAAACACATTGGCTGGGGATACGATACGACGGAAAAGTACCTAGTCGTCCTCTGCGCACTCCATTTCCTGCACAAAGAGAAGTCCACAGATGACATTGCCTATTTCTTCCCGTTGCATCGCTATACGCCACTACCGGCGACGTTGGATGCCCTGGAAGGGGTCATTGGGAACTACCGACCCAAAGTCCAAAGCTTCGCTCGCAAAACGAAACGTCGCTTCCTGGTCTACCTGGAGCAACAACAGTCGCCTGTTTTGTCCCTGCCGACACCAGAGAGTCTCCCATTTGATCTCGCTGGCGCAGAAGAAGCCATTGAGCAGATTATGCAAGAAGAACTGGGAGCCGGTTTGCTCCCGCAACGACTCCTGGGAAAAATCAAGGGAGTCCTGCGCTATCGCTGTCAGGCGACTGGGGAGCACATCTCAACACAAACGGGCGACTCAGACGACCTTTCCACTCCTGAGAAGTCGCCCATTTCCTTCCCAAAAGGCGACTTTTCTTCCGCTCCTCTCAAACAAGAGTCGCCACTTTCCAAAAAAGGCGACTCTGCTGGTGTGGCTGCCCCACAAAATAGGCGACTTTCTGAGCAAAAAGGCGACTCGAGTTCTCGTTCTTCAGGGTCTTCTTCCTCTGAAAAGTCGCCTGTTTTGCCACCAAAAGGCGACTCGCCAATGACGACTTCCCCTTCGAATGGGCGACTTTCTCCACAGAAGGGCGATTTCTCGCCAAAAACAGGCGACTCGAAGCAAGAGGAGTCTCCTAACGTTAACGTTATATTACATACTTTAATAGATTCTTTTTTAAACGATAACGATAAGAGTAAGGTCATTGAACATCTGCGCACCATTTTCAACGAACCCCCTGCCAAACGTGGCTATTATCACAATCTCTACAAAAGTTATAAGCAACCAGAAGCGTGGCTGGCAGCAGCAATTGAAACACTCATTGCCTACCACAAAAAGGGAACGGATCAGCCTGGCAAATACTTTTATGATCTTTGCGTTACCTTCCATACCACGATTCCACAAGATACCCTTGATCGGGCCCGTCAGTATGGACAACTTACCCATGAACAATTACTCGCAACACTTGCCTCTGCCCCAGCTCCAACGGTTACGAATAGCAGGCCAACTCGCCTTTCTCAATCCCAGCAACCTCAGATAGTGCCACGCTTTCCACGTGAAAAAGACCGCAACGGTCTGACGGCGCAAGAAGTCCAACAGGTTATTGCCCTCGTCAGATCCGATGAACGCATGTGTACGGTGGGTATTGCACGCTATCGTCAAACGGATGGGTCTTCCGCCTTGCTCATTGATAACGGGAAGGCAAAGTATCCACGTCAGGTCTGGATTTATGCAGTGAAGGAGTGTCAGGCACGTTTAGCTAGAATGAAGATACAAAACGAGTTCTTTCAAGAAGGAGAGGTACGATGAACAAGAGATTGATGCAACCGATGCCTCCGAATAACATTGAAGCGGAAGATGCAACGCTTGGGAGTATGCTCATCGATCCAGATGCCATTGATCAAGTAACAGGTTTTCTCCGCGCAGAGGATTTCTACCGTGATGCCAACCGGACGATCTATGAGGTTATCCTCACCCTCCAGCAGCAACGCACGAAAGCCGATTATATCACCATCACCGATGAATTAGAGCGTCAGAGCAAGTTGGACGATGTCGGGGGACCTGCATATATTGCAGGGCTGATCAATCAAGTGCCAACGAGTGCCAATATCGTGTATTATGCACGCATTGTCGAGCAAATGGCGATCTTTCGTCGCTTGATTACGGTTGGAGGAGAGATCGTCCAGTTAGGCTATGATGCTGACGATGCCACAGTCGCTCTCGATCAGGCGGAGCGCTCTCTGTTTGAACTGAGTCAACGGTATCGGCAGGCACAATCATCGGATGTCGGGATGAGTGAGGCAATGAGTGCCTATATGGATATTTTGCAGGAGCGCTATGAGAATCGTGGCCGGGTGATCGGGATTCCAACGGGGTATATGGATCTAGATCGCCTCCTTGGGGGATTACATCGCTCTGACCTTGACATTCTGGCGGCTCGCACTTCTATAGGAAAAACGACATTTGCACTCAATATTGCCTATAACGCCGCAATAAAGTTTCAACGGAAAGTCGGTATATTTTCACTAGAGATGAGTACCGAGCAACTGATCGAACGTTTTGTTGCTATCGATGCTAAGATGGAGCAGCAAAAGTTACGCACAGGCAATTTAGAAGACGAGGATTGGTCGGATCTGGTCGAAGCTTCCGTACGCCTGGCGGGTCTGGGTATCCGGATCAAGGATAAAGCCGGCATTTCACTGATGGAGATGCGCAGTGTTGCCCGACGCTGGGTGCAAGAGTATGGCATTGAACTGATTATTGTAGATTATCTGCAACTGGTCGAATCGAGTGAGGAACGCAAGCGTGATAATCGGGAGCAGGAGGTGAGTCGGGTCAGTCGTGGCCTCAAGAATATTGCGCGTGAGTTGAATGTCCCCGTGCTTGCCCTGGCCCAGCTCTCGCGTGCGCTGGAAACGCGGCAGGTCAAGGTACCGCAACTCTCGGATCTCAGAGAATCGGGATCAATCGAGCAGGAGGCGGATGTCGTGATGTTCATTTATCGAGATGAGGTCTATAATCCGCAGACGGAACGTCCTCGCCAGGCTGACATCATTGTGGCGAAGCATCGCAGTGGGCCTCTGGGTGAGGTTGCCCTGTACTTCAATCAGGCGCAATTGCGGTTTCAGAATCTGGATACCTGGACGGATGAAGAGAATGGAGAGGTCGCATTTGCGGTAGAGGAGGAAGATGATGTATTCGATCTGCCAGCCTTTCTACCAGAAGATGAGGAAACGCTCTAGCTGGTCTCTGGCTATGCTTGATGGCGATTTTCTTTATACGTTTCCCTATGGAATTTTATAAAGTGCGCTTAGGAAGAGAGGTGAACTAATGCTGTGCAAATGTGGCTGTGGGCAGGAAGTTCTGACACAGAGGACGGGGCGACCTGGCGCGTATTATTCTGGAGCATGCTGGGTTCGTTCTCATCGACAACAGAAGCATACTGATGTAACGAAAGTCGAGGATGCCCCAAACGTTGTAACGAAACTGCTTACACCTGAGATTAAGCCGATATTAAAGTACCCAGGTGCTAAGTGGACGCTGGCTCCCTGGATTGTGTCACACTTTCCGAAACACGCTCATTATATCGAACCGTATTGTGGAAGTGCGGCCGTCTTTTTTGCGAAACCGCCGGAGCGTCATGAGGTGCTCAACGATCTGGATCTGCACATCGTGAACTTCTTTACTGTCCTACAAACGCGCTCAGAGGAGCTTGCACGCGCTATAATGCTTTCGCCTTTCTCTGAGTATGAGTATTACCGAATTGAGCGCAACCTCTCCGACGGTGATGAACTTGAGCAGGCACGACGCTTTGTTGTCAGGAGCTGGCAGGCACACGGAGGAACGATCCATCAAGTCAGTGGGTGGAAACATAATGGATTGAAGGGAAATGTCTATCCCGCGCGGCTCTGGAAACAGATACCAGAGCGGTTGATGGTCGCAGCTGAGCGCCTGCAAAATGCGGAGATCCGGTGCAAGCCAGCGCTGGACATTATCGACTACTACAATACGCCGGAGTGTTTGCTGTATATCGATCCGCCGTATGAACTGAGCACGCGAGCACGGAAATATTATGCGCATGAGATGGACACCCAGGATCATAGGGACTTGTTAGAAGTGCTGGCCAGGCACAAAGGGAGTATCATTTTGAGTGGCTACGCGCATCCGCTCTATGAGGAAATGCTCCATGACTGGCAGCGTGTTGAGATGTCAGCAGTGACCGAGCATGGCAACGTTCGCACCGAGGTGCTCTGGCTCAATCGGAAGGCATACAGGAGCCAGCAAGGTCGGCTATTCGACATAGGTTAAGCTCATCATTCTCTCTCTTTTTTCTCATATCCGTGACGAACAGGGAAGTGCCCGTTATACTGAAAACATCCTTATGACCCAGCGCCGAGGTACGTGGAAAATAGGACATAGGTAAAACGAGCAGAAACAGTAAAATATGCTCTTTCCGTATTACGCTGATATCTCCTCCGAATCCTCGCTCTGCTCCGAGTACGAATAAGTGAAGGTCTTTTCCTGGTCGGAGTTTGCGGGTATACTCTCCGAACACTGGAGATGCTCGATCATATACACTGACGGGTGGGGTTCCAACACTTTGATCCCCATCCGCACCAACTTAAGAATTGCTGGGTTTCTTATCGGTGAGAGAGCGGCTCCAAGGAAGCCTTTCACAGAGATGTATTGCCTATCAAAACAGGCAAAAAACACCTTTTTCACCTGCAAAAAGGGATAGTTATGAGTCAAGAAGCCTTCTCTTTATAGCTCAACCATTTTTAAGTTGGTGCGGATGAGGGATCAAAGTGTTGGGACCCCATATTGGATACAACCATCTGCTGTGATAGGTTTTTGCGTCAATCCTAGCCATACCTCCAGTGGGCAAACCCCTACCTCTACTCCAGTAGCCTCGACGGTGTTCTGATTGGGTTTTATCTGGAATGCCAGAAAGCATTATCACAGCGATGTCACAGAAAAGAGTAGCCTTATCCTATGGTTGTAGAAGGTCTATTGAAAGAGGAGCAATGCGCCGATATGAAAAACATGATCATTGTTCTTAACATTATTCAAAAAGTGAAGGAAGGTATGGTAGGAAGTTCTAGCTCTGAAAGGATCTGGATCATCTGGAAACATGATGCCACACCCCCTGGAAAGGAAAGTAACATATGAGTACATTTACACAAGGGATTGAACTAGAAAAGCAAGGAAAGTATGAGGAGGCATTACCGTTCTTTCAACAGGCAATAGAGGAACATCCAGAATCATACATAGGGTGGACACACTTGAGCTATGATTTGTGTGAAACGGAAGAATATGAGGGAGCATTGAAAGCAGCCGAACGTGCACTGGCAATTAATCTTCAGTACGCCCCTGCATGGGTCACAAAAGCTCGCGCACTGAACGAATTAGACCCTCCTCGTCCCGAAGAGGGCATTGCAGCCTGTAAGCGTGCTATCAGTTGTGACCCTAACCTCGCCATGGCATATGTTACCAAAGGGAAGATTCTGGAGAGTCAGCAACTGGAGAATGAAGCGCTGGCGGAGTTTGATCGAGCCCTGGCGATCGACTCTAACTTGTGGGAGGCACTTCTTTGTAAAGCCGGTGACTTGTTTATACTCAACCGATGTAATGAACTCCAGTTAGTCGCCGAACGTCTGATACGACTCGCACCCAACGATGAAAGGGGCTGGTGCTTCAGCGCATTTGCTCTGTACCTAATGAAGGAACACAGGGAAGCACTACAGGCCATCAACCGTGCCTTAGCAATTAACCCAAACAATAGTACGGCTCTAACTTGCAAATCAAGCATCGTTTACGAGATGGGGGACAAGAGCGAGGCGAGTGCGCTTGCGAGGAGAGCTGCGAAACTTGACCCGCAAAACGAATTAGCTCAGATGAGCAAAACAGAGTTGAACAAGGAACGTAATGAAAAGATCATGAGAGTTTCTGGTGCTATCGGCAGTGGGATTTTTGGAGGGATCAGTGAAATGATCAAGGCTGTCTTTAGGCCATAGTAGCATATACGTTGACATATTACCTAGGAGGCCACGTCATTCATGAGTTTACGTCGTTGGGACATTCAAACTGGCAAATGATTGAGTACAAAAGAACCGGCTTCGAGCGTGATCATCTGCCATGTTGGACTCCTCATCTACGAGAAGTTATTGATGAGGAAGTCTCTTACCTAGTAATGCTTGTCGAAGCCGAGATTGGGTTTGTCATTATAAATGTGATTGTTTTATAGGTGACGCTCACTGCTTAGACTTTCACAGGAACGATTATTGTTCTTAGGCATGGTTTAAAAAGTAAAGGAAGAACTAATATGTGGTATAAAGCGATGAGATGGGGTTGGTATTGTGTAATCTTCTGGACTGTTGTAAGCGTAATCGAGTGTGGTGTTGGATCCGGGCAAGGCATAAGTGCATTGATTGGAACGTCCATAGTCCTCATCGGTACAACATGGTTGGGGGCTTGGAAAAGAAAAATGGCATGGAGCCAAATGTCCCAAACACGCAAGTTTTTTTTAGGTTTGTTCACAATTCCTTCCCTAGGGGGACTTCTGCTTGTTGTTCTTGCTCTGAAAATTTTCGGAGGAGTTGCGGATGAGTCTATAGAACGTAACCGACAAAGATCGATTATCCGTGATGGAGTTAGAGATGCACTTAATGACAGATTTTAACGCGTTAAGAAATTGCAGCGAGGTAGAGAAAAGCCCTGGTGAGAGCGCTCTCACCAGGGCTTTTCTCTATCCGAGGTAGGGGTTTGCCTAGAGTTGTAGCGGCACTGGCGGCGATCATCACGGATTGTTGCATCTCTCCTATCTCCGGATTACTAGCCAGCAGCTGCACACGTTGATTATTCTTCTCTCTATAACCCTATGTCCTATTTTCCACGCACCTCGGCGCTGGGTCCTTATGAAAGGAGGTGAAGTGTAGCATGAAGCGATTTTTGCAACTTCTCGTTGTGATCGGACTGATTGCCTCAGCCCTGCTTCGGTTGATGTAAGTCAGTAGAGACAGCAAACATCAGGGAGACCGATATCTCTCTTGAAGAGATTCCTTGATGCTTGCTGTTTTTATTTTGTGTCGTTGACGGCCATCCTATAGCCAAAGGTCTACACTCCTGGGATTTACAGATAGGGCAGAAGTGATAGAGCCAAATATATGTAAATTTGGGAATTATGCTGGTGGAATTTGCATAATTATGCTGGTTGCATAACAAGCAATACGAATAATAAGGAGCACGTCTTTTCGCTCGCAACGAGCAAAATCTGCTCTACAGGCGACCTTATGTAACCTGCCTGCTTACCAACATAATTATACAAATTTCACCAGCATAATTCCCAAATTTACAGACAGGCTTCTACCACATTTCCATGCAGAGTTTGAATAATTGGAACCTCCAAAGTTCCTTAGCGTGGTTTCCCAGCCCGTTAATGCTCGATCCCCATGTATAGGTATTATGAAATGTTACGCAAGACAAATAGGCATAGTGAAAGGGGGAGTATAATATTGGAAGAAGGTGTATTTATCTCAAAGATGAAGGTATAAAATGCAAAAATGGGAATATCAAATTATCACCGCACAAATAGTGATTGTTACAGACCAGTTAAAGAAACAGAAGAAAAATCAGCCAAATAATTTAGATCCAAAGATCGATTGGTCAACACAGACATGGGAGGAAAGGAGTGGAGAGATTTATGCAAGAGTGGCGTGGTCTATGAATGGATATTTGACTTCCTGTTCTAATTGCCTCAATGAGCAAGGAAACCAGGGATGGGAATTGGTAGGAATGACACCTTCCTTACAAATAAGTCAAGGTAGTGGCTCGGCCTTCACAGATTACACAAAGTTTCAGTTTATCCTTAAACGTCCATCAGTTTGAGCAGGGAGAAATGAGCTAAAATAGGGGATCGAGTCAGCCTCGGCCCAATATCTGGAAAGGAATACACGTTAGACCCGCACAACAAAAAAGAGTGCCCTGACCCTACCGATCAGGACACTCTCGCTTACTTCGGTTTCTTACGCCGCGCCTCTATCCAATCGCAGATTTGCAACATGCACAAAACCGTTCCTGGTACAGCGACTAAGAGTAGCAAAAAATCCATGGTTTTGCCCTTCAATCGAGTAATCCCGACTAAAGAGAGCAGGTGCTCAACCCTATCCAAACATATAGCTATTTATTTACTTTTTTTCTGTTGACAAAATGTCAAGCTATTGACATTTTGTCAACAGCTTGACATTTTGTCAACAGAAGCTTAGTATAATGACAACATGAAAAGTGTTGTCACGGACAACATCGGCATCCGTCTCTTGGATAATGTACAGGGGACGACGTTCCATCAAACGGAATAGAGCTATTCCAAGTTTTGGATGTGAGCCTGAGAAGCAAAACACATCCGCAACCTTAATGCCCTGTTCCGTTTGAACCATAATAACCCATGTTATACCAATTAACAAGTCCCTTACCTTGCATAAGTAGACCCATGTTGAACACACAATCCACAAACGTTATGTATTCAAAACTACCTCAACAGGGACTACCCCGCAATTCCAAACTCCTTAGCGTTGTGACAGCGATCTGCCTGTCCTTTTTCCTGGGGAGAACACATGCCTCCTCTTCAAGATAACCCTCCTTATCACGATGATTGTTGACCGCTCATCCTGTCAGATTTTTCAGGGAAATGAAGAAAAACGTCCAGACAAGTTGCTGCGAAAGCGTGAAGGTGTACGGACGTTTAATGTAAATTTTGGAATTAAATGGGTGAATTGTTAAAAAATTGGACAATTAAATGGGTAAGCAAGCAAGCGTCAGAAAAGAGCCAGCAGAGCCATGAGGGATAATTCACCTCATAATTGCTCTCATAGTATATCCGATTTTACCCGTTTTACCGCCCACTTAATTATCCAAATTTCGCCCACCGAATGAAATGATTTACAGCTTGAGCGAGCGATAGAAGCCTTCTTGATGCTTGCGATCCCACGGGATGCGCAACGAGATGTAGTTCATCAATACCGTGGTTTGAGAGCACACTTCGTGGCGCTCTGACTTTTAGAAGGCAGAGGTCTTTCTGGCTCCCTTGCCAGAAAAGCGCAAGCATTGAATGAGCCTGTGGAGGCACTTCAGCCAAATGTGCATCTCGTTGCGCATCCTGTGGGTTAATTCAATGCATCTGCTTGCTGTATATAACGGTCATAAGAGAGTCGTCCTCTGGTCGCGGCGATGACAATCACTGACAATGCTGCGAAAACAATATACATTATTGACAGGTTGACCAACTGATTTTGTGCGCTAGGAATAAAGATCCCCGCCGTGTTCAGTGCGGCATGAAGCAACATCACCAGGAGCAAGCTTCCTCGTGTGTTATTAGAAACCCAAGCAAAGACGGCTGAAATCAGCGTGGTTGTCAGAGTGAACTCGAAGAGAGCGGTACTTACCCCGATAAAGCCTGCGCTAGATCCATTGTAGCCAGGGATAAGGAAGAGTGGCAGGTGCCATATTCCCCAGAAAAAACCCAGCAGAAGACTTCCCGGAAGGGGCCCAAGATGCCGCTGGAGGCGAGGGAGGGCGAAGCCACGCCAGCCTGGCTCCTCTAGAAATGGCCCTCCCGCAAAAAAGGTCAAGACATACGCGAGAGGATACACTGGTAACCCGTTCAGAACCGATGCGACCCCTCCGGGCAGTATCAGAGAGACGAGTGCAATCAGGACAGGAAGAACAACGATGGTTATCAGATACCAGATGAGTCCTACGCGCCAACGTCCATAGCGGCGTAACAATTCCCTAACCTCTGGCCAGCCTCCGATGACTGCAGTCATCATGAATGACGAAAGAGTTGGGCCAGAGGCTAAGAGTATCGCCAGCCAGACAGGGACTTGAGTCATATGGAACACGATGATGAGGGGTAAACCCATCCCCCAGCTTATTCCATAGGTGATAAGAAAGTAGAAGATGAGTGGGTGGCGTCGGAGCAGAAAGAGTCGCTCCCTTCTACTGGTAGGTTGCGTCTCTATTGAAACGGTCGCATTTCTCGGTTGCATAAACAAATCCTTATCCATCTTTTCTTTGTCTCTATCTATCCAGGAAGAGTGGAGCAAGAGACGCGAATGAGATCGCTCTCCCTTTCTGTCATCCTTCTGTCCTATTTTTGGTCGTATCTCAGTCCTGGGTTAAGAAGAGGGGCGGGATTATTCCGGCTTTTCTTTGCTCTTCAAAACCTCTTTCACTTCAGCAGAGGCCAGCAACTTCCCGACAATTGAGAAAGATTCGACGGTCTCGTCGATCAAGGAAGCCGGAATATCGGTGGCAAACTGACAAATGCCAATGACGTTGATGCGCAGGCGTCGCCTTTCCGCGCGTGCTTTGAGCAGATCATCGCGCGAATACCCTGCCGCACCTACCGTCCAGGCTTTGCTGATGTGCTCAAAAGGCTCTTCCTCTTTTTTCTCGGTAAGCGGATAGGCCAGCAAAGAGAAGATCAGTTCCTTTTCATCCTCAATGCCGCGCCGTCTCTCGAAGGGTGCAGCGAGCTCGTTAAACTGGCGCATCAGGTCGTGGTACTCCTCTTTCCTCAGATGCAAATGCGTCAGGGTAATGGCCATCCCATTCCAGGCTTGCGGGGCATTCTGTTCCCTCCGCTGGCGGAAGGCTTGCAGAAAGCCATTGCCAATCTGGTCAATCAGCCCGCGAAAGGCTGACTCAACTTCATCAGGAGGGGAAGAGAGGAAGGCTCTGTTCACATTGATCTCGCGTGCGATAGGCTGGTAGTATTTTTCGAGAATCCCCGCCTTCTCGCGTGTCTCTACTAACTCCAGCAGCCCGACCTTCTCCAATTCCCGCACATGATAATGGACCTTCGAGGGAGCCAGTCCCAGTTCCTCACCTACCTGAGTCGCGGTCATAGGTTGCTTTTCCAACGTTTTGATGATGCGCATGCGCAACACATCAGAGATGGCACGCATCTGTTCGACGGTTTCGATTTCGTACTGATCTCTCATTGATATTCCTTCTGATCTTTCAAAAAAATTTGATCGTATAAATATAGTAGAGTATTCAAATTCATTTGTCAAGCAACGCATCCCGGTGAGCAGAACAATCGCATCTCATTTTGGGACCTGTAAATCCCAACATTAAACTGGTGGAATCTGTACAATTATTCTGGTGAGCAAGCTATCGATCTCAATAAGCCTCAGATGCGTGACGAACACATAAAATGGAAAGAGTGTTCCACCAGAATAATTGTACAAATTCACGGCGATGTTAATTATTGGATTTACACCATGACAGCTTCGCGCATTTTAGGCCAAGGTGTAAATCCCAGAATTAAACGGGTCTTACCTCTCTCAAATTAACTTGCTGCGTCTACCTCAAAGTTTGAAAACTCTATTAATGAGGAAGGTCCCGCATTCTGTCGTTCAACCATCAAACTCACATCACTCGGAGATAAGCCTAGTGTATCTGCATGAGTGAATACTTGCTGACCATTAACGTATGTGTAGAGTTCACCGCCCTGGACTATCACCATCATTTGCACTAATTGATGTGGATCGATATTCACTGAGGCTTGTGCCTCGATAGGGATAGTTTGATCGGTCTCGACATATTGCAATACACAATGTCCATCTGGGCTTACTGTAAAAATATAACCGCCAGGAGCACCATGAGTAGCCGGTGTTTGAACAAGTAATGCCGCCCACGTTGAAGTATCACCTGGACTCTGAAATGCAACACGTGTCTGTACACGGAAATGAGTCAGAGTGTATGAGCCACTCTTTACGTTCGTGAGATCCATTTCTGCATAGGCAGTGGAAGTAGTTTGTTGCATTGTGCCACCAGAGCTATAGCAAGTGTAATGTGTTCCTCCTGAGTAAACATACCATGCAACTCCTGGAGGGTTATTGCAATTGGGGGCGGTCTGTTTGAGTACCGATACCCACTTAGTAGGAGTTGGAGTAGGAATAGGTGTAAAATTAGTAGTAGATGTACTGCCAGATACAGTTGTTTTCCCCGAACTTGCAGCAAAAATAAAAGAAGGGATTATTAAGATTACAACTGCGACGATTAGGCCACTTGTAATTGCGATAGTTGGTCGTGCTCTCTGCTGTATCGTTTGGAATTTACTCAAGGTGCGATTTTTATCTTCTTGAGTAGGAGACCCTAAAAACAGCCCAGCTAATGTCACGAGAACAACTATAACCCCATTCACAGAACTAGCAAGGATTATAACTGGCTGAGGTAATCTTCCAATTGCATAAAGTACTACCCCTCCTAGAATTCCTAATAGAACTGCGTAGAAGCCACCTAACAGAATTGTGGCTTTCCATCGAGGTATTTGGGGTGGTTGTGCAGTTGTATGTGTTCCCGGGTTAGATCCTGCTGTTGATGGTGTGCTCACTCCTGAAGTAGCATTTTTTTGCGCTGCCTGAGGCTGTTTTGATCTATCTGCCTTTTGATTGCTCCCTTTTTGTCCCTTTTGCATAATCCTACTCCTACCTTCCAGAAAATGTTCCTAAAGATGGGCATACTCCCAACACTTCTTACAAACGCACTTAGTACCTAATATCGGCGGTCAAGGTTGATGATCTGTTTTAATAAACGAGAGATGTGTCGATTTTTACAAACAATGTTTTTAATACAGTCTTTCAAGCTTACCGTTGCTCAACTTCTTTCTCATCGAAGTCAAACCCCACCTGCTGTACTTCTGGTTCAGCTTTTTGCACGCGCTGCGCAGATTTAAACGTCCCATGCTGTGGTGGCATTTTGACCTCTGCCCCCTGAAACAACTCCGCAATAGAGATGATCTGGATTCGTGCATAGTCTTTGCCCCAACCGACAGAATGATACAACCCTGCGCTCGCCGCCTCGGTTCTCATGTCTCTGGTTAGTGGCTCCAGCGTGAGAAAGACACCGATGGCGGCCTCTTCACGCCCAACAGTTCCGACCAGGTCGCGAATATCACCCGATTTTACATGACCAGACTTCACCTGGACGATGACACGTTTACTCTTGCCAGTCGAATCATCGACAAAGTTGATCACGCCATCGATTCCCTTATCACTCCCCTTTTTCCCGGTTTTGCTCCCCTCCATACCACCTAGCGGTTTCGCACGAATAAGGGAAAGCGCCCACCACTGGAACTGATAGCGATCATCCTGCGCGAGTTTATGTGCAGCTCCTATGTCTTCAGGCTCTCCAATGACCTTAAATGTGATGCCTGGAAACATAGCTTCAAGGCGATACTTCTGTAAAGCGATACTCAGGTGAGTGATATCGATACCGATCCACTTGCGATTCAGTTTTTGCGCTGCTGCGATAGCCGTGCCACAACCACAGAAGGGATCAAGAACAACATCGCCAGGACTGCTACTTGCTGTAATAATCCGTTCTAACAATGCGAGAGGTTTTTGCGTAGGATAGCCCAGTCTTTCTGCGTCTACACTGTGAAGAGGCTGAATATCGAGCCATGCGTTGGTAATGATAGAACCTTCTTGTTCGTTCAAATAGCGTTTCACTGCTGGGCGTTTCGTTGTATCCAATGTTCCGTCTTTATGACGGGGATAATAGATACGACCTTCTTCATGCAGTTTTTGCATGGTTTCTCTCTGGAATCTCCATCCCTTTTGAGGCCATATAAAGCCTTGCCACTCATACATCATATTTGGACGCGGATTAGGGCTTGTGATATCACTCAAACGATATGGCCCTCGACCATCATGATCATCAAAGCGGTAAAATTTGGCGATATAATCAGGATCGTGTTGACCATACTGCGGGTTAAATTTGGCTTCTTTAGATTTCACATAAAACAGAAGCGTATCTGTCACGTCAGAAAACTTTGATTTGGCATCGCTATGGGCAGATTGACGTTTCCAGATAATTTCATTGCGGTAGTTCAGTGGCCCAAATATTGTATCCAGGATGATCTTGAGGTAATGACTGGCTGTAGGGTCACAATGCAAATAGAGGCTCCCTGTAGGTTTCAGGACACGGTGTAATTCAACCAGTCTGGAAGCCATCATCGTAAGATATGCCATCATTTGGTTGGCTCCGATAAAGCCTCTGAGTGCAGTCATCATCCCTGCAACGTTATCAGGCCCACGGGTAATGAGATGATAGTAGGCATGTTCCGTTGCAACTGTCCAGTGCCAGGTATCTTCAAACGCAACGATCTGGGCCTCGCTATCCAGCCCTTGCTCATCCTTGAACAAAACATTGTAATTGCGGCTTGAGTTGAATGGTGGATCAAGGTACACGAGATCCACACATTCATCAATCAGGTAGTCGCGTAAAATATCCAGATTATCCCCATAGAAGAGGGTATTTTCGGTAATTGCCTTTGCCACGTGTGCTTCCCCCTGTGCGTGCAATCGATACATGCAACTATGCTTTTAACGATAGCACGAATGGAAGAGAGGAAGCAAGCTAAAGAAGCTCTATCACCGAATGATGGGAGAAATGTCTCTCTTCTCATGAGGAAGGTTGCTTGGCTGCTTATTTCGTTGCTCAACGGCAAAGGACTCATGGAGGAGTCTGTACTCTCTTTGAGAAGATCGGAGAACCATCCTCTTATGAAGGAAGTCTACACAAGAAACGTTTACCTCATCGTAACCATTTCTTCACTGTATTGACATCCATCTCTGGTATACTAGCAAAAATAGTCTGAAAGAGGTTTCAATGAAACAGTATTTTCTTGCATCTTTTCTTGTGTTCGTTGTCGCGCTTACCCTTCTGGTTGGACTGGCTTTTCAGCGTCACTCTGCACAAGCAAGCGCACCGCGCTTTACCATCGCGATTATTGGAGGTGCGGTCATTGCACACAAGCCAAGCCATATCACCATCGCGACCACACCAGGGGCGCATGTTGGGATGCGCATCTTTTATCGGTGTCCTTCTGTCATAAGAATTGTCTACCCTAATCAGAATGCAAATACGCTCGGTCGCTATACCTGGGGATGGAGCCAGGGAGCGCCGTGTACTGGTGGGAATGCGGCTGTTCTTGTAACTGGGAGCAAGGCCGGGCAGGTCTTTGTGGCACAGAAGACCTTCACCATCGTTGTACCGTCAGTACCAGGTGTCAATGGAAATCCCTGGGGCTACAATTTCACACCAGGAAAGCTTCTCTACACTCCTGCTGCTGCGTTTTGTACCTACTTCGCGTGTGTCAGTTCATTCTGGACGAGTACCAATGGATATGTAGCGGAGTGCTACAACGGTGATTATACGCATAGCGGCGGTGTGCGTGGTGCCTGCTCTCGTGATGGTGGCGTGGAACGGCCATTATACAGCCATTAGGCATGGCTCAAAGTAAGGGGGTTTTTGCATTATCTCGACTTCATTCTACGAAGCCTGCTAAGAAGCCAGCTCACGTAACGTTTAAACGTCTATAACGTAAACAACGTATCGTTTCACGTGGCTTATAGAGCGAATTTAACGTTGTTTAAACGTCTGAACGTTAACGTTCAGAGCGTATTAAAAATATACGTCGTATACGTTGTTGTCACCGCAAAAACTGCGTCGAGATAATGCAAAAACCCCCTTATTGGGGCATAGTTCCCTCGATACCACGCGACTCTATAGCCAGCCATCCGGAGTACAATTGGGCGCACGCGTCGAAAAGCTGAACATCAATGCCTATGGGAAATAGAAATGCCCTATCGTGACGCACGTTCTCTGTCACGTGGTAAATGAGGTGAAGATGGGTTCTCCCGCCATTTTGATGAAGGATGAGCTTGATGGGTTGGGAGGCTTCTGAGGAAGTCCAACAGTTCACGCTCCTCTCAGCCTTTTTCGCAAAAAGACCCGGCAAGAGCCTTTTTTCTGTGGTGTCTTCTTCCTTTTCTTGTCTCATTTCTTCCTCAGCAAGCGAGCTTCATAAAAATGGCGGGAGAACCGTTTAATGTTGGGATTTACATATTGGGACTCATAACTTCTTAACAGTTATGTAAGGTGAAGAAATATGCATGCATATGTATATATATACTACCGCATCTTAACTATTCCTTTACTTCATGCATTTACAAGAAGGAATATAATGACGAAGTCAAAACTACATTCTACTTCTATATATGGACATAATAAGAAATGCGTGAAGAAAGAGGAGACGATGTTACAAGACGATCTATTTACCCAATTAGAGTATCCTTCTGTGATCCACACACAACAAACTCCCTATGAGCCAGTAAGCCATGAGGTTTTGATTTTACCCTTCTTAACTCGATTACCCTATCATTTTGAGAACGATCAAAGACCTACGCCATTCCCAGGACTCATTTCCGATTCACGGTGGTCTGATCAGGCAAAAGCAGTTTCTACAGAAAAGATGTATTCACTACAGGAATGGACACAGAAGAGACGTGCAGCAAGTGAACTTGATACCGTGAGAGTATCTACACCACCACTTCGTGCGGCATCAGAAGTCCGAATTCTCGGTAGTAGTAAAAATACCAAGAGGAAGCATGCCTTCTTTATATTAAAAGTGTTATGCCTCACCCTCTTATTTCTTGTTGATCTTCCGATTGAGTTCATTCTTCTTGCACAGAATGGAACCTATCAAATCGTAGACCTTATTATCGTTCTTGTTCTCTATTCTAACGTAATAGGAATTACTCTCCAACGACATTATCACCTTCCTGTTGATCTTCTTAAAACCACACACCACCTTAAAAGTATACATGCCAAAGTGGCTTCAACATCAAAAGTGCATCCGAGTATATATGCGCATTTAAGCAGTATCCACGACACAACTGCATATTTGAAAGCTCTCACGCTGGTCCACTTAGAGAAGAGGGAGCAGTCTCGATGAAATATGGACATCTTCGTAAATTCGTCTTGTACACGCTGCTCTATTTCGTTACCGCTGCTATCTTTGCTTCAACTGTACTCTTTGTGAAACGGCCAATAGAAAACAGCGATTTCTCGATAGTTCGGCTTATCATCATTGCATTCGCTACGGTCTTACTGCTTAAATACACGTTTTATATGCTCGTGAGTCCCTGGTTTGAATACCTAACGGCACAGAGAAGAAAACAACTTCCCAATCTGATACATCATAAACCTCTCGTCTCTGTTATTATTCCTGCCTGGAATGAAGAGGTTGGCCTCCTTACTACCGTCAAGACCCTCTTAGAAAGTAGTTACCATAATCTGGAAATTGTTGTGATAAACGATGGGAGTACGGATGGGTCCGATCAGATGATGAGAAGCTTTATCGCGAAGTATGAACGAGAGACACATAGCCTTCTCGATCGTATCCACCTCATCTACTATTATCAGCAAAATGGAGGGAAGGGCAGCGCTCTCAACAGCGGAATTAAACTTGCTCATGGTGATATAGTGATGTCTATTGATGCAGACTGCGTCGTAGACAGGCATGCGGTACGAAATTTCGTTCGGGCATTCGCAGATCCTCGTGTTATGGCGGCAGTTGGCAATGTAAAGATAGGAAACACCCAGACCCTTGTAGGTGCCATACAGCATTTGGAATATCTCTTTTCGTTCTATTTCAAGAAGGGTGACTCCCTTCTTAACACAATCTACATTATTGGAGGGGCAGCAGGTGCCTTCCGAAAAGAGGTGTTTCAGCGACTCGGAGGGTATAGTACAAAGAATATTACGGAGGATATTGAATTGTCGATACGCATTCAGGAGGCAGGAATGAGAATTGCCTATGTACCTGATGCGGTGATCTATACGGAGGGTGCAAGTAACGTGCGTGATCTTATGAAGCAACGTCTCCGTTGGAAACGCGGTCGATTTGAAACCTTTAGAGAACACAAAGCGTTGTTCTTTAGCACCAAGCCACATCATAACAAGCTACTCACCTGGTTCATCTTGCCGCTGGCAGTTTTTGGTGATGTACAGCTCGCCTTCGAATTGCCGTTCATCCTTATTCTTTACATCTACTCAGTAGCTACTCATGACTTCTCAACCTTTGTCAGCGGTATTCTAATAGTAAGCTTGATCTTTTTCATCCAGCTCGTAGATGAGAGACGAAATGGGAAACCTTTCTATCTCCTATTGGCTCCTATTGGCTGGCTCCTTTTCTACCTCACAACTATCGTAGAGGTGAATGCGTTACTGAAGTCACTATGGGGGGTAACGCTACGTAAGCTGTCACCAGCCGCAAAGTAATTGATGAGGTAAATGGCCGAACCCATCTAATGAAATCCGCCTACCTACTTCTTTACAAACCGAATGTCGTCTAAATAAAATGTAGTGCCGTTGGGATTCATATCCTGATTTATCACCCAGGCAAATCCCCCGATAATATGCGTGAGATCAGCTCCGCCTAAATCTATCTCAAATTCTTTCCAATCTATAGTCAATTGAGCGTCTATGCTTCGAGGAAATATTAAGCTGTCACCATAGGGTTCGCTTATACCGCCTACCTCGAACGTGACAGTGGATGGTTTATCTGCCCTGGCCCAGAAAAGCAGCCGATTATAACGAGAAAGATCGAAACCGCTTTTGGCCCAAAATTGATCTTTTCCCCAGTTGTTTGGAGGTTCTTGCCAGTAAACACCAGCCCATTGGCACGGTGGGGAGTATGAACATTCATTTGGACCTTTTCCCTTCGTGTCATAGATCACCCGTATAGATGTTCTCCCTGAGTGCGGATTTTCCTCAAATGTCTCAGTGAGATGGATATCTCCAATATCCCCCATGTACCCTGTTGGCGCAAAGTGGTTCCCCAGTGAATCTGCATCTTGGTAGATATAAAAAGCGGTTGTACTTGTGGGAGAGGGAGTAGGCGGCATTTCTTTCATAAGGTAAGCAGCTAATAACTTGGGTGTTCGATCTGAACGAAAGATCCCCCAGTGTGGCTCAACTGGAAGGTCTGTCTTCCACGGCTGATCAAATGCTTCAAAATAGACAAATTGGACGCTGGTTTTCGCCAGTTCTTGATAGTAATTCTCCTGGTTTGCTTCAGATAACCCTGGGCCTCCAGCAGTGGGCAGTCCTACCTCCTTGAACATGACAAAGCGGCCTGCCCGTCTTACGGTATCCTCATATGCCGCCCGTGTCCATCGAACTGCTGCATCAGGATCGAGTTGATTATGGAAGTAAGGATGAGCATTGGGAAACACCCAGTCTCCGAGTTGGAGCAGTGCGTTGTCAGAATAATCATCAATTTCTTCGGTGGTGGTCACTGGTTTCCCTGTCGCTTTGCGCAGGCTCTCGATAGCTGCGGAGAGGACTGGTAGCTCGTATCTCTTGTGAAGGCCCTCGTTGCCAACACAGAACCCAAGTGTAATCGGAAGCTTTGCAGATGCCTTTGCATTAGCAATCTCTTCTTGATTCATAGGATCCCATATTCCCATGATAAGCCCCTGAAATCCTGTTGACTGAGCCAGTGTTGGAAGATCGTGACCCATGATCCCAGTTGAGCCATAGGTCACCAGTCCAGTAAATCCTGCTCGGCGTAGTACAGCGAGGTCTTCGCCTATGGCTTCTGTGCTCGCCTCAATGTTTTTGTTGGGATTAGCTGATGGAGGTGAATAAGCAACCCAGCGAATGCTGGAAACCCTTTGTTCCCAAGTTGCTGATTTTAGAGTGGCTGTCTCCGTTGGAGTTGCCATTTTTTTCTCATTCCCGCTACAGCCTGTCAATACAATCAATATTGCTACCATGAGCAAGCTTATCACAGTATAGAGATGAGCAGAGAAGATTGTTTTGCTGTCTCTGTTGTGACTTCCAGTTTTAAAAAAAGCGTGCAACATGGTTTCATTACCTCTCATAAGAAATATCTTGGATTTCAATAATAAATGTTTGAGGTTGCTCAGAGCCTGTTCCCTGTAGTGCGTTATTCCAACTGATTTCCCAACCAAAGCCTGCTACTACAGCCCTCAGATATTCTTGCGGTACAGCAGAGAGGTTATAGATAAAGGTCTGCCAAGTCGAGGTCAGTTTTTGTATGCCCAAAGGAGTCCATGGCATCGAATCAGGATAAGGAACTGCAACCTGCATGTGGGTCTGCCCATCCCACTGCCAGACCACCCCACCTATGACAAATTTGACGGAGACAGGCCCACTTAAGCTCCGGGCTTTCCATGTAAGAGTCTTTCGCCCCCGCAAGTCAAAACCGCCATGTGGATCTTTCCTTCCCCAGTCGTTGGGTGGATTAAGGCAGAGAACACCGGCGAACCCGCATGGGTTAGGATTAAGTGTGCCATCATCGAGGTACTTCCATTCCCATTCGTGAGGCCCTTTCCCGTTGGTTGTATAGACAAAATGAACCAATCCAGTTTCTTCCGTTACGCTTAGGTCCCCGATATCTCCCACATATCCTGAAGGATCGTAGCTTGGAAAAACCGCGAATGAAGCCCCATTACCAGTCGGTTTTCCTGTACGTGGAGTGGGAGTAGGGAAAGGCCGCGTAAGGCCTACCGCTACCAAGATTGTTACTACCAGCCCGGTTCCGATCTGTATTAGCTTGCGCCTAGTGAGAAGAGTTGGTGGCTTAGTGTCAGATCCACGGTGTTCTGTCATGGCCTGGTGGATGCCATTAGCAACATCTTCTAACGCCTCATCTCGGTTTTCCCAGCTAGTGACAGGTTTCTCATTCCCCGGTAGAGGCTTAATACCTCCGAATGGTGCTGTCTCCCAAGTGCATGAACGCAAAATAACGGGAATGACGCGAGCCTCTCCCCTTCGGTGGCGTCTAATCGCTTGGTCCATTTCTGTGCTGCCGCAAAAATCTGAGGCAATGAAATCAGAACTCACTAAGAAGAGAATGATATCTGCTTTCTTGAAATGCTCTTCGATTTCTAACGCATAAAGCTCGCCAGCGAGGATTTTTTTGTCATCCCAATCTGCCATGGAAGTCCGGCGACGCAGTAATGTGAGTTGCTTCTTCAACTCTTCAAGCAAGTCTGAGTCTTCATGAGCGTAACAATAGAAGAGATTGATAGGCCTCTTTGCCATACCACACATCCTTGCCACACCACTATTAGTAGTGTGAGAATCTACTTACGTCTCTATCCTGAGACCGAAAATGCGCCTATGATTGGATTGGTGCGGAGAAGAACTCTCTGATATCCAACAAAACCCTCACAGAAGAAGAAAGAATGCTTGTTTCGTTTCTTTCTTGCTCCCCAGAAGGAGTTCCGGCTTTATTCCGAGATATGGAACTTAGCCCATTTCTCTCATCTTTTCTGCTTTCTCTTGTGCTCAGAGTCCGCATCTTTGTATACTTCACGATAGCATGGAGTTCCGACTCTGTCAAAAGTCAGAACTCTCTGTTAAGAGTAAAGAACAAACATATAGTGCATTTGCCATTGCTGCTCATCTCTGCTATAGTGCAGCTATGTCAAAAAGAATGAAACGAAAAGCGATTCGGCGAGCTTTAAAAGGCCAGCAATGTTATCTGTGTGGAAAATATGGGGAGACAGAAGAAGAAGGCATTATAACTCAGGACCATTTACCTCCTCATGGTTTATCACCCCTTTCACCAGATTCTGATTTCTTGCTACTTCCTGCGCATAGCATGTGCAACAATCGCTACTCTGTTCAGGAACGGAGAGTTATTACTTTTCTCTCATCAGCGAGTGGGTATAAGGGCAATGCCTCTGCCGATATAGCCTGGAAAGCAGCTGAACGAAGCTTCAAATTAAATGAAATTGGCCGTGCTGGTAAACCAAGCAAGGATCTGTTACGCTTACTACAAAGCAGTAGACTGGTAGATATGTATACTCCCCATGGGCTGTATGCAGGAAACAAAACAATTTGCTGGCCTTCCGAAGACACAGATATAAAACTTATTATAGGGAAGATTGCTCGCGGATTACATTACCATCATGCTCACGCCTTTGTTCCTGAGACATGGGAGATCTCAGTATTTTTAGAACAAGTAAAGCCAGAACATCTGTCATTTATCCTAAAAATTTGGCTGTTTCTCAGATAATCTGCCACGCTGCCAAGCGCTTTTAGAGGATGGGCTTTCTCTCATAATATGGCGTGACATCGTAAAGCTCTCTTTTCCTGCCCTCCTTTTCGCTTTTTCGTCAAACCCTGCAACTTATTCGCCAGGATATCTGGCGAATGCGCCAAGAAATGCCTGAAAACGGTCGCACTCCTGGCCTATCTCAGGTATACTCTCTCTTGAGAGGGAAAAAGGCACGCAATTTCGGCACGATCTAAGGGCAGATGGTTATGAGAATGACACCCGAAGCATTCCATACCTGGAGCCAGCGCCTTCAGTTGAGTACTGAAACCGAGGCGTTCATCGCCTCCGATTCGCCGAGTGAGCGGGCGTCCCGGTTGAAAGTGATCGTGTGGAGTTTTGGGCGATTTACCGGGTGGAACACGTCGAGGATATCCTGGAGTTTTACGACCAGTCCTCAATTACTTCTTGAGGCTATCAACTGATCCTAATCGAGGGTTTCAACAAATGTATGAACTTAAAGTTCCGGCACCCGAATTCATTTTGGCTGCTTTAGAAGCTGGCAAAATAGCTCGCTTTGAAGGGGCTATACTTATCCTCACTAGAGGATTAAGCATCTCCCATCAAAAGGAACTGATAGAATCATGGAGTGACCTTGATGATGCTACCCACGATGATATATTAATTCTTACTTTTGGTGTCTCGAAAGAATACTCTGGTATTAATGCCTATAGTATAGGATACAAAGTAGTAGCTGATGAAGTCTCTGTCGCCTATCCTTCTTCCAAGTCCTTTTATAGGAATTTCGAGCAACTTTCAGGAGTTGCTGAATATATCCCGCGGATTGGTGATAAACCAAAAGGAATAATATTCGACTCGCATGGAGCAACCGATATACGACGTGTGTTAGGTTTAGAAGAACGACAACTTCCAGCTTTCTTCATAGTTTCATATAGGGAGGGATTGGAATACGTTGTTGAGCTGGGCCAAGGTGAAATGCAGATATCACCAGTGAAATTTATATCTTCACTTACCACAAATCTCGACGATGTACCATACAAATATCGAAGTCTTGAGTATAGAGCAACAAAACTTTCCAAGCAGCGTGTCCAACTGGGGAACCAAATCGCAGGAAAACAAAGAAAGCTAAGTAATCTCGATAAGTCTGTATTGACGGGGCAGCTTATCAACCATATCAACCAAAAACTGATTGATGCACCGGATGATCTAAAAGATATAGGGAAAAGGATGATAGAGTTTCTTGGTGGGGGAGATGAAGAACTCGAGCGAATCAAATACTACGAGTCAAACTTGATCAGGTATGCCGAGGGTTTATCTCTCGATTGGCTCGCTAAAAAGCTGAAGAAGGGGGTAGCTCTTAGGCTTGAAAATCGGCCTTTTCAAAATGACGATCTGCGCAACAGGAAGAGATCACTCGAATTGGAAATATCAGAGCTAAATAAGCGGCAGGAAGCTCTCTATACAGAGGGAACTAGTCTTCATCGTGAAAGCGCATCACTCAAAATCGAAACAGTATTCATATCAGCGGTAGAAGCCACCTTAAGGCAATTTAGGCTAGAGCTAAGATCGCAGGACAATCAGAGGAAAATTCAGGTCCCTCATATATTCAGCAGTTTTCCACGCATGACCTATTCCTTATCTTCTAAGAAAGACGGGCCTGTTACGCACAACGTAGTATTCATCAGCTATAGCCATAAAGATGCAAAATGGCTGGAGCGACTCCAAGTCCATCTGAAGCCACTAGAGCGAATTGGAACGATAGCTCGTTGGGATGATACATCTATTAAGCCAGGTTCTAAATGGCATGAGGAGATTAAGAATGCTGTCGCATCAGCAAAAGTAGCGGTATTGCTAATTAGTGCAGATTTTCTCTCTTCTGACTTTATCTCTACTAATGAATTACCTCCGCTGTTAGCTGCTGCCGAAACGAAGGGAACAATAGTTCTGCCCGTCATTGTTAGCCCATGTCTTTTCCAACTCACTGACAGTCTGTCTCAGTTCCAATCGGTTAATCCTCTAAATCGACCTTTGAGCAAAATGACCAGAAATGAACAAGAAGAGGTCTTTGTCAAAATAACTGAGACTATAGAGAATATCTTCCGCTTCGATTCCTAGCACTTCCTGTACTTTGAATCATAAACCATAAAGGTGTCCATTCTGGCACATATATGATGCTGTCGGTCCAAAAAGTGATTAGACGAAAGGAAAAGATTAAGACAGATCACAGTCTCTCTCTTCAGCGTTGCGCCATTTTATGGTTGTATAAAATTATGCTCTCCCAGAAGCGGCTTCCGAGAGAGGTGCACCATTTTATGAGAGAAATACTGATCATTTTACCGCTTCTCGCCAGTGCTGAATAGATGAGATAAAATGTCACGCCAATTTATGTGAGACGAACTTGGCACCAAATTCGCCTTGAAGCGCTTCTTAAGCCAGTCATGGGCAAGTTATATGATACAAACGCGCCATGAATTACTTTAAATGACAACATCTTCCAATATTCGCAAAATTTTCAAAATTCCAACAGATGGGAGATTTCTTTTCTTATCGCGGCGAATGCTCAGAAAATGGTTCCATCTGGTCGGTACGCCTTTACCAGGAGGCTTGCGCGGTTGTTTTTATTGAGAAGCCTACGGTTTCTGATGCCTTAAAGATATTGCCGAGATGAATGGCAAGGCCGATCCGCATTTAAGTTAACTCCAAGCCAGCTAACTCCTCAAAAGGTGCAGTCACATCTTACTAACCCCTTCCATACTCACTTCCTCAATACTTTTACTACCGTTTAATAGTCATTAGTACTCCATACCTGTATAATTAGATTTTAACCGCTACTCTGCCCCTGGTGACAGCTTACGTAGCACTACCCCTTGTCCTGGAAACAATATTTCATACCGACTTCGGGTTTCGTGGTAACTATTCAGGTCTCTTCGCCACCTGCGGTGGCTCACCGAGGGTACTGAGGAATTAGGGTCCTACTGAATAGTTACGACGAATTGCGCTTCATTAACCATTATCGACGGAAATTGGATCTCACAGAAATTTGAATAGATATTCTTTTCCTTCTTTCAAAAGTCTCGCTACTGATTGAGTCAGCCAAAGTTGCCAAGCCTACTGAGACTGT
>ODAK010000392.1_pt1 | contig 50286 bp, 50 predicted proteins | sample 1539591 | NCBI WGS metagenome assembly ODAK01 (sample SAMEA3539303, study PRJEB22396) | soil metagenome | biome: tundra; feature: field; material: soil | place: USA | collected 2010-05 | depth 0.15 m
GACCGAATTCCTCGGGACTGGTCTTGATCTTCCGCAGGTCCATGGCGCGGATGGTACTGTACTCGTCGATCGGCGCTTCATAAGTTTTGTCGGTGCGTTGGTCTGTCAGGGTCAATACGTTCTTCGGCATGACCTGTACCTCCTGTTATAAGCGTATGAGATTTAGAAAGCGGTGTTGCGAACGAGTGTTCGTCCGCTGCCATTTTAACGCGGGGCTGACCGCGAAACTACGATAAACACGCGCAATTGAGACGGAAATCACATAGGTCTGTGATGTCCGACGGGGGCTGGAAGGTGCAAAAGCGGAGGCTACTTCTTATCGGGGGTTTTGCCTTTCCGGGCGTCGGAGGTCTCTGTGCTGGAACTGGACTTTTCTTTGCTGGCGGCGGTCTCGCTTTGGGGGGTCTCCGCCTTGCTTTCCGAGGTGGAGGAGGATGGAGAACCGTTGCCCTTGGAAGAGGCGGCACTCGACGACTTCTTGGCGTAGTCGCTCACGTACCACCCGGAACCTTTGAACTGGATGACCGCGGCCGAGATCAGTTGCTCCAGTTCGCCCCCGCAATGCGGGCAGACCGTCAAGGGCGAATCGGAAAACTTCTGGATCCGCTCCGTCAGGCTATGGCACTTTTTGCACTGGTATTCGTAGAGAGGCAATGCGAAATCCCCACCGATCTCTGTCTCAATTATTGATTCTATTTTTCGCGAAAGGTTGCGGTCAATTTGAGGGCACTCAAATATAGCCTGCCCGAGCTTGCGCAGCTTCTGCTTGCATCCTGCGGCCCATCCCTTGAAACTAGGGGGGTGAAAGCGATCGCAATCATCCCTGCGCGGCTGGCGTCCACACGACTGTCGCGGAAGGTCCTGCGCGAGATCGACGGTCGCCCGATGCTTGCCTATGTCTATGAGGCCGCGCGAGCGTGCTCACAACTGCAGGACGTCATCGTGGCCACGGATTCAGACGAGATTGCCTCCGTTTGCCGCCAGAATGGCTGGACGTGTCGCCTGACCTCGGCGCAGCATCGCAGCGGCACCGACCGCGTCCACGAAGTTGCGCAGGCCATCGAGGCTGACGTTTACGTGAACGTGCAAGGCGATGAGCCGCTGGCCCGGCGCGAGCATCTTGATGTCCTACTCGGGCTGATGGAGCGGGAAGGCGTCGAGGTGGGCACGCTGAAAACGCCGTGCTCACCCGAGGATGTGACCAATCCCAATGCCGTGAAGGTGGTCACTGCGTTGGATGGCCGAGCGCTCTACTTTTCGCGGGCGCCCATTCCTTTCGATCGCGACAACAGCGGGCAGGTGCGCTGCTACAAGCACCTCGGCTTCTATGCTTATCGCAAGGCGGCCCTCGATGCCTTCTGCGCGTGGCCAGAGTCGGAACTGGAGCGCAGCGAACGCCTGGAACAGTTGCGCTTCCTCGATCACGGCATCGCAATCCATGTGGCGGAGACGCCGTTCGACACGGTGGGCGTGGACACGGAAGAAGATTTGCGGAGGGTCGAGAGGATTCTGCGCGAAAGGAAGCTTAGCTAAAGCGGCTGGACTTCGGTTTGCGGTTGCTTGCTCGCCCACGACTCAGCCGCGGCAATTCGCTTTCCGACCGACGGATGCGAGTGGAAGAGCCATTCGATGAACCTCGACGGCTCTCGCTCCGCCAGGTTCTGGTCGGCCAACTTCTGCATCGAGGTGATGAAGGGCGTGATGGCGGGAATATTTTCCCACGCGTAACGGTCCGCTTCCCGCTCATGGCGGCGTGAGATCGCATTCAATGCCGGCATCAGCAGAAATCCCAGGAGGGTCGCCACCAGCACGATGAGAGGCAGGTTGGCGAAATCGTAGAGCCGGACACCGAGCACCGGAAACCAGTCCTTCGCGGTGACGAAGCGCAGCACCTGGTTGATGAGCCAGAATCCGAAAAACGTGATTCCCACCTGCGTCAAAATGCCCTTCAGAATGTGGCGGTGCACGTGGTGCCCGAGTTCGTGCGCGAGGACCGCCTCGATTTCGTCGTCACTGTAATGCTGAAGCAGGGTGTCGGAAAGAATGATGCGGCGCGTTGAGCCCATCCCGGTGAGCGCCGCGTTGGCTTTCTTCGATTTCTCCGACAGCTTCCATTCATACACGCCACGTACGCGGGTGCCGGCCCGCTCGCCAAGCCTGGTCAGCCGCTCGCGCAAGGTATCGTTCTCCAGCGGCTGGAATTTGTAGAAGATGGGCATCAGCACAACCGGGGCGAGCTGCGCCATCAGCAGGAACAGCCCGACAAACACGGCCCAGGCAATGATCCACCAACGCTGCGGCGCAATCCTGATGATCGCGTAAATGATTTCCACCATGATGGCGCCCAGGACCAGCCCGACCAGCCATCCTTTGCATTCATCCCAAAGCCAGCTGCGCAGTTTTTGATTGGAAAGATGGTATTGGTGCTCCAGTCGGAAGCCGATGAAATCGAACGGGGCACTGAGGACCTTGGCGATGACCGAGAACATCAGCACATACAGAAAGACCGCAAAAAAGTAATACTGGTGCGCGCCGAGGTAAGACCAATCGCGGAGTTTACCGGTCCATCCCGTGACCAGTAGTACCACCAGCAAGGCGAAACCAATGACCGCGTCAGCCATGCTCAGCCAGCGCTGAATACGGTTATAGCGGCGTACCTCTGGCGAGTCGGCCGGTAGCGGAATTGAAGTGGTTGCCATCCAGTCGGAGTTGAGAGAACCGAACGCGCAAATCGTTCTCCCGATGCTTGATTCAAGTATGCCAGAAGTGCTGAGAAAAACGCACGTCCCGCGCGCACGGGTAGAGCGGCGCTTTAGCGCCGCGTTCGCTTCAGAACAAAAACCCATCCGCCGCGGATGCCTAGAGTATTTCTTCCTCGACGCCGGCCTGAAGGCCGGCTCTACCCGGTTGAGGGCTGAAAAATCGAAATTGCACCACGATAGCGGTTCTAACGCTTGTCTTCAGCCGACCTACTTCGCACCTGCCTCTGACAACACTGGCGCGCCGGGACGAGGGCCCGCCCCAACGAAGCTTTCTGTTTCTTTCAGGATCTGCGACACCAACTCCGGCGATGCCGCTTCGCAATAGATGCGCAGCAGCGGCTCGGTTCCTGACGCCCGCACCAGCACCCAGGCTTCTGCGCCATTGCCGTAAGTCGGAGCGTCGAGCAAGAACTTCACTCCATCGAGAGTTTCCACTTTCTGCACTTTGAAACTTCCGATGGTTGCCGGTTTCGCGCCAGCGCGGCGCATGGCCTCATCCTTCACCGCATTGCTGAGGTGCAGGTCGAGGCGGCCAAAGTGGTGCTCGCCGTATTCCTGTTGCAGGTCGCGCACCAGTTGGCCAAGCGGCTTGCCCTCTTCCGCCATGATGTTGGCCAACAGCAGCGAATTAAGAAGGCCATCACGCTCCGGCAGGTGCCGGGTTATGCCGATTCCGCCTGATTCTTCCCCGCCGATGAGGATGTCGCGCTCCAGCATGAGATCGCAAATGTACTTGAAGCCGATACCAACCTCGTACATCTTGCGGCCATACTTCGCGGCAATGCGGTCGATCATGCGTGTGGTGTTGAACGCCCGAACAATGTCGCCGGGCCATTGCTTGCGCTTCAGCAACCACTCCAGAATCAGGCTGAAGCACTTGTGCGCGTCTACGAAACTGCCATCTTCCGCGACCGCACCCAGCCTATCGGCATCGCCGTCGGTGGCCATTCCTGCCTGGCAGTGTTCGCGCACCACGGTTTCTTGCAGCAGGGCGATGTGCGGCGGTATCGGCTCAGGATTGATCCCGGGGAACAGGGGATTGAGTTCCCCGCGAATCTCCAGATGTTCGATTCCGCTCTCAGCAAAGATTCCCTTTAAAATGCCGCGTCCCGCACCGTACATCACATCAATCGCAAACTTGAAGCCAGCCTTGTGGATCAACTTCAAATCAACAAAGTTCTTGATGGCGGAAATGTAAGGGGTCTTGAAGTCTGCGAGAGTTACGCTGCCGCCACCGCGCTCCAGACGGGACGAATCGAGTTCCTCTTCAATCGACTTCATAATGGCGGGGGTCCCCGAGCCGCCATAGCCAGCCTTGTACTTCACGCCATTCCAGTTGAAAGGATTGTGGCTGGAGGTAATCATCACGCCGCCCGCCGCACCCAGGTTCTTGACCGCGTACGACAGCGCTGGAGTGGGCGTGTAATCGTTGGAGAGGCGCACCGCAATGCCAGAGCCAGCCAGAACTTCGGAGATGATCTCAGCCGCGCGCTGGGAGGCAAAGCGGGTGTCATAGCCGACGACCAGCTCTTTGCCGGCGTCCTCGTGCTTGTGGACATAGGTCGCGATCGCGTTGCCGACCCCGCGAACGTTCTCGAAAGTGAAATCATCGGCAATGATGCCGCGCCATCCATCGGTTCCGAACTTGATTTCAGTTGCCATCGATTTCTTGCTTTCCGAATGAAGGGGCGCGGATTCAGTCGCGCCGCAATGTCATCTACCTAATTGTCATCCCGAGGAGGCCTTCAGGCCGACGAGGGATCCGCGGTTACGTCCTTTCGCATCAATGTTCAAGGCCAAGCCGCTTCGCCACATGCTCAAGCGTATAGGTTTTCTCGCGTCCGTTACGAACGCGCCGCAGAATACGCTCTGCGGCATCGGCGTCCTCCGAATCCTCTACGTACTGCAGGATAGCCTCACGAGCAAGCTCGTCGATGCTGCGGCCGCTTCCTTTTGCGAGCCTTGCAAGACGCTTTTCTAGAGATTGTGGAATCCCAATCATCAACGTAGCTCGTGTGCCGCCCCTGAAGGGGCTCAACCATAATATTGCAGCCTACCCAGCGCTGAAGCGCTGGGCTATGATCTCCCGTCCCGCAAGCGGGACTCGATTCTTGCCCGTTCCAGCTTCGTCGCCCCCCAATGACGTTGATGAGGAGAGACTTGCTAGCTGCTAGCTGCTGTTTTTACACCAACCGCTTTAGCTTCTTCTCGTCCAGGTGCTTCACCACTTTGCCGACGTCCTGCGCATGCTCGCGCGTGGTGATCAGCAGCGCATCGTCGGTTTCGACCACGACCAGGTTCTTCACCCCCACGACCGCAACGAACTTCCGCTTAGAGTGAATGAAGTTCCCCTCTGCGTTCAGGGTAAAGCTCTGCTCAGAGACGATGACATTATCAGCGTCATTCTTGCCTGTGTTGCGATGTTCGTAGAGCGCCGTCCAGGAACCCAGATCATTCCATCCGAAGTTTGCCGGAATGCAGTAGATGTGCGACTTGCCTTCGCCCTTCTTGGAGCGCGGCTCGAGCACGGCGTAATCTATGCTGATGTTTTCGCACTTGGGATAAAGCTTGGCAAAGGTCTTCTCAAAATTGCGGCTCCCGTAACTTGCTGCGATCTTTTCCAGCAGCGGCGCTGTATTCGGCAGATGTTCACGCAGGGCATTCGCCAGCGTGCGCGCACTCCAAACAAACATTCCACTGTTCCAGAAGAAATTTCCCGCCTTGACGAATTGTTCGGCGACCTCGGGCAAAGGCTTCTCAGTGAAGCGCCGTACCTGCAGTACGCCTTTCTGCGACTGGTGGCCAACTTCGATATAGCCGTAACCGGTTTCCGCGCGGGTGGGAGAAATACCGATCACGACAATGTTTTCGCCAGCGGCAGCAATCCGGGCGGCCTGAGTAATGTCGTCGCGGAAGCGCTTCTCGTCCCCGATTACGTGATCGGCGGGAAACATCCCGATGACCGCAGTGGGGTCGCTCTTCTCCAGGAGGAAGGCGGCCACGCCAATCGCAGGAGCTGTGTTGCGTCCCACGGGTTCAGCTATGATGTGTTTTTTTGGCAGAACCTTAAGCTGGCGCACGATGGCAGAGCGCAAGTCCTGGTTGGTGACGACCCAGAATTGTTTTGCCTTCGCCAGCGGCGCCAGCCGTTCGACAGTCTCCTGGATCATGCTTTTCTTGCTGTTCAGCGGCAGCAGTTGCTTGGCCATCCGCTTGCGGCTCAAGGGCCAGAAGCGGGTGCCGCGTCCACCGGCGAGAATGACGGGATAAAACGAAAACTTACCTGAAGTGGCCACCGGGTTCGATTCCTCGCGCCCCTCGAGGCGAGCGCACTTGTAAGTGTATTACGGCGCGCTGATCGATTGCGGCAGCACGGTCTCCGGCTCCGCGACTACACCCGTGGGCAGCGACATCCGCATTAGTTCAAGCTCCCACTGCGGGCGGACGGTGTACTCTCGCACGCTGGCTGGAATAACCACCGCTTCTCCGATTGCGAAGCTGATGGGCTCCATCCCTTGCGATTCTACGATTCCCGCCCCGTCCACCGCGACCAGAATGTGCGGCGAAGCGGATGTGGTCTCCGCGTGGATCGCTTCGCGTGGCTTGATCTTCTCGACTACAAAAAATGGCGCGCGCACCAGAACATTGGGGCCCTCGCTTGTGCGAGGAACCACTTTGCCGGCGGTCGTGTGCAACTTGGTCGCCGCCAGTCCTTCAGCGATGTGAAGTTCACGGCCGCGACCGTAATCATACAGGCGATAAGTGGTGTCGGAGGTCTGCTGGGTCTCGACCAGAACCATCCCACCGCCGATGGTATGAACGGTTCCCGCAGCAACGTAAAGCATGTCCCCTTGATGAACATCCACCCAGTTCAGCAACTCTTCCGCGCGAGTATCTTGAATGGCCTGCTTGAACTGCTCCAGAGTCACGCCGCTCTTCAATCCCAGTGCGACTTGAGCGCCGGGCTGCGCGCGCAACGCGTACCAACACTCGGTCTTCCCGCACGGCTGGCCGATCTTGCGTGCCTGCTCATCATCGGGATGAACCTGCACCGACAGCTTGCCGCCGGGAAAGAGGAACTTCACCAGCAGCGGAAAGCGATTGTCGAAATACGCGGCCCGGCCGACCAGATCGCGGCCGTACTGCTTGCAGAGTTCGCCAAGGGTGCGCCCCGCCAAGGGTCCGTTGGCTACCCGATTGTCTTCCCAAGTCAGCCAGCTTTCGCCGATCGGTTCCTTCACAATCTTGGTGTAAATGGGACGGAGATCGCGAACACCCCAGGGCCGCTCGTCGAAGATGGGCATCAACAGGAGTGGGTAAAGTTCAGGCATGAGGTCGGTAGTGCGGCGCTTTATTCAGCACCACGTCAAACGGCTGATAACAAAACGGCCTTTGGATGGCTGTGAAAACTTCTGCCGTCCCTACGGGACTCGAATCTATTCTCCGCTCTACCTAGCACTCCGCCTGCGGCTCCGTGCTGGGCTATACTGTTCCGCGCCTACGGCGCTGGATTTTCGGCCGCCAAATTCCGCTGGCAAATAACAAGTTTGGTTCTCATCCCACTCTAAAGTTCAGCCTACACGTTGGCGAAGAATTTGCGCATGCGCTCCAGCCCGCGCTCCAAGTTCTCGGCTGAAACCGCATACGAGACCCGGATGTGGTCCTGGGTGCCGAAGCCTTCACCCGGAACTACAACCACGTGGGCATCGTGCAAGAGTTTACGCGCAACATCAGATGCCGAGTTCAATCCACCGCGCTCAAAGTAGTGACTGACGTTGGGATAGGCGTAGAAGGCGCCATTGGGCGAGGCGCAAGTGAGACCTGGAATCGCGCGCAGGCCGGCGACCACTTGATCGCGCAGAGAAATGTAGATAGTCAGCATCTCTCGGACGCACTCCTGCGAGCCGGTCAAGGCCGCCACCGCCGCCTTCTGCACGATCGAAGTCGGGTTTGAGGTGCTCTGGCTTTGCAGCTTGTGCATGGCGCTGATGATGGGCGCAGGCGCCAGTGCATAACCCAATCGCCAGCCTGTCATGGCATAGGTTTTCGACAAAGAGCCGATGATGATGAGTCGTTCCTTCACTTCGTGAACGCAACCCGCCGAGAACAGTTGTCCCGTAAAGTTCAGGTACACATAGCACTCGTCGGAGACAACATAGATGCCGCGGTCATGCGCCAGCCGCAGCACTGCCGCCATGTGCTCGGGCTTCATCACCGCGCCCGACGGGTTGCCGGGAGAGTTCAGGACGATGACCTTGGTGCGCGGCGTGATCGCGCGCTCCACCATCTCTCCGGTGAGGTCGAAGTCGTGCTTCTCATCGGTGGCAATGTACACCGGCTCGCCGCCCGCGTAGCGGACGATGTCTTTGAACGAAACCCAGTACGGAACCGGCAGAATCACTTCGTCGCCATGGTCCACCAGCACCTGAATGGCATTGAACAGCGCATGCTTGCCGCCGACCGAAGCGATGCAATCTTCGCGCTTGTAGTCGGAGCCAAAATCGGCCGCATGGCGATGCACGATGGCGTCGCGCAGCTCGACCGTGCCGCCGACGGCGGTGTACTTGCTGAAGTTGTTATGAATCGCAGCGATCGCCGCCTCTTTGATGTGCCCAGGTGTGGCGAAGTGTGGTTCCCCAGCGCCGAAGTCCACCAAATCGATGCCTTGGGCGCGTAGCTTCTCGGCCTCAGCGACCGCGGCCAAGGTGGAAGAAACTTCGATGCGTTGAATCCGGTTGGTCAGAAACGACGAAAGCTGGGTTCCGGCAGCGGTCATGGTTTGGCCCTTCATATACGTTTCGTGGCGAACGAATACTTCTCTGCAATTTTGAGGCGGACTCGCCCCTCGACCAATTCCGGCACGAGTCCGGTCAAGGGACCGCCAAACTTGGCGATCTCCCGCACGATGCGCGAGCTGAGATAGGAATACTTCTCGGCGGGCATCATGAATACGGTCTCGACGCGCGGTTCCATCTTGCGGTTCATTAGCGCCATCTGTAATTCGAACTCGTAGTCACTCACCGCGCGAATCCCCCGCAGCACCGCATTGGCGCCTTTCTGGATACAGTAGGCGACCAGCAGGCCTTCAAAAATATCGACCGTGACGTTGTCGAGTTCGGACGTCATCGCCACCAGCATCTCTTTGCGCTCTTCCACGCTGAACAAAGCTTCGCCCTTGTCGAGGTTGGGTGCAATCGCCACAATGAGCCGGTCGAATAGCTTGCTGCCACGATGGATCAGGTCCAGGTGTCCGTTGGTGACCGGGTCGAACGATCCGGGATAGATGGCGACGATATCCTTCAAGAGACCTCGGAAGGCGGGAGTCTGTGCCGGATGATTTTATTCTGGGTTGCGTCCAGAGGCAATCGCGGAAAAAGAATGCCGCGAAGGGTCCTCCGCAGGGCCCCCCTTGCACGATGCGTTACTTTCGTCCGGCTGGACCCTTAGGCGTGGCGTTGGGTGCGGCTTCCGCATTGGCCGCCGCCGCTTGCGCCTTGTCCTCCACTGAGATCAGGCCCAGCGACTTGCGGACATCGGTTTCGATCTTCGCCGCGATGTCCTTGTTTTCCTTGAGGAACTGCTTGGCGTTCTCGCGGCCCTGGCCGATGCGTTCGCCCTTGTAGCTGAACCACGATCCTGACTTCTCCACCAAATTTCCATTCACCGCCAGGTCGAGCAAATCGCCTTCCCGCGAGATGCCTTCGCCATACATCATGTCGAACTCGGCTTCGCGGAACGGAGCGGCCGTCTTGTTCTTCACGATTTTTACCCGGGTGCGGGAGCCGACCACCTGGTCGCCATCCTTGATGGCTCCTATCCGGCGGATATCGATGCGCACCGAAGAGTAGAACTTCAGGGCGCGGCCGCCGGTAGTGGTTTCCGGGTTGCCGAACATCACCCCAATCTTTTCGCGGATCTGGTTGATGAATACCAGGCAGGTGTGCGACTTGGCGACGATAGCGGTAAGTTTGCGCAACGCCTGCGACATCAAGCGGGCGTGCAGGCCAACATGACTGTCGCCCATTTCGCCGTCGAGTTCGGCCTTGGGCACCAGTGCGGCCACCGAGTCAACGACCAGCACGTCGATGGCGCCTGAGCGCACCAGGGCCTCGGCGATCTCCAGCGCCTGCTCGCCGTAATCGGGTTGCGAGACCAGCAGGTTGTCGACGTCGACGCCCAACTTGGCCGCGTAGATGGGGTCGAGGGCGTGCTCGGCATCCACGAAGGCGGCCATGCCACCTTGCTTCTGCGCTTCGCCAATCACCTGCAGCGCGATGGTGGTTTTGCCCGACGACTCCGGCCCGAAGATTTCGACCACACGCCCGCGCGGAAAGCCGCCGATGCCCAGCGCCGCGTCGAACGAAATGGCCCCCGTGGAGATCACGGCGATGGGGACGACCGCCCCTTTGCTCCCCAATTTCATGATGGAGCCCTTGCCGAATTGCTTTTCGATTTGAGACATGGCCAAGTCGATGGCCCGTCCTTTTTCAGTTTTTTCGTCCGCCATAAATGCCGCTCCTTGGCGGCCCGGCCCCGGCGCAGCAGCTAGAATCCGGGGGGGCCGTTTGAGATAAAGTGCGATGGGTCAGTGAGGCAGGCGCCGTGAAGTAATAGCAGTTTCGCGATGAAAGGCGCATGGATCCCGACCGTGAATTATACATCCGGGCAACTCGTTAAAGCGAATAAAAAGCGAACAACAGTGCCTGGGTCATTATGCCATGACAGTCAAGGGATGATTCCCGGCGAGTTAAGGATCGCGACTGGTCGCATCCTACGTCGCCGTCTGGGCAGGTACGGGCCCTAGTCAAGAGCGTAGGCCGGAGGAATAGTTTGTCAAGTGACGAAAGTGCAACGAGGCTGCTGTACTTTCGTAACAGTTTCGGCCCGCAAGGCAGCCTGCCGCGCTAATCCCCGGTTGCCAGTTTTCATGACTGTCTATGATTACTCACGGATAGGTGATAGCCATCACAGACCTCCGTGCTCTTGTATGGGAGGATGTTAAAACTGGCCGCCTTGTTAGACTTGCGCACTCATTACATAACGTACAGACGTGCCAGGAACCTGGCGTCAGTATGTTTGATCGGCCCCTACCTTCCCTGACCGCGCGCCACCAGTTTTCTCCCGTCACAATCCTGCAACTCGATCTGGAATACAACATCAAGCTGTGGAACCCTGCTGCGGAGCAGATATCCACCTGGCGAAAAACGGGGCTCAGACAATGGAACGCGGACCAGAGAGGGAGCCTCAATGAGCCCCGATAAGTCTTCCTTCTCATCATCGTCCTTCCTCAAACGATGGAAGAAACTCATTGAATTGGCACAAATGGCCGGCTTGAGCATCGGGTTATGGGCATGGGAAATGCCCACCGATGGGCTCGTTTGGTCGGACGAAACTTATCGGCAATTGGGATACACGCGCGACACCTTCAGCGGCAGGGGAGAAGATTTTTTCCGAAGACTCCATCCTGAAGACCGGCCTCGAGTAGAAGAAGCGGTGCAACGAGTGCTCGCGGGCGGGTCGGTGTACGACGTCAAGTTCAGGGTAGTAAGGCCGGACGGAAGTATCTGCTGGCTCCACTCCTGTGGGGTGCTGGTTCACCCTGGTGCATCCCGGATGGTCGGAATCTGCATTGACATTACCGGCCTGGAAGATATGGAGGCCCAGCTTCAGCGCAATGAAGAAAGAATGCGCCTGGCCTTCGACGCAGCCAACCTTGGATTCTGGGACCGGAATCTCGTGACGGGCGAGACAGTCTGGTCAGCAACCGCGAGCAGACAGTTGGAGCTGCCAGACGGCTCTCCGATGAGTTTTGCAATATTCATGAACGCTGTACATCCCGATGATCGAAAGGCGGTGCAAGAGTCCCTCGAGCGTGCGATTCGTGATAAGAAGGACCACGCCATTGAATATCGCGTGCTCTGGCCGGACGGCAGCTCGCATTGGCGGTTCGATAAGGGCAGCGCCTTTTATGACGCGACAGGGCGCCCGGAGCGGATCTTGGGAATCGTAATCGATATCGATGAACGGAAGGCGGCGGACGAACGCCCGCTATTGCAGGTTACGGCGTTGCAAGCAGCCACAAACTCCATCGTGATTACCGACAACAAGGGCACAATCCTGTGGACCAACCAGGCATTTTCACAACTCACCGGCTACAGCGCGGAAGAGGTTCTGGGCAGAAATACCAGGCTCTTGAAGTCGGCTGAGCACGACGATGCGTTCTATACGGATATGTGGGCGTCCATCACGTCCGGGAATATCTGGCATGGAGAGCTCACGAACCGGCGCAAAGATGGAAGCCTCTACACCGAGGAGATGACGATCACGCCACTGCATATCGGTAATGACGGGATCACTCATTATGTCGCGATCAAACAGGACGTAACTTCGCGCAGGATTGCCGAAGATAAGTTGCGCCGGGCCGAGGAGAAATATCGCTCTATTTTTGAAGATGCTGCCATTGGAATCTTCCAGACCACTCCCGACTGGCAACCCATCATTCTCAATCGCTCATTGGCGCGGATGTATGGCTACGATTCCCCCGAGCAGCTGCTGGCGGACGTACCAAAGGGAGGGCGACAGCTTATTGTCGAGCCCAATCTGCTGCAAGATTTGGCAATCGTTCTGGAAAAGGACCGCGTGGTGCACCGCGTCGAATTGGAAATCAATAGCAAAGATGGCCATAAGCGATGGGCGTTGGCGAATGTGAGGGCCGTGAGCGACGCCGATGGCAACGTGGTGCTTCACGAAGGCACGGTCGAGGACATTACGCAGCGCAAAGCGGCCGAGGAACGGGTCCAATTTCTGGCGTACTACGATGAACTTACCGGACTGCCTAACCGGACCCTGCTTCACGATCGAGTCCAGGTGGCACTGGCCAGTGCTCGCCGGCATCGCGAGAAAGTCGCTTTGTTGCTCCTTGATCTCGATCACTTCAAGACCATTAACGACTCGCTGGGGCACCCGATGGGTGACCTGCTACTGCAGGAAGTGGCCAAGCGTCTGAAGCGGGGGACGCGCGAACAAGACACGGTTGCTCACTTAGGAGGCGACGAGTTTCTTGTCCTGGTGACCGCCATAAACGAAACCGTCGATGCCGTAGTGGTGGCGGAACGCATCGTCAATTCGATGGCTGCCGAGCTTGTCATCCAGGGCCATGTCTTTAACATCACGTGCAGCCTGGGCATCAGCATTTTTCCCGACAACGGGGAAGAAGTCGATGCTCTGCTCAAGAATGCAGACCTGGCCATGTATAAGGCCAAGGAAAATGGGCGCCATAACCTCCAATTATTCACCCAGGAAATGAATGCTCAGCTCCAGGAACGGATGACCCTGGAGCGTAGCTTGCGACTGGCGGTGGAGAGGGAAGAATTCTTCCTGGTATATCAACCCCAATTGGACCTGGCTACCGGCGAGATCATAGGATGCGAGGCGCTGATCCGCTGGAGGCATCCGGAGATGGGACTGGTAATGCCCAACACGTTCATCCCACTGGCAGAGAGTAGCGGCCTCATCTGGCCAATGGGCGAATGGGTGCTCAGAACTGCGTGCGCCCAGGCCCGGCAATGGCAGAATGAAGGCCTTCCCGCAGTGCCGGTTGCGGTGAATGTGTCAGCCGTCCAATTCCGTCAAAATGGCTTCCTGCAGCTTATCGAAACGGTGCTGCGCGAAACCGGTCTGGCTCCTCAATACCTCGAACTGGAGGTTACGGAAACCCTCTTGCTGAGTAACGCCGAAGTCATGCTTATCATGTTGGAACAACTAAAAGAGATGGGGCTGAGGCTATCCATTGACGATTTCGGAACCGGCTATTCCAGCCTCAGCTACTTGCGACAATTCCCCGTCTATAAACTGAAAATCGATCGTTCCTTCGTGCGAGATATCACCGTAGACCCGGACGATGCCGTGATCACAAGCACAATCATTAGCATGGCACAGAGCCTTGGTCTGAAGGTCCTTGCGGAAGGCGTGGAGACCGAAGAACAGATGTCTTTCTTGCGGGCGCATAACTGCCATGAGGTTCAAGGCCACTACTTCAGCAAGCCTTTATACGCAGACGAACTTGCTGACAAACTACGAAGCCCCTTGCCAGGGACGCATCCCCGATCTGAAATGGCCGCTGGAGCCGAACCAGAGTCGGCATAGCCCGGGTAGAGCCGGCCTTCAGGCCGGCGTCGAGAAGGCATAGTGTAGGCTTCCGCCACTGCGCTCATTTCTAATGACCGCAGCGGCGGAAGGTCTTTTTGTTCGCGGCGAACGCGGCGCTAAAGCGCCGCTCTACCCTTGCTCGCAGGATACAGTAACGTTGGAATCGCTTTAGGAATGGCACCATGGCGGCGCATTAACGCTTCAGTAAATCCACGGGCTCGCGGACGTCGGTGACGCGGAAGTACTTCGCCAAAGCGGGATAACGCTGCGCCACCGCCTCATACATCGCGTAGGCCACATTGCGGTAGGAGAAGTGTCCGGCTGCGCCAGTACGAAGTTCGCTGATGTAGATCGTCTCTGACAAGTCCATCTTGAACAGCGCGCGCTTGCGAAAAGCCAGCGGAATGACGTACTGCGACTGCTCGTCCGCCGCATCCGAATGGCGCGCCGCAAGTTGAGCGGCGACATCACGTGCCCGCTCCATCACGGAATCGTAGCGGGCGGTCAGTCCTGCCGATTCAATCTCCGGTGGCGCGTCGTAGCCGTGCGCGGCTGTATAGCGTTGCAGAATCTGCACGCAGCGGCGGTGGCGATGCATATCGCGGAAGCCGCCAATGTCCATCAGAATGTCGAAGCGGAATTGCTGACTGGCACAGTAGGCGCGCGAAACCTCGTCATGAGGGCCGCGATGACGCAGACCGAGGTCGATCACTTCGCGGCGCTGCGCTTCCGGAAGAGCTTCTACAACCTCACGAATCTGGCGATACGAGTGATGCGAGTATTGATAGAGCAACGTGGTCGCCAGCTCGATCTCCAGCGGATCGTCGTCCAGCAGATCAACCAGAGGCGCGGGCTGGATGGCAATTGCTGCCAGCAGCTCCGCCGCCGCAGCGGTCAACTCACGACGAGTCTCAGCCTCATACGAGTTCGGTTCGGCATACTTCATCAAAGTCGGCGCCACCCGGACATCGCGCAAAAGAAATTCACTGGCGCGTTCGGCAACCGCCGGACACTCGCGTTGGATCTCCTGCACCAGTTCACGCGCGCTGGCGTGGCCCACATTGTAGGACGCATCGCGCGCAGCTTGCTTCAGCAGCTCGCCCAGCCTCCGGACCTCGGCGTGCGTGTCTGACAACAATCGCGATACCTGCGTCTCCAGCGTGCGCGCGCTGACAATCTGGCCCAGCGAAGTGTTGGTCGCCAGCGGCAGAAAGTACCGCGAAAGGTCGAACGCGCGGGCGCGCAGGATGCGCTCGTAGAAGTCCGGCTTCATCTCAACCGGCCTGGATATGCGGTCCCGCAGATAGCGGAACATCTCCTCCGAGAAGTGACGATATTCGGCGAACAGGAAGTCGACGGTCTCGCGGTACAGGGCGCGCGCGCCGGCATCCTCCGCAAAATCGGGAACAAAATATCCGCTCTTCTGGAAATCCTGATAGCGGGTGGAGCGTTCCTGTCCGTCCCAGCGTGGTTCGTCGAGGGCCACGGTCGCGGCAAGAATCGACAATCGCTCGACGGCAAAAGCCAGGTGCGCCAAATCCGCGATGCTGCGATGTCCGTACTGAAAATAGAAGGTATTAAGGAACTTTTCGGCCCTTTGCTCATTCAGTTCAGCCAGCGATTCCCGCATGGAGAGCGCTGAGCGCGAATACTTTGCCATGCCATAGGCGAGCACTTCCGGGTCGGCCCCGTGCACCGCATAGACTTCCGTGCTGGGCTCGTGGTGAGCGAGAAGCTCCGTGGTATCGTTGAGTTTGGAGCTGGATGACATTGCCGTGAATCATATGCGGTGTGGAGTTCGTCGGCAACCGGGCCCCTGTGGGAATCTCTTAATAGCTGAGGACAATGTTGCGAGTTACAAGTAAGTATTTGGCAATAATTCTTCTAGCGGGTGGTCCGGTTCCAGGGTTCGCCCAATCATCGCAATTCAGACCGTCCGCCGGTCAGCCGTGACCACTGACTTGCGCACTCCGGCGTCCGCAACTGACAACCCCTCCCCGCAGGACGATAGCCGGACGCAGTGGGTGGGTGCCGATTCCATTCTCTTTGCCACCGCGCATCGCCCCTGGCCCGCCCCCATGGCGCCGTGGATCATGACGCAACGCTGGAATGACTTGCTCTTTCTGCATTATCCAGTGGAGCCGGAAGCGCTCCGTCCGCTGGTCCCGGACGTGCTGACCCTCGACACTTACAAGCAACGCGCTTGGGTCACGGTCACGCCATTCTGGATCAATCATCTGCGCCCGCCGGGAGTTCCATCCCTGCCGTGGCTGTCACATTTTTCCGAAGTCAATGTACAGACGTACGTCACCTACGACGGCAAGCCGGGTATTTATTTCTTCAGCCTCGATGCCAGCAACTTGTCGGCGGTTTGGGGGGCACGCGTCTTCTACCGTCTGCCTTATTGGCAGGCCTCCATCAAGGTGAAAGGGCGAGGCGGGCCGAGGCTTGAATACGTTTCGAAGCGGCAGCACGGACCCAAGCCCGCCGAACTTCGCTGTTCCAACGGCCCCGCGTCAGGCAGATTTCACGCACGGCCGGGCTCGATCGAGCACTTCCTTACCGAGCGTTATTGCCTTTATGCCTTCAGTCGCAAACGGCTCTACCGGGGCGACATTCACCATCTGCCGTGGGACTTGCAGCCAGCTACGTTTGAAGTGGAGCAGAACACCATGGCCCAACCAGCGGGTATCCTGCTTCCCCCGCAGCCGGAGCTGGTTTATTTTGCGCGTGAGCTGAAGGTCCTGTTCTGGGCGCCAGAGCGGCTGCGGTAATGGGATTCGGTTCTTATGTGGGATTGTCATTACGAGCGCAGCGAGGAATCTGCTTTTGTTTGCGGCTCAGACGACGGCTGGAAACAGCAGATCCCTCATCGCCTAAACTTTACCCCAACAAGCGCAAAAACGGCGCTCGTTGGGGACCCCGGTTCGGCGGTTCGTGATGACAACTCTATGCGGCTGTTCCTGGTGTCTTCCACGACGAAACTCCTCCCATCTTCCTCCTGACGAAGAGCGAATTTCTCTAGCGTGCAGCAGTGGTGGTTATAATCCTGCTTTGCGCTAACAGGGAGGCTTCATGGCAGGAGTGGAAGGCCGGGTCGCGCTGGTCACGGGAGCGTCGCAGGGGATCGGACGCGCCTGCGCGCTGGTTCTGGCTGAATCAGGGGCCAAGGTCGCGTTGTGCGCGCGCAATCAGGAAAAGCTGGAGCAAGTGGCCCAGGAGATCGGTGGCAAGGGCGGCGAGGCTGCGGTCTTTCAGATGGACGTCATCAAGGAAGAGGAGATCAAGGCCGGAGTGAAGGCTGCGATCGCGCACTTCGGCAAGATCGACATCCTGGTGAACAACGCCGGGGTCACGCGCGATCAGTTGATCATGCGCATGAAGCGCGCCGACTGGGACGACGTCATCAACACCAACCTTACCGCACCGTTTCTGCTGATTCAGGCGGTGATCGGCTCCATGCTGAAGCAGCGCTGGGGTCGAATCATCAACATCACCAGCATATTTGGCCAGATTGGCCAGGTGGGGCAGACCAACTATTCCTCCTCGAAGGCGGGATTGATTGGCTTGACCATGGCGGTGGCGCGCGAGGTGGGTTCGCGCAACATCACCGTCAATGCGGTTGCGCCGGGATTCATCGAGACCGCCATGACTGCCGTACTTTCTGACGAATTGAAAGAGAACATCCGGAGGAACATTCCCCTGGGACACGGTGGAACTGATCTCGATGTCGCGCACGCGGTGAAATTTCTGGCGTCGGAAGAAGCCGGCTACATTACCGGCGAGGTGCTGAAGATCAACGGCGGCATCCTGATGGGGTGACCGTAGCTGAAGCGTTCTCAGAATTGATGTGGTTCGGCGAGTGCGGGTAGAGCGGCGATTCAGCGCTGCGTTCACTGCAGACCAACGAACCGCTTGTGGAGGCGATGTTGGACGCCAGCCTCTGAAGGCCGGCTCTACCGAGCGCCTATCGATGCGGGGTGCGCCAGCGGCCGAACTCAATCGCCCGCGGCCATGGCGGGCGCAATGTCTTCCACGTCCACAATCTTCGTCGGATACTTGCCGGTGTAGCAGGCGGTGCAAAAGGTATGCTCGTCGTCGTCGCCGGCCGCCTTGCGCAGGCCCTCCAGCGAAAGATACGCCAGCGAATCGGCGCCGATGTATTCGCGAATTTCTTCCACCGTCTTGTTGGCCGCGATCAACTGGTTCTTGGAAGGGGTATCCACGCCGTAGTAACACGGCGAGATGGTCGGCGGGCAGGAGACGCGCATGTGCACTTCCTTGGCGCCGGACTCGCGCACCATGCGCACGATCTTGCGGCTGGTAGTGCCGCGCACGATGGAGTCGTCGATCAGCACCACCCGTTTGCCTTCCAGCACATTGCGCACAGGATTCAGTTTGAGCTTCACGCCAAAGTCGCGGACACGCTGTTCGGGCTCGATGAAAGTACGGCCCACGTAGTGGTTGCGGATCAACCCAAACTGGATTGGGATGCCGCTCTGATAAGAGAAGCCCAGGGCGGCGGTCACGCCGGAGTCGGGCACCGGCACTACGATATCGGCGTCCACCGGCGCTTCCAGCGCCAGCTGGCGGCCCATGGCATCGCGCGTCTGCTGCACGGCCTTGCCGAATACGATGCTGTCTGGCCGCGAAAAATAAACATGCTCAAAGATGCAGCTCGATTGCGGTTGCTGCGCCGAATAGAAGCGCGAATGAACGCCTTCCGGACCAACGATCACTAATTCGCCTGGCTTGACCTCGCGCTCATACTTGGCCCCGATCAGGTCAAAGGCGCAGGTCTCTGATGCGAAGACGATGGTATCTGTCCGATGCGCCGCCTCTCCCGAGATGCGGCCCATCACCAGCGGACGAAAGCCACGGGGATCGCGGGCGGCAAAGATGCGGTCGGGGGTCAACATGACCAGGGAAAATGCGCCTTCGACGCGGCGCAGCGAATCCGCCATGGCGTCCACCAGGGTCTGCTCGCGCGAACGCGCGACCAGGTGCACCAAAACCTCGGTGTCGCTGGTGGTCTGAAAGATGGAGCCCTGCTGCTCCAGTTGGGCGTGCACTTCGTGCGCATTGGTGAGGTTGCCGTTGTGCGCCAGCGCAATTTTGCCCTTATTGCACTCCACCATGATGGGCTGGGCATTGAGCAATGCGGAATCGCCCGCGGTCGAGTAGCGGGTGTGACCGATGGCCAGCGAGCCGGGAAGCCGGGCCAGGGCGTCGGCGGTGAAAATGTCCGATACCAACCCCATGGCTTTGTGAAGTTGAAGCTGCTCGCCGTTGGAGGCCGCGATGCCCGCCGATTCCTGACCGCGATGTTGCAGCGCGTACAGGCTGAGGTAGGCGAGCTTGGAGGCTTCGGGATGGCCGTAGATGGCCACCACGCCACATTCTTCGCGCAGCTTGTCGGAAGGAATCAGCATCGCTCACCTGAAGGGCTAACGCCCTAAATTTATAAATCGCCGGAACGCGGACCTGAAGATGTGCCGTCCCTGAAGGGACTCAGATTTATTTCCTACCCTACCCAGCACTCCGCCTGCGGCTCCGTGCTGGGCTAACCTGTTTCGCGCCTAAGGCGCTGGATTGTCGGCCAGCAAATTTCACCAGCTAACACCAAGCTCGGTTCCCCCACCTGTTCTAAAACCATGCGACATCCGGTCGCTCGCTAGCTCTTCTGCAACGTGGAAGGCACCAACCGCTCCTCGGTTTCCACGTGCAGGGCGCGTTCCAAGGCATTGGCCCATGCATCCTGCAATTCGGAGACGCTTGTTTTGACGGCCACATTTCCGTCAACCTGGATTTCCAATTGATCAGGATCCGTATCCCCTATCGGTTCCGCTGAGACGCCACATTGTACCGCTACTCGTTGGATTCGCTCGACGTTTTGCGGGTCGCAGGAAATGAGCACGCGGCTGGCATCCTCCCCAAAGAGCACGAACTCCGGCACTAATCTCTGAGAGCCAAGGTCAACCTTGGCGCCAATTCCGTGTGCAAAACCGCACTTCGCCAGCGTTACCGCCAGACCGCCTTCCGAGCAGTCTTTGGCAGATTCCAGCAGGCCCGCGCCGATCATCTCCACGACAGCCTTCTGCAGGGCGGCCTCCTTCTCCAGTTCCAGCGACGGCGGGAAACCCCAAATCTCGCCCAACAGCTCTTTTGCGTACTCGGACGAGCCGAATTCCGCTTCGACGTCGGATGCGTCGCCGGGCTCCGACCCTCGGATGACGAGCAGAGCGCGTCCCGGCTCGCGGAAATTGGGGCCAACCGCCTTGTGCACGTCGTCCATAATTCCGACGACACCAATCACGGGAGTCGGATAGATGCTTTCGCCGAGCGTCTCGTTGTAGAAACTGACATTGCCACCGGTGATCGGGGTCTCCAGCTCTTCGCAAGCCTTGGAGATGCCATCAACGGTTTGCGAGAACTGCCACATGATGTACGGCTTTTCAGGATTGCCAAAGTTCAGGCAATTGGTGGCCGCGACGGGAATTGCTCCGGTGCAAGCGACGTTGCGGGCCGACTCAGCCACCGCGTGCATGGCTCCCAGCTTGGGGTCGAGGTAACACCAGCGGCTGTTGCCGTCGAGCGCCATCGCCAAGCCACGCTGCGTCCCCTTGATGCGAATCACTCCACCCTCGCCGCCCGGGCCCTCCACCGTATTGGTTTGCACCATGGAATCGTATTGCTGGAAGACCCAGCGCTTGGAGCAGATGTTGGGGCTGGCCAGCAATCGCTTCAGATCGTCAGTGAATTCCGCCTTCCGGCCCAGCTCAATGTTCGCCGGAATGTCGCGTGGAACGGGCGGCTCCCAGCGTTCCAGCGGCCGATGGTAGAGCGGCGCGTCATCGGTCAGCGCCGCATTGGGAATTTCCGCGACCACCTTGCCGTGCTCCAACACCCGCATAGCGGGCTGATTGATCACGCGGCCGATGGTGACGGCGTCGAGTCCCCACTTCTGGAAGACGCGGAAGACTTCGTCCTCGCGTCCTTTCTCGGCCACCAGCAACATGCGCTCCTGCGATTCACTTAGCATGATTTCGTACGGCGTCATGCCGGTCTCGCGCTGGGGCACCAGGTCGAGCTCGATCTCCAGTCCCACACCGCCGCGCCCGCCCATCTCGCAGGTCGAGCAAGTGAGGCCCGCGGCTCCCATGTCCTGGATGCCAACGACCGCACCGGTCTGCATGGCTTCCAGGCAGGCTTCGAGCAGCAACTTCTCCAGGAAGGGATCGCCGACCTGCACGTTGGGGCGCTTGGCTTCCGACTCTTCGCTGAACTCTTCGCTCGCCATGGTGGCGCCGTGTATGCCATCCCGGCCGGTCTTGGAGCCGACGTAGATCACCGGATTTCCTTCCCCGGCGGCCCTGGCGTAAAAGATCTGGTCGCGGCGCACTAGTCCGAGGGCAAACGCGTTGACCAGCGGATTTCCCGAGTAGCAACTTTCGAATTTCACCTCGCCGCCCACGTTGGGCACGCCAAAGCAGTTTCCGTAGGATGCGACGCCGCTCACCACGCCTTCCATCACTGAGTGGTTCTTGTGCAGCGTGGCCAGGTCGATGGGGGGTGCCCCACCCTTATCGCCGTCATTTGGCGATAGGGTGGGTTGAGTGATGGGACCGAAGCGCAGCGAATCCATAATGGCGACGGGCCGCGCGCCCATGGTAAAGATGTCGCGCAAGATGCCGCCAACACCGGTAGCTGCGCCTTGGAACGGCTCGATAAACGACGGATGATTGTGCGACTCAATTTTGAAGGCGCAAGCCCAGCCATCGCCGATGTCGACGATGCCGGCGTTCTCCCCGGGCCCCTGCACCACGCGACGGCTGTGCGTGGGCAGGCGCTTCAAGTGCACGCGCGAGGATTTGTAGGAGCAGTGCTCGCTCCACATCACGCTGAAGATGCCCAGTTCCGTGAACGTAGGCTCGCGACCGAGAGCCTTCAGCAGGCGGTCGTATTCCTCGGCCGAGATTCCGTGGTCACAAAGCACTTCTGGAGTGATGGTGGGTTCTTTGGCGAGAGTGGTGGCGCTATCAACTGGGTTCATGGCAATCAGGAAGGAAATGCTATTGTCGCACGCGCCATCGGCTTAGGGAAGGAGTTCAGCGGCCGGTCGTGTCCTAATTTGGTTATGTGGCTTGGTTGTCCTCAGCTGGGCCGCATGTTTCCCACCGGGAACTACTGCCCTCGACCGTATCGCTTTCATCCAAGAGCGCCATCTTGTAGAAATGGGGCCGCCAAACGTAGCGGAACCGGGTTGCGTGGGTCTCTCCAAATACGTCTTCGTAAGTGACAACGCCAAAGAAATGCAAGGTAGTCTTGCCCTCCTTCAGCGCGTCAGCTTTTTCCCTGTCGTCAACCGGAATCCTCGCCGACAGCTTGACGGGCTTGTGCCCGGACTTTATTACGGTCGGAAGTCCCACGTCTACCATTTCAAGCATTTCTGGCAATGGGTCGCCGGGGAGCTGAACCACAGCCTTTATCTGCCCGACAACATTGAATGCGTCGGTTGGCCCGACGTGGGTCAACTGCACCGTGGCCCGACCATACTCGTCACCGTAAAATCCGGTTGGGGTAGCCTGCATGCCGTGAAGGTCGAATGGAACGACAAAAAACCTAGCTCGCTCCTTCCGCTTGAGAAAAGTTATGCTATCCGACGCGGCCTTGGCGGAATCAATCAAGGCCCTGACCTGATTTTCCGCGTGTTCTATGAGTTTGTCGGTTTGCGCGCTAGCCCCTTGCATCGCAGTGAGTTGCCCATGCATCAAGACTCTTTGCTGCTGCATCTCGTCGGCTTGCCGCTGAATGGCTCGCATCGTTCCAAACAACAAATAGGCTTGGAAAGTACCCACGCCAACCAGCAAGGCGCTAAATATCCACGTCGCGTAGTCGGGCTTAGTTGTAATTGCAATTGGTTGCGCGACCCTTATTGGCTCATCGTTGCGTGCGGCTGATTTATCGGCGCTATCGGTATCGGCGGTTTTTGGGGTGGCTGGTGCTTTTGGCATGGCAGCAGGCGCGCTGCTTACCTTTTTGCTGCCATTGGATTGCTGCTTAACTTGTTGGGTGTCCTGACGGGGATGTTGGGGCAAAAGTGCCAGTACGAGAACGGCCAGAGCCACTACTTTCATGACCTGAAAATTGTAACGCGTGAGATGGCAAATTAGGACACTACTCAGCAGCTTAGATTGCGGGGTGGATTTGGGGGCACCCTTTGAAGCACTTAGTCACGGCCATGCCGGCGCTTTAGTTGGTTTCTCCGGCATTCCTCAAAGGGAATGCCCTTCTCTTTGCGGCGCGATTCAGAAACGAGGCCGTCCCAGAAGTCTTCCCAGATTGCGCCATACTTCTTGAGATCAATTTGCACGGCGACCTTTCGGCCTTTGTCATCGACCACGAATTGAATTCCATTCATGATGTTCACTCTCGTCTTTATTTTCGCATGTCGAATGAAACTAAACACCAATCAATTCGAACGCTCTGCTGCGGTCGCCGTGGGGCTTGAAAAGCAGATCCCTCGCGGGCTGAACTTTACCCCAACAAGCGCAAAAACGGCGCTCGTTGGGGACCCCTGTTCGCCCGCTCGTGATGACAATATAGAAAGAGCTCGGACGCGGACCTGAAGGTCCGCTCTACCTAACCGTCCTACTCCTCCGCCTCCCGCCACTGGTAACCGCAGGACAGACATTTCCAGCGATGCGTCTCTCGAGGCTCGGGGAATGGTATGGCCGCCGACCACAGAGCGATCTGACGCGGGCTCGCACTGGCCACTTCGCGAATCTCCAGCGATTCGCATTCCGGGCAGCACGCGACGTCTTCCATTTCTTCGTCGCCGTCTTCCGCTTCCACTTCGGCGGATTCGTCCGGCTCGAAATCGTCGAGGACTTCCAGCGCGCGCACCACCTGGCTATCGGGCACCTGCAGCCGGATGCCACCCAGGGCCATGCCCATGTGCCAATTCATGGCATGCATGTTCTCGTCGCACACGAAGGCTGAAATCCCGGCAGAGATCAGCTTGCCCTGCGCCAGTTTGGCTTCGCCAAGGGTCAGGAACTTCGCAATGGTGACCGGTTCATCCGACATCGGGGATTCGAGAAGCGTAGGCTAGCTCGGCGTGCGAGTCAACTCCGCCAAATGCACGCGGCGGCTGTGTTCCGCGATGGCGTCGACCACCTGCATCGCCAGGGCGAGGACCCGGTGGCCATCTTCCAACGTCACCTCGGGCCGGGAGCGATCTCGCACCGCGCGCAGGAAGCTGTCCAACTCCGCCCGCAATGGTTCCTGCTGCGCAACCGCCGGCCTAAATGGTGTGATGCCGGGAAGGGCGCTGGCAGCCACGCTTGCCGGATTGAACGGATCCAGGCCGGTCGGGTCGAGCGATAAGTCATCCACCGTCAGCACCAGTACATCCTGCCTGGAATAGTCGAGCGAAACGTATTGCCGCGGCTGGAAGAAGCGCAGCTTGCGAACGCGCTCGGTGCTGACGCGGCTGGCGGTAAAGTTGGCCACGCACCCGGACTCAAATTCCATGCGCACGTTGGCGATGTCCACTTTCTGCGAAAGGATCGGCAAGCCGACCGCGCGGACCTCGGTGACCGGCGATTGCACGAACGCGAGCACGATATCGAGGTCGTGGATCATCAGGTCGAGGACCACGTCTACATCGAGCGAACGCGGACTGAAAACGCTGAGGCGATGTACTTCAAAAAACATGGGCTGCGTGAGCAACGGGAAAGTCGCGCGCACCGCGGGATTGAAGCGCTCCAGATGGCCGGCTTGTGCAATGCGGCCATGCCGCTCCGCGATGGCAATCAACTCATCCGCCTCGGCCACTGTGGCCGCCAGCGGCTTTTCAATCAGGACGTCGACGCCGTTCTGCATCAACTGCCGCGCAACCGCGAGGTGGGCAGCGGTGGGAACCGCAACCGAACACGCCTGAACCCCAGCGGCAATCAATTGGTCGACGGACCGAAACGCGGAGACGCCGAATTCGCTGGCTACGGTTTGTGCGCGCGGCAAGTCGGTATCCACGATTCCGGCGAGTTCGACATTCTGTGACGGGTCGCCTTGAAGGTCGCGATAGACGCGCGCGTGATTGCGGCCGAAGACCCCGGCGCCGACGACTCCGACGCGCAGGGTCTCGCTGCTGTTTGGCATTCTGCGATTGTCGCGCAAAGCAGGGCAGGAGGCAAAAGCAAGTTAACCGCGGATTGACACGGATGAACGCGGATCAAGAAAATATTCTGGTCGATTGCGCGAACCAGTGCTTCACGATCCAAAGAAGTATCCGCGAGATCCGCGTAAATCCGCGGTTCAACACCAACAACTCCTTGGGCAGAAACTACGGCACGTAGTGATGAGGGATGTGGATGACCGGTGTCTCGGCGACGACACAGATTCCCGCGTCGTTGGACGCCGACAGCAGAGCTTCTCGATCCAGCAACAGGCATCGCCCGGCATCAAGCGCGAGGCAAGTTGCGCCTGCCTGCTTCATGGTGGCAATCGTTTTCAAGCCAACGACCGGCACATCGAAGCGCATGTCCTGGTTCGGCTTGGCGACCTTCACCACCGTGAGGGCGCGGCTCAAGGTCGACGGCTCTTTGCCCAGCGACGGCGATTTCATGATCTCGCCGGCACGCAGGATGGTGGCGTCGGTGCCCTCCATGGCTTCCACGGCAACGCACGCGGCTTCGGCGATCACCACCGTCTGGCCTATGTCGAAGCGCGAGAGATGGTGCGCGACCGCCCGTCCATAGGTGATGTCGGTCTGCTCGGAATCGGTCGGCCCGCGCCGCGTCAAAACTCCTTCGCTGGCCAGCATGGGTTCCAGCAGCGCGGTGGAATTCATCAGCGTGATCCCTTCCTCTGCGAGAACCTTGCTGATCGCTCCGATCAGCGAATCGGTGTTGCGGGTGGTCAGCGAGAGCAGAAGCTTGGCCAGCTTCCAGTCCGGCTTGATGCTGCTGAAGATCTGCTTATGCTTGACCTGCCCAGCCATGATCGCCCGGGTAACTCCTTCCTGTTTGAAGGTGTCGATGAGTCGCGATAGCTCGCCTAAGGACAACCAGTAAACGGCGGCCGCACCGCGATGCTCGATTCCGGGCGAGGCCTCTTCCTTGATGGCGGCGACGACGACCTGCAGGCCCTGGGAGCGAGCAGCATCCAGCACCAGCAGCGGAAACTTACCGTTGCCTGCGATGAGTCCGATCTTTTGCGATGAGTCCGACATGGGTGAGCCCCGCTTGCTTGCCTACTTAATGATCCCCCGCTGCGACGATTCGACGAAGCGCAGCAGCGATTCCACATCGTCGCCCTGCGCGCCTTCCGACCGCAGCTTCTCCAGCGCCTGCGACGTATTCAGCTTGGAAGCCAGCAAAACCTTGAATGCATGATGCAGCCGGGCAATCCGCTCGCGCGAAAACCCGCGACGCTGCAGGCCCACTTTGTTCAGCATGTAGGCGTGGGTGTCGCGTTCGGCGCTGGTCATGGAGTAGGGCAGCACATCGCGCGTGAGGGTCGTCCCACCCCCGACGTAGGCGTGAGCGCCGACCCGAACATACTGGTGTACCGGGCACAGCGCGCCCACCACCGCCCACTCTTCGACAGTGACGTGACCCGCAAGAGTGGCAGCGTTGACCAGCATGACGTGGTTGCCGATGAAGCAATCGTGCCCGATATGAGTGTAGGCCATGATCAACACATGGCTGCCAATGCGGGTCACTCCGCCGCCTTTCGCAGTGCCGCGCGTGATGGTGACATATTCGCGGATGACATTATGGTCGCCAACTTCCAGCCGTGTCGGTTCTCCCGCGTAGGTAATGTCCTGCGGATCCATGCCCAGCGCAGCGAAAGGATAAATTTTGTTGTCGCTGCCGAATCGGCTGGGACCACCCAACACGACATGCGAAACCAGTTCGCAGTTCTCGCCCATCTCAACGCCTGCCCCCACCGTGCAGTACGGCCCAATGCTGCAGGATGCAGGAATTTTCGCGGAGGGATCGACGATGGCCGTCGGATGAATGTTCATCTGGAAGTTACGACTGCTCGACTGCGGGAGCCAGCTCCGGGGCAGCTTCCGCCGGTTTCGGACGGTTCAACAGGCGGCAGGTGACGATCGCTTCGCAGGCCAGCTTATCGCCGACGTAGGCCTTGCCTTGCATGCGACCTGCGGTGCCGCGCCACGCCAACACGTCCACCTCGATGCGAAGCTGGTCTCCGGGTATCACGGGCCGCCGGAAACGCGCGCGCTCGATGCCGGTGAACAACAGCAGCTTCTCGGCGCGATCAGGAAATTCGGTCAACAGCAGCACCCCGCCGGCCTGCGCCATGGCTTCCACCACCAGCACGCCGGGCATGATGGGATTATCGGGAAAGTGTCCTGCAAAGAACGGTTCGTTGATGGTAACGTTCTTGATTGCCACGATGCGCTTGGTGCGGGTGATGTGGATGATGCGGTCAACCAGCAGCATGGGAAAACGGTGCGGCAGGATGCGCAGGATGTCCTGGATGTCGAGCGTAAGATTGTCGCCGCCCTCGGGCGCAGGCTTCACCGGTTCACTCATCATTGGTCCCGTGAAAGTCAAGATTATACATTCCGGAGCAGCAGGCCCGGAGCGGCGGAGCGTATTGGGTTCCGTTTCGGTTTGCATGGTCATGATATGTATCTCGGGTAGAGCGGGCCTTCAGGCCCGCGTTAGAGGACTTTCTCTTGATGGGTGAGCCCCGTAGGGGCGGCACGAAAAAATATAAATGTGCCGTGCCTACGGCACTCGGATTCTTAGGGCGACCTCAACGCGGGCCTGAAGGCCCGCCCTACCCTTTGGCTGTCCGTTAAGGCACCGACAAGCACACTGCAGCGATAGGAGCAATAAACAAACATGGCCAAAGGGAATGTCCGGCTGCCAAACTCTGATCGCCGTGAAGTGCTGCGGTGGTTGACGAAGCGCCAGAGCGAAATGATCGCCAGCGTGCGCGAGATGGTCCTACGCGAGTCGCCTACCCAGAATAAGCCGGCTTGCGACGCGCTGTGTTCCTACCTGGCAGGAGAGTTCGAGCACCTGGGCGGTCGCGTCAGAATTCATCGCCAACACTCGGCCGGAAACCACCTGCAAGTGAGTTTCACCGGAGCCAAAGGCCGCGAGCCGCTTCTGCTGCTCGGCCACCTCGATACCGTGTACGACGTCGGAACGCTTCAGACCATGCCGTGGCGGGAGGAGAAAGGGCGTCTCTATGGGCCCGGTGTTTTCGACATGAAGAGCGGCATTGCGCAGATGATGTTTGCCCTCTGGGCAGCGCGCGAAGTCCGAGGCGGCTTGCCTCGCCCGGTGACGGTGCTGCTGGTTTCCGACGAAGAAGGAGGCAGCGAAAGCTCGCGCGCGCTTACCGAGAAGATTGCGCGCCAATGTGCCGCGGTCCTGGTTTGCGAACCGTCCGGCCCGGGAGGCGCCTTGAAGACCGCGCGCAAAGGCGTCGGGTCGTTCCTCATGAAGATCACGGGACAGGCGGCGCACTCCGGCCTCGACTTTGAAAAGGGCCAGAGCGCGATTCTTGAGCTGGCGCACCAAATCCAGGCCATCTCGCGGCTGACCGATCTGAAACGCGGCGTTACGCTCAACGTTGGCGTGGTCCGGGGAGGTACGCGCACCAATGTCATCGCGGCGGAAGCGACGGCCGAGGTGGACCTTCGCATCGCCTGCAAAGCGGATGGCGCGGTGATGGAGCGCAAGGTACGCGGGCTGCGGCCGGTCAATCCGAAGTGCGCGATCGAGATCGAGGGCGGCATCAATCGTCCGCCGATGGAGCGGACAAAGCAGGTGGTCGCGCTGTATGAGCTGGCGCGGAAGATTGCCCTCGAGTTGGGTTTTCCATTGGCGGAGATTGCGGTGGGTGGCGGCTCGGACGGCAACTTTACCGGTGGGATCGGGATTCCGACGCTGGACGGCCTAGGAGCGGTTGGCGAGGGCGCGCACGCCCCGCATGAATCGATCGTTGCTGCCGAACTGCCGCGTCGGGCGGCGCTGCTGGCCGGGTTGATTGACGCCATCGAATAGCTATCAATTGTCATTACGAGCGAAGCGAGGAATCTGTTGTTTGCACCGGCAACGCCGGTTGGTGTAACAGCAGATCCCCCACGGCCTGAACTTTACCCCAACAAGCCCGCCACGGCGGGGCGCTCGTTGGGGACCCCGGTTCGGCCGTTCGTGATGACAACCCAGAAATGGGTAGTGGCTGAATCTAAGCCACTACCTGAATTCTTGACAAATCTGTGCTCTGCTACCGTAAGAATATATCCGTTACGCTCGTAGGCGAACATGTTTCCGAAAGCCCTCGACAAACCGAGGGCTTTTGCTCATTATGGCCAAGAAAATCGTCATTCTCATTGACGGCCTTGAGCGCCCCATTTACCTGACCACTATCGCCGAATTATTTTCTGTAATTGCTTTCAATCCAACCGGTGGAGGATAATCGGCTGTTGCAGCGGCAGCCAGCGCCGTGGTGTGGCGACTCTCTTTTGTGAATCTCCCGAACTACATCACGCTCACCCGGATCTTCAGCATTCCGGTCCTGATTTGGATCTTGTCCAGCAGCCGCTTCAGCTCCACCAACGGCGAGCGTGAACTGCTGGCCTCGTTCGTCTTCATCGCGGCTTCGCTGACCGACGCCATTGACGGCTACCTCGCCCGCAAGCGCGCCCAGGTGACCACCATGGGCATGCTGCTCGACCCGGTGGCCGACAAGTTGCTGATTGCCGCGGCCTTCATCACCCTGGTGCAATTCAATCCACGCACCGTGCCCGCGTGGATGGCCGTCATCATCATTGGGCGCGAGTTCCTGGTGAGCGGACTGCGATCCATCGCCGCCTCGGAAGGGTTCACCATCCAGGCCAGCGAACTGGGCAAAACCAAGATGGTGGTGCAGATCGTCTCGGTGGTAGCGGCGATTATCGATCATCACTGGACGCATCTTCCCTGGTACTTCCTGAGTCTGCCGGTGCATCCGATTGCACTGGTGTCGATTTGGCTGATGGTGGCGCTGTCGCTGCTGTCCGCCGTCGACTACTTCGTGGGGTTCTGGAGAAAGATCGATCGCCATGCCGAGAAGCGCCGCAAGCGGCGCTCGTTTGTGCTGAGCCGGCGCAGGAAGCGCAACGATGTCCCCGTACTCTGAAGAGCCGCGCACCGCGACCGCGGTGCAGCCCTGCGAATATTCGCAGCAAGAACGCGACCTGCTTCTGCGGCTCGCTCATCGCTCGATTGAACTGGCACTCGAAGGACGCGATATCGACCCAACTTCGCCGACGGCCCACCTGTCCGTGCCCCGCGGGGCCTTCACCACTCTGCACCTGGAGGGCGAACTGCGCGGATGTATCGGATATGTGCTACCCACCCAGTCCCTCTATGCGACGGTTGCGGAGGCGGCCAGGGCTGCAGCCTTGGATGACCCGCGTTTCCCGGCGGTGACACCGGCGGAGGCGGCACACCTGAAGATTGAGATCAGCGTGCTCTCACTCGTGCAACCCATTCGGCCCGAAGAGGTCATCGTCGGCCAACACGGACTCGTTGTCACCCAGGGCAATCGCCGTGGATTGCTGCTGCCGCAGGTTCCCATCGAGTGGAAATGGGACCGCGAAACCTTTCTCGCGCAGGCGTGCCTGAAGGCCGGACTACGAGCGGACGCGTGGCAGCACGGTGCCCAATTGCAGGGGTTCACTGCGGAAGTGTTTGGCGAACCGTAGCGCAGTTCCAGAGGAACTGTATCCTGCGAGCAAGGGTAGAGCGGCGCTTTAGCGCCGCGTTCCGGCGCAGGTAAGAAAGTGCTTCGGGAATTGCGGGCGTCCCTGAACGCGGGCCTGAAGGCCCGCTCTGCCCGAATCAACCCCGGCCCATGAACCACAATCACGGGCTCTCCCGCTGCGCCGCCTCGAAGCATTGCCGCGATTTTTCCTGGTCCCCAAGCTCGCGATAGGCAAGCCCCATGGTTGTGTACGCCTTGGATCGCATCCTGGGGCTTGGCGTACGGTCGAGAACGATCTTCGACCGCGCAACCGCTTGCTGCGGGTCGGAATGTTGTTGCGCATAAATTGCGAGGTTGAGGTTGCTGAAGGGGTCAAGAGGATAGACCTCCGCTGCCATTTCGAAGTGCTTCATGGCTTCCCCTATTTGTCCTTTGTTCAGCAATGCTCCCCCCAAGTCATCCTGTGCGATGTAGTTGGGAGGGGTGACCTCGATGATGTGCGTCCACAAGACTACGTTGTCCCGCCAGAAGCCAAGCTGACGATAAGCCACCACGCTCAGCGCCACCAGGATCACGACGCTGGCGCCAGCCAGCACAGCGGCAGATACCCTTCTTTGCTCGGCCCAGTCCGCTACCCCCCAGCAAACCATGATGAACAAGCCGATGAAAGGCAGATAGGCATAGCGATCGGCCATGGCCTGTTCACCTACCTGTACCAGACCGATCATGGGTACCATAGTTCCCAGGAACCAGAACCACCCCACCAGCAAATACCGGTGGCGCCTCTCTTTGATCACCAGCGCGGTCACAGTCAACAAGACGACCAAAGCCGCGAGCGCCTCCCAGGTTTTCAGGGCCGTGCCCGGATGGGGATAGACAAGCGCCAGATGCGACGGCCAGAAAGCCTTTCCGAGGTAGCGGGCATAGCAGACAATCGCGTTGCCCAGGCGGATGGATAGCGGAAACGAGTTCTTTACGGTATGCATCGCGCCTGCCGCCTGCTGTGCATGCATCGTGACGAAAGCGCTGGCTCCGCACAAGGCGAGCAGGGGGAGCTTCTCCCCGATTAGCCAGGAAAGACTTCGTTGGGGCGGGGGCGCGTCATCTGTAGTATCGAACGCAGCCTCATGACCTGCGATCGCCATGCGCCGCAACGGCCAGTAATCCCAAAGCAGCAACACGAATGGCAGGGTGATGACCTGTGGTTTGGCCATCAGCCCGAGCGCGAAGAGCGCGGCCACCACAACGTAGCGGCTGGTTCGAGGCTCGCGCACGTACCAGCGGTAGGCGCCCAGCGCGAGCAGGAAAAACAGCATGCTCAGCAGGTTTTTGCGCTCGGAAATCCAGGCCACCGATTCGACGTTGATGGGATGTAGGGCAAACAACGCCGCTACCATCCAACTGCGACCGGTAAAGCCAGTCGCCTGCCGCATCACCCAGAACAGCAGCAGTACGTTTAAGACATGCAACAGCAAATTAGTGTTGTGGTGGCCGGCGGGATCCGCCTGAAAAAGCTGATAGTCGAAAGCGTGCGACAGCCACGTTACCGGATGCCAGTTGCCCGCCTCGGAGGTAGTGAACGCCCACTGTACTGTGTCCCAGTCCAGGCCAGACTTGACCTGTGCATTCTCGGTTACATAAACGTTGTCATCGTAATTGACGAAGGGATGACCCCTAACCGGGGAGTACAACGCAACCGTCGCAACCACGAGCAGGAGTCCGAGCGCCCAGGTGTATTTCTCGCTACCAAGCAGCCTAGGATGGGACTGTGTCGCCATCTTCGGTGTCGAGCCAACAGAAGTCACCCTTTCTCCCTGTTTTCGCAGACTAGAATCCCGACAATTTTTGGCCAGATGGTCCTATCGCCCGCGCTGGATTTTTTCCACCTCTTCAAGGCATTCCCGTTCGTTTGCAGTATCTCCAAGTACGTGATAGGCGAGGGCCATCTTTGAGTACGCCAAGGCCTTTTCCCCCTTCAACTGCGTCATAGCTGGCACTCTCTTGCACCGCTCGATGCAGGCAATCAAGTTCCCGTGCCGTCGGTCGTACTCAGCGATGTTCAGGTTGCTGGCGGCATCGTCGGGGTTAATTGCCACAGCCGCTCGGAAGTGGGTAATGGCTTCATTCACTCTGCCCGCCCGCGATAGAGACAAGCCGAGACTGTTCTCGGCTATGAAATTAGGTCCTGTGACCTGCAAGGTATGGGACCACAGAGTTATATTGTCGGCCCAGTGGTCGAGCTGGAGACGAGCTGTCACTGTAAGCGCCACCAACACCGCGACGCTGACAGCTGCCAGCCAGGCGGGGGAAATGTGCCGCTGCTCTGACCATTCCGCCACGCCCCAGCAAATCATGATGAACAAACCGATGAAGGGTAGATAGGCGTAGCGATCAGCCATCGCCTGCACCCCCACCTGGATCAAACCAATCATGGGGAGTAAGGTCCCTAGAAACCAAAACCACCCCACCGCGAGATAACGGCGGCGCCACTGGATGACGACCAGAGCGGTGACGGCCAACAAGAAAACAAGCGGCGCGAGGACATGCGACATTTTGAGGGAGTAGCCGGGATGGGGATAAAAAAGCGCCAGCCGCGACGGCCAGACCGCCTTGCCCACGTATCGCGCGTAGCAGTCAATTGCGTTGCCCAGCCGAATGATACGCGGATACCAATTTCTTGCGCCCCCCCTGCCCTGCGCTTGCATGGTGATGAAAGCGTTGACGCCGGCAATGGCTAACAGGGGGAACTTTTCCTCGAGCAAATAGTAGAAGTTCCTGGTTGGAATAATTGGCGGCATTCCGCCGGACGAAGGCTCCAGAGGGGGCGGAGACATGCGCCGCAAGGGCCAGTAATCCCACAGCAGCAGGACACCAGGCAGGGTGATCACCTGCGGCTTGGCCATCAACCCCAGCGCAAACAGCAGGGCGACGACGGCATAGCGCCCGACTCGAGGCTCGCGTGCATACCACCGGTAAGCGCCCAAGGCCAACAGGAAGAACAGCATGCTAAGGAGGTTCTTGCGTTCGGCCACCCAAGCTACGGTCTGGACATTGATGGGATGCAGGGCAAACAATGCAGCCACCATGAAGCTGCGGCCTGCAAATCCCGTGGCCTGTTGTAGCACCCAGAATAAGAGCAGGACATTCAGCACATGCAAGAATAGATTTACGTCGTGGTGCCCTGCGGGATTCAGCCCAAAAAACTGGTAATCCAAGCTGTGCGAAAGCCAGGTCAGAGGATGCCAATTCGCCTCATCGTAGGTCGTGAACGCCCACTTGACTGTGTCCCAGTCCAAAGGGGATTGAACGTGCTGGTTGTCATAAACGTAAAGGGAATCGTCGTAGTTGACGAACGGATGATGGTGCACCGGATAGTAAAGCGCGAGGGTCGCGACCACAAGCAGAAGGCTCAGGACCCACGTTCGCGTCTCGATCCAATCGAGCCAACCCTGGCCGGGCCGGTACTGGGCCGCCATCGTCGGTGTCAAATCAACAGAAGTCACGCTTGCTCCCTGGTTTCGAGGATTATATCTGACAAACTTTTTAGGCAGAAGCGATGCTCGGGCAGTGCGGGCGTGCCGGCAACTATCTCTCTGAGAACGTGAGACGAGTCGAAAAAGGATATTGGTAATAAAAGACTTATTGGCTTCGTTTGGTACAACGCCAATTCCCGCAGGTGCTCGATCGACCTAGGAGGTGCTGCCGCTCAAGGCAGGGGCAAGATTCGCCTCCCCGTCAATCTGGCAGAGTGCCTGGCGCAAGCACAGTGCCTCTGCGGGAGGCGCCCTTTCACCCACGAGATCGTGCTGGCCGCTCAGCGATTGCCAACTGCCGCACCGCAACCCGGCTGACCGGGTACCCCCGCTACGGCGTGTCCCCTGAAAGTTAAGTTAGAGGAGCGCCTGTTTTCTGCGGGCAAGTCGAAGCCCAGTAACGGACATCAGTTTGCCCAATGCACCGGAAGGCAGCCGTCCTGACGGCTGCCCTTGGGTGATTTAGTTGTCAAGGAACCACATGGACAATGAGTCGGCTGACGACAACGTTGGCGTTCCGTGCCACCGATTTCAATGTCCTGCCCCTAGGGGCCTTGATTTCTACCCGCCACTTATCCGTGGCACAAAGCTGAATTCTCGATCGAAGTCCTACGCCCCAATCGGTTCGTCCGTCTCGTCTCGCGGGACATCGGGGGGCGAGCCTTCTATAGGTTTCTCTACCGAGACAGCCCCTGGGGAAGGCGAGATCGGGCCTCTGACCTGCTGTTCGATTGTGCGATCTTGGTCTCTAGGTTCTGTATCCTCGCGCTGGAATATGGGAACTCTGTTGGTCAAACGTTCTCGCAGTCGCGGTTGGTACTTGCGCTTGACGCTGCGGTCCAGCCGAGCTTCGAAGTCGAAGCAAGGTTCATTGCCCCGCTGGTCCCTGAGGAATAGTTTGACCGTTATAAGCGTCTCGTCGGGGCATTCCGGGGGAACAGAGCCCCAGCCCTTCGCGAAGATCACTCCCTCCTCCTGGCGGGGACGTAGAGGAACGTTGCCTGTCAGCCAATGGTTGAGAAATTTGGGTGGGAAGGAAGGCAACCCATGAATAATATCCTCATAATATGTGCTTTCCTTGGGATCACTCAAATCGAGAAAATCATCCCACTGTGTCTTCACTCCGCGGTCCATAATCAAGATTCCGGACCTCAGAACCGTCAGTTCGGCAAACACAACAACCGCGATCTCACCCAACGGCAACTCGTAAATCCAAGCAAGGTGATCATCGATCTGCTCGACGGTGAGCGGATCCGGTTCGTGCCAAAAATCGCCGCCGCGCCAGATTGGAATGCCCATCTTTTCAAGCTGCAACAGGCGGGTACGGTATTCTTGAGCCTCGGTTCTGGTAAGCCTCGACTTTGTTATTGGCATTTCTCCCTCCAGTTTGAAGTAGAAAAATCATACATAACCTCCATGACCTCCATAACTCATTTAGAAATAGTGGTTTTCAGCTGGCTACAGTCCGGACAACCTGTCTGGGCAGATTGTAAGCATGGCAAATCGTAGACTCGAGCCAATCGGTGCACGCTTTGACTGGTGTCTCGTTCAAGCAAAACGTGCCGCCCGGAGCTACTGTTGTGCCTGGGAATATTCAGGTCCCTCAACTTCCATCCAAGTTCCTCAGCACTATATTCGCGGATTTCCCCCCGATCTCTAAGGAATTTGTTCACGTCCTTCGCGAGTTCATCCACCCGCACTTCGCGCTCCTTTTGCTCGTGAAGAAATCCCCACAGTATTGTGACAATTGCGCAGTTAATGTCACGCGAGTGTTGCCCGCGGACCTCGTCGTCTTGCGGTCGGAGCAGATCCAGCGTATCGCGTGCCAGTTCCGAATCTTCCGGGAAGCACGCCGCTAGAGTGCAGGCGAGCTGGCGTGTTGCAAAGGCAAATTTCGATACATCAACTCGAGATTGACCCACCTTTCCGGAATTCTTGAGCCGGTACATCAAAAGGTGCGGCTGAAAACGGGTTGCAATTTCGTTCTTAACCTGCGGATCCAATGCTGACTGCAATTGTGATGGTGCCACGGAAATCTGGATCACACCACCGCTCAGAGTATCGACCGCAGAATCCTTCCCGCAGAAGATCGCTTTGGGACCATAGAGATCCACGAGGCATCCTCGGTTTCCAGGTAAGAGCATGCCAGGGTAACTTGACGCGCGTAAGAGTCGTTGCACATTAGGCCTCAATCGCTGCTGATCGAGAAGTAACGTGAGAGACAGTTGCATGGGCAATGACCGAAAGCTACCAGGGGTGAGTTCGGCCAACATCAGCGGGTGGCGACAGACGCAACTGAGCAGGCGCAATACATCAATTCCCCGTTCCTCATCAGGCCCAGAGATGGTCAAATTTGGTGCCGTCGGCAATCGATCCGCCAACCAAGTGCTGATGACAAAGCAGGCGAGCAGCCCTGACTCCGATTCCGGCAGACCCAAGTGGCGCTGAAACAAATCGCGGATGCCGTCAAACAGGGCTCGGGCTGAACCGTAGTCGCAGCACCCGGCAGGTAACCGCATTGCCCGCCATAGAATTGGATCCAGCTGAGGTGCTTCGTAAATGCAACCGCCGTGTTCGACGCGGGGTCCAACTTTCACTTTGCGTCCCTTCCACAGCAGGAGATTAGGCTTATTAGGTTTAGAAGAACCAGAGATCAGTTCAATCATCGCACCGTCGGCGAAGCTTTCGCCCGTGCTGAGAAAGGTCTCGGTTCCATTCGATGCACTGCTCGCATTGATTTTTTCTTTGGTGTTCAAATCTCCTCCCGTCGCCGGCAGATTTCCGCATAAAACAGAAACGGCCCGACCGATTGGTCGAGCCGAACACACTACTACCCGGGGCACTTCCAGCGATTTTAGCTCAAACAGCACTCGAAATGCAAAGTTTCGTCCAAGAACATTTCCGGCACAACAAAATCTGAAATTTCAGAAGAATAACCGCTATTTCCGCGGCCGAGAGCGAAGGTGCGACAACAGACTCTGTAACGTCGGCTCACAACGAAAAAACGCCAGATACTAGCTAAGGCCGCTTCAGCTATTTTGTTCTCAGTTTCTGTTTGGTGACCAGGCGCTGAATAAACTTAGGCCCATCCTTCTTGTAGGCCTCAACGCCTTCGTATAGCAGCATCTCGCAGATTTGGGAAAGATTCCGCTGCTCGTCATCAGCCATTTGCTGAATGTCCCACTTGAGCTCTGGTCTGGCCCACTTGAGAACGCCTAAATCAAAAAACTCTGGTATTCGCCAGTCACAGGCTTAATGCCTGGTCCTCGAAGTCAAAAGCCTTTTTTCCCTTCTCCCTTCTTTACGGTCCCTGATTGCTGCTGGTCCCAAAGCTTGGTCAAGGCGGTTTCAAAATAATTCGTTAGTGATCGGCGTTCCTTCTTCGCCTCCTCGACAAGCTTTCGTTTGAACTCGGCGGAGACTCGGAAGTTCAAAGTTTCTTTTTTTTTCATAAACATCCGATCTCTGGCCCGATGCTACCGGAGGGTATGAGCATGGTCAAGGTTTGCGACGTTGTCGGTTATGGTGCTTGACGTGTAATGCAATATGCATTAATATTGCATTACATTTGAATACGGGAGGCTAGCACAATGCAAAGCTCAACCTACAAGCTGTTCCGTCGTAACCGACAACTGGCGCGCAGGAGATGGGGGCTCGCGCTCAGTCATCATCATGTAATAGCCCAGCTGAGGTATCTAAGCGATGAGTTTAGTTTTTCGATCTCATCAGGAGACCTGATCCCCCTGGAAGGAAGCTGGTACGTGACCCACACGGGTCTGCTTCGCTTGGCGCGCCGCAAGAGATGCCGCGGTATCCACGTGGAAGCCGTCGATTCCCTGTGTGATTCGGCGGCCAATCGTTTCGTCCTCAAGGCGACGGTGTATCCGTCCAAGGAATCCGCTGGTTTTGTCGGCTACGGCGACGCTGACCCTTCCAACGTTTCTCTGCTGGTCCGCGGCGCCGAGATGCGCATAGCGGAAACGCGAGCCGTCAATCGTGCCCTGCGCAAGGCGTATGGCATCGGAATCTGCTCGGTCGAGGAGATCGGATCGAATCCTGGTCCGATGCCGGGGGCTTCCGATCAACGTAAGTTTCCGCCCCAAAATACCAACGGCAACGGGAACGGCAATGGTGCCGGTCACAAGGTCCGCGACCGGCTCTGCCAGATCATCCGCCAGCACAAGCTCGATCCCGAGCTGGTGAAAGCCTACGCCGTTGACTTCTGCGGTACCAAAGCCCTCAAAGACGCCACTCGTGAGCAGGTCGAAAGCTTCGTGCAGCAGTTGGCAGATGCAGCCAAGAAGGATCGTGATGGCCTGCTCTGCCAGCTCAACAGCTATGCGCCCCCAAGCCAGGAGGTGGCAGGATGAAACGTCATGTTCCCGGACTCTCCGATACCGCGCGGGATTCGCACTCCGAGGTTCCCGACGGCATATTTCTCGTCCGGCTCGACGGTGCGCAACATCGCTGGCAAGCCCAGAAGCGTTTTTATCTGCTCCGGCTCTCCATCCTTGAACCCAAGGCGTTTGCCGGGCGCTCCATCGCCAGCCGTCTCTACTGCACGCCCAAGGCGATGTGGAAGCTGGGCTGGTTCCTGCGGGATTTTCTCTATGACCCCGAACTGTTACGCCAGGACGAGGTCGACGAGCGAGCCCTGCGCGGACTGGTCGGAGTCGTCAAGATCAGCCACACCGTGGTCAACGGTATCTCGCTGGTGAACTTCGACGGTTTCGCCCCGGCCAGCCAGTGGGAAGAGTTGGCCACCTCCGTCCGCGTTCCGCCGGCCAGCAACGGTAAGGGCTCGCGGAAGGAACGGGCGTCACGATGAATTACAGCTACACCCAGATTTCCCAGTACTTGACCTGCCCTCGCCGTTATCGCCATCGCTATCTGGACGGCTGGCAGGAAAAAGACACCCGGGCCGCCATGCTTTTCGGCCGCTGCTTCGAACAGGCGGTGGCGGCTTTGTTCCGTCACGAAGACCCAACAGCAGTACTGTTCGAGCAATGGGCGCCATGCAAGAACCTGGAGCTGACCTACCCGGGCAACGACACCTGGGACCACATGCTCCAGCAAGGCATCCAGTTGCTCGAGCGCTTCACCCAGGACGGGCGCGTCCAGATTTACCAGCCGCACAGCCATCAGCAGATTCGATTCACACGTATGCTGAGTTCCGGCAACAGCTTTGTCGTTTTTGTCGATGCGATCGGCGAACTGGACAGCACACCTTGTGTGCTGGAATGGAAGACCAGTTCTGCCCGCTATCCTGAAGAGCCGGACGGCATTGCGGCCCTGGACCCGCAGCTGGTCTGCTACTCCTGGATGACGGGGATCAATGAAGTTGCCCAGGTCGTCTTTGTCCGTAAGCGCACCGTAGAAGTCCAGTACCTGCGGGCCACCATCACCGACCAACAGCGGCAGGAGTTCGAGACCCTGGTCGACGACACGGTACGTCGGATTGAGTCCGGACTGTTCCTGCCCCACAGCGGCATCCGCTTCCCCCAGAATCCGTGCACCACCTGTCCTTTTCTTGGGCTCTGCCTCGACCAGCGCGATCTGGTGGAGGCTGGGCTGATCCGCAAGCCGGGAGTCGATCTTGGTCTGTTTGACGAACTTGGTTACTAAGTATCCGCCTATGCCGCCCAAGCTGAATCGCCGTCGTGCCCAGGAGGTACTGAGCAAGATCGACGCGATCCTGGCCTGGGAGGCACGGCATGAGAACGAGCGCGATACCAGGTTTGTGGAACTGGGCAAGTACCTGTGCGAAGTGCGGGCCGGCCAGTACTGGCGGCTGGAGAAGCTGAAGTCGTTCGATGAGTTCCTGGAGCGTCGATTCCCGGAGTCAAGAAGGAAGGCGTACTACCTGATGTCGATTCACGAACAGCTTCCACCCCAGGTGAGGAAGGAGCTGAAACAGGTGGGATGGACGAAAGGGCTGGAGTTGGCCAAGCTGGCACGGCAGCAGGGTCAGCGCTTCGAAAGTGCAACCTGGCTGCACAAAGCCCGGCAGATGCCCAAGGCGGAGTTCCAGCGGGAAGTGGAGAGGGAGCTAACGGGCAAGGACAGCGAGCCTTCGGAGCTGATCTATTTCAAAGTTTATAAGAGCCAGATCCCGGTTATCGAGCAGGCGATCGAGACCGCGGCCTTGATGCTGGGCTCGGACAAGTCCCGGGGCTACTGCCTGGAAATGATCTGTGCAGACTTCCTCGCAGGGGCCTCGATCGACGGGAGCAATCCGGAGATTCTGTTGCAATCCATCTCCCGCTACTACCAGCTCCTGCCCAGCCCTCAACAGGAGACCTTTTTATCGGAGGTCAGCCGGAAGGCTTCGTGAAGAAGATCCCAGCCAAGAACCCACGACTGAGACTCGATTCGATGAGCTATCGAGATCTGCATCGGCAGGTTCTCGAGCGCGACGGCTGGCGATGCCAGGTCTGCGGGAGCATGCAAAACCTGCAGGTGCATCACCTCAAACTACGGAGTCGGTCGGGCGGCGACGAGGAACAGAACCTGATCACACTGTGCGCCGAATGCCACGAGCGGACACATCGATACAACGGGAGGCTGAAAACGTACCTCTAATCCACAGCGCAGGTATGCGATAAAACCCACGCCTCGAAAAGGGTTACGAGGTTGACCTGCCCCCCAAAAAATAGTCCAGCGGAAATGTGACTTCTCCATTTACGATGACCCGCCAGGGCCAGAGGAGGAGTCGTGAGGAAGAGTCGATTCAGTGAAGACCAGATCATCGCCATCCTGAAGGAGTCGGACGCAGGAGTGGAGACCGGAGAACTGTGCCGGCGGGGGATCGCGCGGGCGTATTTTTATCGCTGGAAGAGCAGGTACGGTGGAATGGAGCTGAGTGAGGTGAAACGGCTGCGGTCAAGGTGCGAAACCTCCTCCCCGAGCTGAGCGTATCGGTTATGAAGTCTACCGACCACACCTGGTTTGCTGCCACTGCTTCCGGCAGCGGCTGGCGCACCGCGCTGTAATTGAAATTACTGATCACAGCTTCACATTGGATGTAGATACGAGTGTAGCTGGCCTGCCAGTCGCCTTTGTCCAGCAGCCTGCCCGCGCGCGCCTCGACCCAGTAACAACACCATTTGCTATGCGGGGAAAGTTCGTGGCCTGCGTAGATGCTAGGCTAACCGCATTGAATGATACGTGCGGAATGTTCGCCACATTGGCACAGGTACGGGTGACCGGCGCGTGCCGGCCACCCAAGACGCTTATGGAAGGTAATAGCGGAAGGAGCTGAAGATCATGTTCTCGATCGCTTCGGGCTGCCCTCCAATGCCCGACCACGCATCACGTGTGAGATAAGAGTATTGGCCGCCCAATTGGAGCCTGCCCTTGGGTCCGTTGTAAAGCTTGTAAAAGAACGCTGCGGTGCCCTCGAAAATCGCGCGGGTATTACCGGCGCAGTTGGCCAGGCTGCCTGGCCCATAGCCGTTGGCCAATGTGGGCAATGTCTCACTGCCGCATCCCTTGTTTGCGAACAGCGGCGATCCATACCCAACGGGCTTACCTTTGAAAATTGACGACTGGCGGCCAGCGTATTCACCCCCACCATAAAGGTTTAGGTCCCACTTCGGTGCGTGATATTCGAGAGAGAGCAAGCCCTGATACGACCTGACGAGGTGCTCGTAACCATTTCCAAAGGCGGTCGCATCAGGCAGTTGGGCAACTCCATAACGGCCCACTCCGTTGCCCCCCAGGTAATGGACACCGATTTCGACATGCTTCTGGGCCACGAGCCAGCGGGCGTTGGCACCGAAGCCTCCACCTGCCGTGTTGTTGTTAAACGCGCCGCTAGCGGACGGTATGGTTGCGGTAGCGTCAGGATAGATGCGGTCCCGGAAGATACTGGCAACACCGAAGATCTCGTAGTGTCCGAAGCCTGGTTGGAACGCCAACTTGGCAACAAAATCAGGCGAGTAGTTCGACGAGTAATTGGCGAGGGAGTTATAACCGCCACTGCTGCCGTTACCGGGACCGCCGATCAGGAAATTCGTCGGGTTCCCCGAGACAGTCAGCAGGGTCTGCGCGTTCTCCACCGACATGCCAATCCAGACTTTGTCGTTCAAGTCTTTCGTCACGCGAACTCCGTACTGCCGCAAAAAACTGAAGCCCACGTTGTACTGTGTGTCGATAACCTGCGGACTAAGCCAGGTGAAGGCGTCGAGGCCGGATTTCATCTCCGTCGCCAAGCTCCACATCTGGCCGCCCGCAACTGTCCAACCATTGTGGAAAGCAACCTGGCTCCAGAGCTGTCTCTGCCGAAGCACGTAACTGTTGCTCTGATTGTTGGTCGAGGCAACACCGACGCCTAGGAAGTCAGCTTCATAGTAGCCGGTCAGAACAGTCTCACCCCAATTACCCTGCGCCAGCAGCGACAAGCGCGACGCGCGTCCGGAACCGTAGAAATCGGAACTGCGCGCCTGACCTGAGGCCGAGAACGGGATGGCGTTAAACTGAGTACCAATGTCACTGAACATTGCGTGCGGACGCCAAACGGTGTCCGCGGCCAGGAAGCCGCCGGGCGTAAGGGTGATGCCTTTGTAATGGATAGCCAGCGGGTTCTCGAGGCCGGAAACGCGCTTCTCGGTATCCTGTAGGGCTTCGGCCGATTTGGTGGAAAGTGTCCTAAGGTCGGCAACGTCATGCTGCAAACCGCTGATCTCTTCGGCGCTTTTTGGGGCCTGCGCCAGGCCTGACGCCGCAGCTTCCTGTTGCGCTTTATCAGCGGCGGACTCCGCCTGGCCGACGCGCGTCTCCAACTGCTGAATCGCTGGATTCCTGGTTCGCACCTGCTCCCGCAGTTGCTGGGTCTGCTCCTGCAGTTGCTGGATCTGCTGCTGCTGGGCTGCTATCGCGTCTTTGAGTTCCTGAATGTCGCTTGAACTGGATCGCTCCGAACTGGTTCGAGCGCTGGGTTCGTTGTTGGAAGTGGGGGCGTTTGTTTGCGCGAAAACGCTGGTCGCAATGAGTACAAACAGCGCCAACGCAAATGGCTGTCTCATGGTTCCTCCTACAAGGTTAGTGGGGGTCATAAACCCCTAAAACACAAGGCCGGGACAAAACCCGAGGCAGCCTCAAACTGCAAGAACAGCAAGCCCCACGTGAGGTCCCGATAATCGAAAGATGGTGAATCGGCGATGAAGCTGGGAGTCAGGGCAGGCTCAGGTATCTTCTGGTTCTTCATCCACAGCTTCGATGAGGTCGCCTTATGTGGCGTGGCTCCGAGGCCCTGACTGTAACCCGCCGTCTTGGCATGGCAGGCAAATAGAACCACGAGAACGCATGCTGTAATCGGTAGCCAACGATACTTGTTACTTGTCAACATAACTCTATAATGTCCATGTACTAAGTAGGCATCGTTGATCAACAGATGAGCGCGGTTCGCCACTGTTGTGATTAATAAAGAATTAGGTTGCCGGTGTGAGGCCCCACCTGTATTGCAATCGGTGTTCGATGGTTCTGAAGACCAGGCCATCGATGACGAAGCCGATGGCGATGATCAGTATCATTACCGCGATAACCTGGTTCATGTCGTTCAGGTCACGTCCCATCATCAGCAGTTGACCCAGACCCAGACTGACGAAAATCATTTCTCCCGCAATCAACGAGCGCCATGCGAAGGCCCAGCCCTGCTTGAGGCCTGTAAGCAAGTAGGGAAGGCAGGCCGGAAAAAGCACATAAAGAAAAAGCTTGAGGCCGCGCGCTCCCAGATTGCGTCCGGCCATGGCATAGATCTTCGGCATCTGTGTGCGACCGGTTTCCATGCTAATGGTCACGGACAGCACCGAGCCCATCACGACAACAAACAGAATGGCCTTTTCGGTGAGTCCGAACCAAAGCACGGCCATTGGCAGCCAGCAGATACTGGGCAGACTCTGCAAGCTGACCAACAGGCCACCCAGCGTCTGCTCCAGAAACTGGCTGCTGGCCATTCCCAGACCAAGGACTACGCCGATGGCTACGGAAATCGCATACCCGAGCGCTATTCGTTTCATGCTGACGGCGATCGCGATCCAAAAACTGTGATCGGCAAATCCTGCCCGGAGGGCTTCCAAGACTCCTTGCGGCGTCGGGAAGAGATAGGTCGGCCAGATCCGCAGCCGCGCAATGAGAAGCCACATCCCGACAATGAAAGCGTAGAACGCTAACTGCCGTGCTATTGACTTCATGTTCGCACCTTGTATTCCTGTTCCAGACTCTTGTTGATTTCCTCGCGCAAGTCGTAAAGGATTTCCTTGGCGCACTGCGTGACGCTAACGTCTTCGATCTGGCGTGGCCGAGGTAATTCAACCAGGAACTCCCGTTTGATCCGTCCCGGACGGAAGGTGAACAATGCGACGCGATCTCCGAGTCTCGCCGCCTCTCGCACGTTATGCGTGACGAAAATGATGGTCCGTCCCGTTTCCGCCCAGATGCGCTCCAGTTCGTCGTGCAGCAAGTCGCGTGTCTGGGCGTCCAGCGCGGCGAACGGCTCGTCCATCAGCAGAACATCCGGCTCGGTGGCGAGGGCGCGTGCCAAGGCCACGCGCTGACGCATTCCTCCGGAAAGCTGGTGAATATAACTGGTCGAGAACTGCGAAAGGTGCACCAGGCGCAGGTAGTCCTCGGTTTTTTGCCTGCGTTCGGCCTTCGGAATCGCCTTCATCTTCATTCCGAATTCCACGTTCTGAGCCACCGTCAACCACGGGAAGAGACCGAGTTCCTGGAAGATAAGGATTCGGTCAGTCCCTGGGCCCTCGATCGGATCGTTATCGATCAGAACGGAGCCTGAAGTTGGCTGTTGCAAGCCAGCAATCAAGTGCAACAGCGTCGACTTACCGCATCCGGAAGGACCTACTATGCAGAGAAATTCGCCGGGTTTCACCTTCAGATGGATGTTGTCGAGCGCAAGCAGCTCTGCTCCGTTCGTCTTGTAGCGCAGGGTGAGATCCCTAAGCCACACCTTCGGAATCGTTTCGCTAACAGCTTCTCGCCCTGATGCGGCAGTGGCGGACGGCCAAGTTGCAACGCGACGAACTGAGGCGCTACTGGAAGGACTCGAGAATGGTCGAAGAGACGTCGTCACTGGACAGCCTTCTTTCGCTTTTCCGCTAGCACCTGGTTCAGCAGACTCAGGTCATACAGACCAGACAAATCAGGCATCTGCCGGCCAAGGAATCCCGCTTCAAACGCTGAGTGGGCCGAAGTAAGCAGAGAGCTACGTATCGGATCGTACGTGACGTCCATACGGCTGAATGCTTCATCGACGATCGCAGCGGGGAGTGCCTTGCCCGTCTCCTTTTGGATCTGTGTGTTCAGGAGCTTCTTGGCCTCTGGAAGGTGGCTGTTGATCCATTCCGTCAGCTCCAGATTGGCGCGAATCCAGTTCTTGACCACATCGGGATGTTCGCGCAGAAATTTCTGGCTGACGATGAGGTTGGTGATCACGAACTGCCGGTTCGGCCACAGGTCGCGCTCATCCAGAAAGAGGCGACAGTTGCCTTCTCGGATGAGGCGGGTTGCCCAGGGCTCGGGCGCCCAAGCCGCATCCAGTTGCTGCTTGAGAACGAGCGTGAGCTGATCGGGATTGGCCATGGGTATTATTTGCACATCGCCGCCTTTGTCGATGGGCTTCATCCCGTGCGCTTTCAGCCATGCACGGAGAGCCACATCCTGCGTGTTGCCCAACTGCGGCGAGGCTACCCTCTTGCCATGAAAATCTTCAGGCTTGTTGATTCCCGCATTGTTGCGAACTACTAGAGCTGCCCCGCCACTTGCCGCGCCCGAAACCACTCTGAGCGCTTCACCTTGGGAGCGCACATAGCCACTGATGGTGGGATTGGGGCCAACATACGTCATGTCGATCGCGCCGGCAAGCAAAGCTTCGATGGCCGAAGGTCCGGCGTTGAAGCTCTTCCAATCGACCTTGACATTAGGACCCATAGCTTTTTCGAACCACCCATTGGCTTTGCCTATCATGGCCTGTGGATGGGTGATGTTCGGGAAGGCTCCGACGCGAAGGACGATGGTCTGACCGACTGAATGGGCCACAATCGACAAAATCACGCCGATGAGGACGAGCACCTTTATCTTCACGAACTTCCCTTGTCACGACTGCCCGTCGCGACCATGGGCAAAACAGACGCGGGCTTCTCCTTCTTCTCGCGTCTCTTCTTACCTCGCTTCGACGTGTCCTCCTTGATAATGTCGGCCAGGGAAGTCTTTTCCAGAATGCGCGCAGCTTCGTCCCGAACATCTAGAAATACCTGGTACAACGCGCGGTGCTCCACGTCATTCTCGATTAGGTTGCGGAGTTGCTCGGCGTCGCCGAACGGCGCCAGTGCCCCGTCCATCAGGCGGATGATCTCGGCGAGATAGATTTCTGACGGAGGCCGACGTAGCTGATAGCCGCCCTTGGCGCCGCGAACACTTTCCACCAGGCGCGCGTTTTTCATTTCAAGCAGGATGAGTTCGAGGAACTTCTCGGGTAGTCCTTCGTCATGAGCGATGTCGCGGATACGAATAGCGCCCTGGTTGTACCGCCGGGCGAGCCGCATCATCGCCTGCAGGGCGTACAGACCCTTTTGCGAAATTCTCATATGGCCCAACCTCTAAAGTGGCAGTATACCAATAATGTCAATGGAATTACTAGATATTTTTGCTCTGAACATGAAAAAGTCTGCAATCCCTAGCTCTCTTTCTGAGGAGGTGATGGTACATGCGTCCACGTGGGCGGCTCTTTCGCACGAGTCGGCGGCTAGCTGTGGTGTCTCAAGACGCTGTTCCCCGCTGAAACCGGCGCGGCTGATGGGTGGTGACTGCCCACACTAGGATGCGGGCGATGCCAGTTGTACAACCGAAGCACGCAACACCCATAAAACCGACCTTCGAGAGATCACTTACCTTTGGCATCCCTGGCATGGGCAACGAGTGCTGGTTCGTGGCGAGGCACGCCGAGGCGGCGGTATCGTTCTGCGGTGCGTGCGCGATGAACTCAAGGGGTTTCCGATCCTGGAGATTCCTGAGTGGATGTTTGATTCCAACTTGTGCGGCCGGATGAAACCAGCCGAGACGCCACGAGTGGATTGTGCCGCCCTGTTAGCTCTGAAGCACCTTCTATCAGCGGCGACGGAATGCGGTCAACAGGACATGGTACAAGCGCAGCAAGATTCCAGTAGTTCAGGAAATGCTGATGCGCAAGCCGTGTCTGCCCAAGAACCGTCAAGGCGAGTTGTTTTCTCTTCCAGCGAAGCTTCCCGAATTGCCCACAGAAGTGCGGCAAAAGATGGTCCGACTCTTGGCCAGGATGTTGAACGAACACTGGCTCCATCGCTCCGTGGTCATGACACCGGAGGTGGGCGATGAGTGAGAAGATCAGGCCGCAGCACCTGGCCCGGAAAGCGATGCTCTATGTTCGCCAGTCCTCCCCTTACCAAGTGATCCACAACTTAGAGAGTCAGAAGTTGCAGTACGCGATGGAAGAGCGTCTGCATCAACTGGGATGGCACGAGATTGAAGTCGTGGATGATGACTTGGGAAGATCCGCTGCCGGGCTAGTTACCAGGGCTGGATTCGAGCGTATGGTGGCCGAAGTCTGTTTGGGGAAAGTGGGAGCGGTGGCTGCACGCGAGGTTTCCCGCTTCGCCCGCAACAGCCGCGAGTGGCAGCAGTTAGTGGAGGTCTGCCGCGTGGTGGACACCGTTCTGATCGATCAAGAGATGGTCTACGTACCCAGGCTCAGTAACGACCGGCTTTTGCTTGACCTCAAGGGCAGCCTGAATGAGTACGAGTTGGACCTGCTGCGGCAGCGCTCGGTGGAAGCGCGGTTGGAGAAGGCACGTCGTGGCGAACTGCTCCAGGCGGCACCGGTGGGTTACCTCAAGACAGAGGAGCAGCGTCTGGAAAAAGATCCGGACCTGCGGGTGCAACAGGCCATTCTTCTCGTCTTCCACAAGTTCATGGAGTTGGGCACGGTGCGGCAGACGTTGATGTGGTTTCTGGAACATGGCCTGCAGGTTCCCGCACGCAATGCCCGCGGAGAGACTTCCTGGAAGCGGCCGGTTTATCGTTCGATGCATCGCATGCTGACCAGCCCCATTTACGGCGGGGCGTACACCTATGGCAAGACCGAACATCTGGTCCGCTATGACGGCGGAAAACCGCACCATCTCTGTCGCCGCAAGCCCCGGGAGCAGTGGTTGGCTCTCATCCCGGGTGCCCACGAAGGTTATGTAAGCTGGGAAGAGTTCGAACGCATCGCAGGTACGATTCGGGAGAACACACCGGGAGCCGGCGCAGCCAAGAACGGACCAGCCTTGTTAACAGGACTGTTGCGATGCTCGCGCTGCGTACGTAAGCTGACGGTACGCTACACTGGCAGCGGCCACGATGTGCTGCGCTACTCTTGTTTCCGCGGCTGGCTGGATAACGGCGAACCGCGATGCATTGCCTTTGGGGGTATCAGCGTGGACGAGGCTATCAGGCCGAGAGGTTCTACGCGTGGTCCAACCCGCAGCCATAGAAGCGTCCGTGCTGGCGAGTCAAGAACTAGGCCGCCAACAGGACGACATTCTGGGCGCTCTACATCGCGATCGGGAGGCTGCCCGTTATGCAGCCGAGCGTGCCCAACGGCAGTACGATGCATCCGACCCGGAGAACCGTCTCGTGACCGCAGAGTTGGAACGCCGCTGGAACTTAGCTCTACAACATGCGCGCGAGATCGAAGTGCGTATCGAGCAACACGGCGCTGCCGCTGATGCAAATCCAGCCGCTTCCCTGGAGGACCTCTACCAACTCTCCCAGCAGCTGGAAACAATCTGGACTGATCCCGCCACAAGTATGCGGCTGAAGAAGCGCATTGTTCGCACGTTGATCGAGGAAGTTCTTGTGGACGTGGATAGCACAGCGAGCGAGCTCGCGCTCACCTTGCACTGGAAAGGTGGTGCCCATACAGAGCTTCGCCTGCCGCGCCGACGTCGTGGCCAATGCAGCACACAGACCTCGCGGGAGTTGATTGAAGCCGTCGGGGTTCTGGCCCGTATTTGCAGCGATGACCTCATCGCTGGCATTTTGAACCGCAACGGCCATCTTACGGGGCGCGGGAATCGCTGGACGCGAGAGCGAGTCACCACACTGCGCAGCCATCATCGCATTCCTTGCTGTCCGCGAGACGAGCAACCGCAACCCTGGATGAACTTGACCGATGCTGCCATACTGCTCGACGTAAGTCCGAGGACCCTCCGGCTTGCCATCGATCGCGGTGACGTCCCCGCCGATCACCCCTTTTGCAGATGGACCCTGGGTTATCAGCAGGGATGTGCTGGAAGGTAAATCAGCGCAATCATTGAAGCGACGTGTATCGCTAGGAGCACGTCGGCCCGCAATACCTGATTCCCAACAAGAGGAAAGCTTGTTCTCAACAACATAGCGAGGTGGGGTAGTATGGAACCCAGTTGTAGTCGTGAAGCCAGGGTTGGAGCTCGGCTGGCGCTCGCGGGATTGATAGAGACGGGCGCCCCATTCGCGCTGGGCGGTCTGGATGAAGCGCTCGGCTTTGCCGTTGGTGCGCGGAGTGTAGGAACGGGTGCGCGGGTGGCGGATGCCGAGGTAATGGCAAGCGGCGACGAACAAGCAGGAGTAGTAACAAGGGCATTGCCGGTCAGCACGCGGCAGATGCGGATGCCGGAGCGGGCATAGGAGGCGACGGCGGAGCGCAGGAAAGCGACGGTGGCGGGGGCAGGCTCGTCGGCATGAAGCTGGCTAAAGGCGATGCGGAGTGGTCATCAATGGCGGCATACAGTATCTCCCAGCCAAGCGCTACCGTCGCCTCCGGTCCAGCACCTTCGCAAGCACCTTCGTTAGATCATTTGCACCAACTCTCCCAGCAAATGGAGACTGTCTGGACCGATTCAGCCACGAGCGTACGGTTGAAGAAACGCATTGTCCGCCGCTGATCGAGGAAGTTCTCGTCGACGTGGACGACCCGGCAGGTGAACTTATCCTGACCCTGCTGATTTCGGTAGTCTGATTTGGCCCACTTTGCGCACAGAAGCGGCTGTATGATGCCCGGCTGCCGCGCATGAAAACGCTGGAGGAGTTCG
>ODAK010000394.1_pt1 | contig 50126 bp, 54 predicted proteins | sample 1539591 | NCBI WGS metagenome assembly ODAK01 (sample SAMEA3539303, study PRJEB22396) | soil metagenome | biome: tundra; feature: field; material: soil | place: USA | collected 2010-05 | depth 0.15 m
CAGTGCCGCTCGTCAGCGCGATTGTGGCTCCGCCCGCCCGGCCCGGCGGCCGGGCGGGCGGGCGGCAGTCGTTGGTGCCCGATTCAGTCCCTGCGCACCGATCCCGGCCGCAGCAGTCCGGAGCACGGCCCGGCTGCGTCGGGCCGACCTGCGGCAGCGCGGAAAACCTGGGCAAGACATTTACCCAGCGGCTAGACTGGACAAACTACATCGCGGCTGTGACGTTCGTCACTTGTATCCAGTTGCCGACACTGGGCCGCGCGGGCTTGACGTTTCCCTGCGCAGGAGCGATGCTGCGTTGCAACGTGAATCTCATAGTGGCCTACACTTGACCAGTAGTGTGTCGTCCGACTACACTGCCAATTTGCGCTGCATCCACTCGTCCTCGGCAACCTCGAACCCCTCGCGGCGTGTCCGGAGGGCGTTTTGCATGCGCGCGGTGACCGTCCGCCACAACTTGCTTGGAAGGACCCCTGTTGGCAGCCTCGCGCAGCGCCTCAGCTACCGCTCCTGGTCCACGTCGTGTTTCATTCGCTCGAATCAAAGAACCGCTTGAGGTACCGAGCCTCCTCGCCCTGCAGACCGAGTCGTTCGACTGGCTGCTCGGCAACGAGCGCTGGCGTACCCGGCTAGAGGCGGATAAAACCGCTGGGCACAAGGACCTACCGGAACAGTCCGGCCTCGAGGAGATCTTCGAGGAGATCAGCCCGATCGAGGACTTCACCGGGACCATGTCTCTCTCGTTCCGCGACCACCGGTTCGAGCCTCCGAAGTACTCCGCTGAGGAGTGCAAGGACAAGGACATGACGTACTCCGCCCCGATGTTCGTCACGGCGGAGTTCATCAACAACAGCACCGGCGAGATCAAGAGCCAGACGGTGTTCATGGGCGACTTCCCGCTCATGTCGCCGAAGGGCACGTTCATCATCAACGGCACCGAGCGTGTCGTGGTCTCGCAGCTGGTGCGGTCGCCGGGCGTCTACTTCGACCGTCAGGTCGACAAGACCTCGGACAAGGACATCTACAGCTGCAAGGTCATCCCGTCCCGCGGTGCCTGGCTTGAGTTCGAGATCGACAAGCGGGACAGCGTCGGCGTGCGGATCGACCGCAAGCGCAAGCAGAGCGTCACCGTGCTGCTGAAGGCGCTCGGCTGGGACGAGGCCAGGATCCTCGAGCGGTTCGGCGCCTTCGAGTCGATGCGCGCCACCCTGGAGAAGGACCACACCACCGGCCAGGACGATGCCCTGCTCGACATTTACCGCAAGCTGCGGCCCGGCGAGCCGCCGACGCGGGAGTCGGCTCAGGCCCTGCTGGAGAACCTCTATTTCAACCCGAAGCGGTACGACCTGGCCAAGGTCGGCCGGTACAAGGTCAACAAGAAGCTCGGCCTGAGCCTGCCGATCAGCCAGGGCACGCTCACCGAGGACGACATCGTCTCCACCATCGAGTACCTCGTCCGGCTGCATGTCGGCGAGGACGAGATGAAGGCCGGCGCGGCGCTCGTGCCGGTCGAGACCGATGACATCGACCACTTCGGCAACAGGCGGCTGCGCACGGTCGGCGAGCTGATCCAGAACCAGGTCCGGCTCGGGCTCGCGCGGATGGAGCGCGTGGTCCGGGAGCGGATGACGACGCAGGACGTCGAGGCGATCACGCCGCAGACCCTGATCAACATCCGCCCGGTGGTCGCGTCCATCAAGGAGTTCTTCGGCACCAGCCAGCTCTCCCAGTTCATGGACCAGACCAACCCGCTGGCCGGCCTGACGCACAAGCGGCGCCTGTCCGCGCTGGGCCCGGGCGGCCTGTCCAGGGAGCGGGCCGGGTTCGAGGTCCGCGACGTGCACCCGTCCCACTACGGCCGGATGTGCCCGATCGAGACCCCAGAGGGCCCGAACATCGGCCTGATCGGCTCGCTGTCCTCCTACGGGCGGGTCAACGCGTTCGGCTTCGTCGAGACGCCCTACCGCAAGGTCACGGGCGGCAAGGTGACCGCCCAGGTCGACTACCTGACCGCCGACGAGGAAGACCGGCATGTCATCGCGCAGGCCAACACCCCGATCGACGGCGACGGCGCGTTCGTCGAGGACCGCGTCCTGGTCCGCCGGAAGGGCGGCGAGACCGACGACATCAACCCCGATGACGTGGACTACATTGACGTCTCGCCGCGCCAGATGGTGTCGGTCGCGACCGCGATGATCCCGTTCCTCGAGCACGACGACGCCAACCGCGCGCTGATGGGCTCCAACATGCAGCGCCAGTCGGTCCCGCTGCTGCGCAGCGAGGCTCCGCTGGTCGGCACCGGCATGGAGTACCGTGCCGCGGTTGACGCCGGGGACGTCATCGTGGCGGAGAAGCCGGGCGTGGTCGAGCAGGTCAGCGCCGACTTCGTCACCGTCGCGAACGACGATGGCACCAGGAGCACTTACCTGGTCGCCAAGTTCCGCCGGTCCAACCAGGGCACCTGCTACAACCAGAAGCCCATCGCGATCGAGGGCCAGCGGGTCGAGGTCGGGCAGGTCATCGCCGACGGCCCGTGTACCGACCACGGCGAGATGGCGCTGGGCAGGAATCTGCTCGTCGCCTTCATGCCCTGGGAAGGCCATAACTACGAGGACGCGATCATCCTGTCCCAGCGGCTGGTCCAGGACGACGTGCTCTCCTCGATCCACATCGAGGAGCACGAGGTCGACGCGCGGGACACCAAGCTCGGGCCCGAGGAGATCACCAGGGACATCCCGAACGTCTCCGAAGAGGTCCTGGCTGACCTCGATGACCGCGGCATCATCAGGATCGGTGCCGAGGTCGTCACCGGCGACATCCTGGTCGGCAAGGTCACGCCCAAGGGCGAGACCGAGCTGACGCCCGAGGAGCGGCTGCTGCGGGCGATCTTCGGCGAGAAGGCCCGCGAGGTCCGCGACACCTCCCTGAAGGTGCCGCACGGCGAGTCCGGCAAGATCATCGGCGTGCGCGTGTTCACCAGAGAGGACGGCGACGAGCTGCCGCCCGGCGTGAACGAGCTGGTCCGGGTCTACGTCGCGGCCAAGCGCAAGATCACCGACGGCGACAAGCTGGCGGGCCGGCACGGCAACAAGGGCGTCATCGCGAAGATCCTGCCGATCGAGGACATGCCGTTCCTGGAGGACGGGACCCCGGTCGACATCGTGCTGAACCCGCTCGGCGTGCCGGGCCGGATGAACGTCGGCCAGGTCCTGGAGACGCACCTGGGCTGGGTCGCTAACTCGGGCTGGCAGATCGAGGGCGATGACGAGGACTGGAAGAAGCGGCTCGCCCAGATCGGCGCCGACGCGGCAGCGTCGGGCACCCCGGTAGCCACCCCGGTGTTCGACGGCGCCCGCGAGGAGGAGATCACCGGCCTGCTCGGCAGCACGCTGCCGAACCGGGACGGCAACCGGCTGGTCGGCGCCGGCGGCAAGGCCAACCTGTTCGACGGCCGGACCGGTGAGCCGTTCAAGGCGCCGATCGCTGTCGGCTACATCTACATACTCAAGCTGCTGCACCTGGTCGATGACAAGATCCACGCGCGGTCGACCGGCCCGTACTCGATGATCACCCAGCAGCCGCTCGGCGGAAAGGCGCAGTTCGGCGGCCAGCGGTTCGGTGAGATGGAGGTCTGGGCGCTGGAGGCCTATGGCGCCGCCTACGCGCTGCAGGAGCTGCTGACCATCAAGTCCGACGACATCCTCGGCCGGGTCAAGGTCTACGAGGCCATCGTCAAGGGCGAGAACATTCCCGAGCCAGGCATCCCTGAGTCCTTCAAGGTGCTGATCAAGGAGATGCAGTCGCTCTGCCTGAACGTGGAGGTACTCTCCAGCGACGGCGCGGCCATCGAGATGCGTGACACCGACGAGGACGTCTTCCGCGCAGCGGAAGAACTCGGCATTGACTTGTCCCGGCGTGAGCCGAGCAGCGTCGAAGAGGTCTGATCCGATCTACCCCAGGGGATAAAACAACGTGCTAGACGTCAACTTTTTTGACGACCTGCGGATTGGCCTTGCCACGGCCGATGACATCAGGACTTGGTCGCACGGCGAGGTCAAGAAGCCGGAGACCATCAACTACCGGACGCTCAAGCCGGAGAAGGACGGGCTCTTCTGCGAGAAGATCTTCGGCCCGACCCGGGACTGGGAGTGCTACTGCGGCAAGTACAAGCGCGTCCGGTTCAAGGGCATCATCTGCGAGCGCTGCGGCGTCGAGGTCACCAGGGCCAAGGTGCGGCGCGAGCGGATGGGCCACATCGAGCTGGCCGCCCCGGTCACGCACATCTGGTACTTCAAGGGCGTGCCCAGCCGCCTCGGGTACCTGCTTGACCTGGCACCCAAGGACCTGGAGAAGGTCATCTACTTCGCCGCGTACATGATCACGTACGTCGACGATGGGTCCCGCGACCGAGACCTGCCCTCGCTCGAGGCGAAGATCACGGTCGAGAAGGGCCAGCTGGAGCAGCGCCGGGACGCCGACATCGAGGCGCGCCAGGGCAAGCTGGAGAAGGACCTGGCCGAGCTGGAGGCGGCGGGCGCCAAGGGCGACGCGCGCCGCAAGGTCCGGGAGAGCTCCGACCGGGAGTGCCGGCAGATCCGCGACCGCGCGCAGCGGGAGATCGACAGGATCGAGGAGGTGTGGAATCGCTTCCGCACCCTCAAGGTCCAGGATCTGGAAGGCGACGAGCTGCTCTATCGCGAGATGCGGGACCGGTTCGGCCGCTACTTCCGCGGCGGCATGGGTGCCCAGGCCATCCAGGAGCGGGTCGGCAGCTTCGACCTCGACGCCGAGGCGGCCAACCTGCGGGAGATCATCCGCACCGGCAAGGGGCAGCGCAAGGCCAGGGCGCTCAAGCGCCTGAAGGTCGTGTCGGCGTTCCTCAACACGACCAACAGCCCGCTCGGCATGGTGCTCGACTGCATCCCGGTGATCCCGCCGGACCTGCGGCCGATGGTGCAGCTGGACGGCGGCCGGTTCGCCACCTCGGACCTGAACGACCTGTACCGGCGGGTCATCAACAGGAACAACCGGCTCAAGCGGCTGCTGGACCTCGGCGCGCCCGAGATCATCGTCAACAACGAGAAGCGGATGCTGCAGGAGGCCGTGGACTCGCTGTTCGACAACGGCCGTCGCGGCCGGCCGGTTACCGGGCCGGGGAACCGCCCGCTGAAGTCGCTGTCGGACATGCTCAAGGGCAAGCAGGGCCGGTTCCGGCAGAACCTGCTGGGCAAGCGCGTCGACTACTCCGGCCGCAGCGTCATCGTCGTCGGCCCGCAGCTGAAGCTGCACCAGTGCGGCCTGCCCAAGGAAATGGCCGTCGAGCTGTTCAAGCCGTTCGTGATGAAGCGCCTGGTCGACCTGAACCACGCGCAGAACATCAAGTCGGCCAAGCGGATGGTGGAGCGCGCCCGGCCGGTCGTCTGGGACGTCCTGGAAGAGGTCATCACCGAGCACCCGGTGCTGCTGAACCGCGCGCCGACGCTGCACCGCCTCGGCATCCAGGCGTTCGAGCCGCAGCTGGTCGAGGGCAAGGCCATCCAGATCCACCCGCTGGTCTGCACCGCGTTCAACGCGGACTTCGACGGTGACCAGATGGCCGTGCACGTGCCGCTGTCCGCCGAGGCGCAGGCCGAGGCCCGGATCCTGATGCTGTCCACCAACAACATCCTCAAGCCGGCTGACGGCAAGCCGGTGACCATGCCGACCCAGGACATGGTCATCGGGATCTACTGCCTGACCAGGGAGGCGCCAGGCGCGCCCGGTGAGGGCCGGATTTTCTCCGGGCTGTCGGAGATGCTGATGGCCTACGACCGGCGCGAGCTCGACCTGCAGGCGAAGATCGGCGTGCGGCTGCGCGATATCGCCCCGCCGGCCGGGTTCGCCCCGCCAGAGGGCTGGCTGCCAGGCCAGCCGCTGCGGCTGACCACGACCCTCGGCCGGTGCCTGTTCAACGAGACGCTGCCGGCCGACTACCCGTTCGTGAACTACGAGGTGGCCAAGAAGCAGCTGTCCACGATCGTCAACGAGCTTGCCGAGACCTACCCGAAGGTCGAGGTGGCCGCCGCGCTCGACAAGCTGAAGGACGCGGGCTTCCACTGGGCCACCAGGGCCGGGGTCACGATCGCGATCGAGGACGTCGTCGCGCCGCCGAACAAGCAGGCGATCCTGGACACCTACGAGAAGCGGGCGGACAAGGTCCAGCGCGAGTACGAGCGCGGCCTGATCACCGACGATGAGCGCCGTCAGGAGCTCATCGAGATCTGGACGCACGCGACCGCCGACGTGGCGCAGGACATGGAGGCAGCCTTCCCCGAGACCAACCCGGTCTGGATGATGGTGAACTCCGGCGCCCGCGGAAACCCGATGCAGGTCCGGCAGATCGCCGGCATGCGCGGCCTGGTCTCCAACCCCAAGGGCGAGACCATTCCGCGGCCGATCAAGTCCAGCTTCCGCGAGGGGCTGTCGGTGGTGGAGTACTTCATCTCCACCCACGGTGCCCGCAAGGGCCTGGCGGACACCGCGCTGCGCACAGCCGACTCCGGGTACCTCACCCGGCGCCTGGTGGACGTCGCGCAGGACGTCATCGTCCGCGAGGAGGACTGCGGCACCGACCGCTCGCTGTCCATGCGGATCGCGCAGAAGGACTCCGCCGGCACCGTCCGGCGGCTGCCCAGCATCGAGAATACCGGCACGGGCCGGACGCTCGCGGAGGACGTCCTGGACAGCGACGGCAATGTGCTGGCCGCCGCGGAAAACGACTTGACCGAGGCCATGATCGACACGCTGGTCGCGGACGGCGTGGAGTCGGTGCGGACCTACAGCGTGCTGGTCTGCCAGGCCAAGGTCGGCGTCTGCGCGAAGTGCTACGGGCGGTCGCTGGCCACCGGCAAGCGGGTCGACGTGGGCGAGGCGGTCGGCATCATCGCCGCCCAGTCCATCGGCGAGCCGGGCACCCAGCTGACCATGCGTACCTTCCACACCGGCGGTGTGGCGGGCCTGGACATCACCCACGGCCTGCCGCGCATCCAGGAGCTGTTCGAGGCCAGGATCCCCAAGGGCATGGCGCCGATCAGCGAGGTCGAGGGCACGGTCCGGATCGAGGAGCCGGAGAAGGCCCGCAAGATCATTGTGGTGCCCGACGACGGCTCGGAGGAGATCGCCTACCAGGTCTCGATGCGGTCCCGGCTGCTGGTCGCCGACGGCGACCACGTCCGGGTCGGCCAGCAGCTGATCCAGGGCGCAGTCAACCCGCACGAGGTGCTGCGGATCCTCGGCTCGCGCCAGGTGCAGCTGCACCTGGTGCACGAGGTGCAGGAGGTGTACCGGTCGCAGGGCGTCTCCATCCACGACAAGCACATCGAGATCATCATCCGGCAGATGCTCAAGCGGGTGAACGTGCTGGAGTCCGGCGACACCAACCTGCTGCCGGGCGAGCTGGTCGAGCGGCCGAAGTTCGAGGAGGTCAACCGGGCAGTGGTGGAAACGCGCGGGACCTCCGCGTCGGGCCGGCCGGTGCTGATGGGGATCACCAAGGCGTCGCTGGCCACCGAGTCGTGGCTGTCGGCAGCCTCGTTCCAGGAGACGACCCGGGTGCTCACCGACGCGGCGATCCACGCCAGGTCGGACTCGCTGGTCGGGCTCAAGGAGAACGTCATCATCGGCAAGCTCATCCCGGCAGGCACGGGCATGCAGCGCTACCGGGGCCTGCGGGTGGAGCCGACCGATGACGCCAGGGCGGCGGTCTACCCGCCGCCCTCGTACGAGACGGCCCCGGCCGGGTACTCGTTCGGCCAGGGCTCGGGTGAGGCGATCCCGCTGGAGGAGTACGACTTCGGCGCCTACAACAGGTAAGCAAGCCGCCGTTCCCGCCGGGGAACGGGCCTGCCCGGCTGCCAGCGCGGCAGCCGGGCGGGCCGGCCCTGAGGCCCGCAGGGGAATAACGCGGCTGGCGCGTTGTTGTGGCTGGCGCGGCAGCGTCGCGCCGTCCGTGCGTGCGCCTGCGAGAGGCGGATACTGGTCCTGCCGCCGGAAGCCCCGGCTGCAGAGCCTGGCGAGATTTTGCATTCGCTTTGACCAGGGCGAGCGGGCCCGGTAATCTAAATCTCCGTGCCCGTCGCTGACGGGTACGCGCGCGCTAGCGGGCTGAAAGTGCCACGGCCAATGGCCGGGAGCAGCGAACGGCCGCGTGCGCAGGCTTCCCACTCTGATGTGCCGAGCCCTGACGGGCCGGTGCACTGTGATGGCAGCGACACGCCGACCTCGGGGGTCGGCGGGCCGGGTGAAATCGCAGGTCAGAGGGGGCAGGAAAGCGCCTGGTAGGGGCAGTAGCCGACCGCCATGGCAGCAGCGGAACGAAACAGGCTTGGCAGGACGACAGGTGCGCCGACGGCGCCCCGAGCAGACGAAGACGGAGACGCGGTGCCCACGATCCAGCAGCTGGTCCGAAAGGGCCGCCAGGACAAGGTAGCGAAGAACAAGACCCCGGCGCTTAAGGGCAGCCCCCAGCGCCGTGGTGTCTGCACCCGCGTCTACACCACCACGCCCAAGAAGCCGAACTCGGCGCTGCGCAAGGTCGCCAGGGTCCGGCTCACCAGCCACATCGAGGTGACCGCCTACATCCCCGGGGTGGGCCACAACCTCCAGGAGCACTCCATCGTGCTGGTCCGCGGCGGGCGGGTGCGGGACCTCCCCGGCGTGCGCTACAAGGTCATCCGCGGCTCCCTGGATACCCAGGGTGTCCGTAACCGCAAGCAGGCCCGCAGCCGTTACGGCGCGAAGAAGGAGAAGAGCTGACATGCCGCGCAAGGGCCCCGCGACCAAACGGCAGCTGGTCACCGATCCGGTGTACGGCTCGCCGCTGGTCACTGCTCTGGTGAACAAGGTTCTGCGTGCCGGGAAGCGCTCGCTGGCCGAGCGCATCGTGTACGGCGCGCTCGAAGGCTGCCGGGACAAGACCGGCAACGACCCGGTGGTGACGCTCAAGCGCGCGCTGGACAACGTCAAGCCGACGCTGGAGGTCCGCAGCCGGCGCGTCGGCGGTGCCACCTACCAGGTGCCGGTCGAGGTGCGCGCCTCGCGCAGCACCACGCTCGCGCTGCGCTGGCTGATCACCTACTCGCGGCAGCGCCGGGAGAAGACGATGACCGAGCGGCTGATGAACGAGCTGCTCGACGCGAGCAACGGTCTCGGTAACAGCGTGAAGCGCCGCGAGGACACGCACAAGATGGCCGAGTCCAACAAGGCCTTCGCTCACTACCGCTGGTAGCGGGCCCGGGCATCGGAAGACAACAACGAATACGCCGAAACGAACAAGCTCGGCAACTGAGCCAGGAGATCGAGGATCTAACTAGTGGCTGCCACGCAGACCGCCACCGAACTCGCCAGGGTCCGCAACATCGGGATCATGGCGCATATTGACGCGGGCAAAACCACGACCACCGAGCGGATCCTGTTCTACACCGGCATCAACTACAAGATCGGCGAGGTCCACGAGGGCGCCGCCACGATGGACTGGATGGAGCAGGAGCAGGAGCGCGGCATCACGATCACCTCCGCTGCGACCACCACCAGCTGGCGCGACCACACGATCAACCTCATCGACACGCCGGGCCACGTCGACTTCACCGTCGAGGTGGAACGGTCGCTGCGCGTCCTCGACGGCGCCGTCGCGGTCTTCGACGGCGTGGCCGGGGTAGAGCCGCAGTCCGAGACCGTCTGGCGGCAGGCAGACCGCTACGGCGTGCCGCGGATCTGCTTCGTCAACAAGATGGACCGGGTCGGCGCCGAGTTCCACCGCTGCGTCGAGATGATCTCCGACCGGCTCGGCGCCACGCCGCTGGTGATCCAGCTGCCGTGGGGCGTCGAGTCCGATTTCCGCGGGGTCATCGACCTGATCAGGATGCGCGCGCTGCTCTGGCAGACCGAGGGCAAGGGCGACAAGTTCGACGACGTCGGCATCCCCGACGACCACTTCGAGGCGGCCCGCGATTGGCGGGACCGGCTGGTGGAGACCATCTCCGAGAACGACGAGGAGATGATGGAGCTCTACCTCGACGGCACCGAGCCGGACGAGGCGCAGCTCGTCGCCGCCATCCGGCGCGCGACCATCGCAGGCGGGATTACCCCGGTGCTGTGCGGCAGCGCGTTCAAGAACAAGGGCGTGCAGCCGATGCTGGACGCGATTGTGGACTACCTGCCCAGCCCGCTGGACGTCCCCGGCATCAAGGGCCATGCGGTCGGTGACGAGGAAAAGGTCATCGAGCGGCATGCTGACATCAGCGAGCCGTTTTCCGCGCTGGCCTTCAAGATCATGTCGGACCAGCATCTCGGCAAGCTGACCTACATCCGGATTTACTCCGGCCGCCTGGAGACCGGCACCCAGCTGCTGAACTCCACCAAGGGGCGCAAGGAGCGGGTCGGCAAGATCTACCAGATGCACGCGAACAAGCGCGAGGAGCGCCCGTTCGCGATTGCCGGGCAGATCGTGGCCGTGATGGGGCTGAAGGACACCTCCACCGGCGACACGCTCTGCAGCCAGGCCGAGCCGGTGATCCTGGAGTCGATGACCTTCCCGGCGCCGGTCATCAACGTCGCGATCGAGCCGAGGACCAAGGGCGACCAGGACAAGCTCGGCATCGCCATCCAGCGGCTCGCCGAGGAGGACCCGACCTTCCAGGTCAGGACCGACGAGGAGACCGGGCAGACGATCATCTCGGGCATGGGCGAGCTGCACCTTGAGGTGCTGGTGGAGCGGATGCGCCGGGAGTTCAAGGTCGAGGCCAACATCGGCCGGCCGCAGGTCGCCTACCGGGAGACCGTGCGGCGGAAGGTCGAGAAGATCGAGTACACGCACAAGAAGCAGACCGGCGGCGCCGGCCAGTACGCCAAGGTGCTCATCAACCTGGAGCCGACCGGCGGCGACGGCGGCGGCTACGAGTTCGAGAACAAGATCCGTGGCGGTCGCGTCCCGCGGGAGTACATCCCGTCGGTGGACGCCGGCTGCCAGGAAGCCGCCGAGTTCGGCGTGCTCGCGGGCTACCCGATGGTGGACGTGAAGGTGACGCTGACCGACGGTGCCTACCACGAGGTCGACTCCTCCGAGCTTGCCTTCAAGATCGCCGGATCGATGGCGTTCAAGAAGGCGTCCGGGCGCGCCGACCCGGTGCTGCTCGAGCCGGTCATGTCCGTCGAGGTCACGACTCCGGAGGACTACATGGGCGAGGTCATCGGCGACCTGAACAGCCGCCGCGGCCAGATCCAGGCCATGGAGGAACGGCGGGGGGCGCGGGTCGTCAGGGCTCTCGTGCCGCTGTCGGAGATGTTCGGCTACGTGGGTGACCTGCGCAGCCGCACCCAGGGCCGGGCGGACTACAGCATGCAGTTCGATTCGTATGCCGAAGTTCCGCCCAGCATCGCCAAGGAGATCATCGCCAAGGCACGAGGCGAGTAGTCAGAAGCAAGCATGCCCAGATAGCTGGCGCGCGGCCACGAAGCGCGCGGAGCACCTGGCCCCACCTCGGTGGGGAACGATAGTAACGAGGAGACACCAGTGGCGAAGGCCAAGTTCCAGCGGACCAAGCCGCACGTCAACATCGGCACCATCGGTCATATCGACCACGGCAAGACGACGCTGACCGCGGCGATCACCAAGGTGCTGCATGACAAGTACCCCGACGTCAATCCCTTCACGCCGTTCGACCAGATCGACAACGCGAAGGAAGAGAAAGAGCGCGGGATCACGATCTCGATCTCGCACGTGGAGTACCAGACCGAGAAGCGGCATTACGCGCATGTGGACTGCCCTGGTCACGCGGACTACATCAAGAACATGATCACCGGTGCCGCCCAGATGGACGGCGCGATCCTGGTGGTCGCCGCGACCGACGGCCCGATGCCGCAGACCCGCGAGCACGTGCTGCTGGCCCGCCAGGTCGGCGTGCCCTACATCGTCGTCGCGCTGAACAAGGCCGACATGGTCGACGACGAGGAAATCCTCGAGCTGGTCGAGCTCGAGGTCCGCGAGCTGCTGTCCGCGTACGAGTTCCCCGGCGACGACCTGCCGGTGATCCGGGTATCGGCGCTGAAGGCACTCGAGGGCGATGCCGAGTGGGGCGAGAAGGTCGTCGAGCTGATGGCCGCCTGCGACGAATCCATCCCCGAGCCGGTCCGCGATGTCCAGAAGCCGTTCCTGATGCCGGTCGAGGACGTGTTCTCGATCACCGGCCGCGGCACGGTCGTTACCGGCCGGATCGAGCGCGGCAAGATCCGCACCGGCGAGGAAATCGAGATCATCGGGATCAAGGAGCGGGCGCAGAAGACCACGGTCACCGGCGTCGAGATGTTCCACAAGATCCTGGACGAGGGCCAGGCAGGTGACAACGCTGGGCTGCTGCTGCGCGGCACCAAGCGCGAGGACGTCGAGCGCGGCCAGGTCATCATCAAGCCCGGCACCAACACCCCGCACACCTCGTTCGAGGCGCAGGTCTACATCCTGTCCAAGGACGAGGGCGGGCGGCACACGCCGTTCTTCAACAACTACCGGCCGCAGTTCTACTTCCGCACCACGGACGTGACCGGCGTCGTGCAGCTGCCCGAGGGCACCGAGATGGTGCTGCCGGGTGACAACACCGAGATGAAGGTCGAGCTGATCCAGCCGATCGCGATGGAAGAGGGCCTGCGGTTCGCGATCCGGGAAGGCGGCCGGACCGTCGGTGCCGGCCGGGTCACGAACATCCTCAAGTAAGGCATAGGGCCCGGGCGCCAAGGGACTCCCGGCCGCTGCCAAACGCAGTCGGCCGGGAACCCCTGGGCCCCAGGCTGAAGACAGCACGGGTGATCCCGGGGCCGGACCCGTCCGGTCCAGTGGGTCACGCAAGGCAGCGGTAGAAAGCGGAACCGGCCCCCTGGTGCCGACCGCGACGGTCGGCGAAGCCGGCCCGAGCGGGCGGCAGCGGGGGATCCCGGGGGTCGTCCCCCGGGGACAACACAGAAGAGGACGTAGAGGCCACCATGGCGGGACAGAAGATCCGCATTCGGCTCAAGGCCTATGACCATGAGGTCATCGACAGCTCGGCGCGGAAGATCGTCGACACGGTTACCCGTACCGGTGCGAAGGTGGCCGGGCCGGTGCCGCTGCCTACCGAGAAGAACGTGTACTGCGTCATCCGCTCCCCGCATAAGTACAAGGACTCACGGGAGCACTTCGAGATGCGGACGCACAAGCGCCTGATCGACATCATCGACCCGACGCCGAAGACCGTCGACTCCCTGATGCGGCTCGACCTGCCGGCGGGCGTCGACATCGAGATCAAGCTCTGAGGGACGCACCGACATGACCAAGCAGATCAAAGGGGTCCTGGGCACCAAGCTCGGCATGACCCAGGTCTTCGCCGATGACGGGAAGATGGTGCCCGTCACCGTGGTGGCGGCCGGACCCTGCGTCGTCACCGCGGTGCGGACGCCGGATGCTGACGGCTACGCGGCCGTGCAGCTGGGCTACGGCGAGGTCGACCCGCGCAAGGTGAACAAGCCCGAGGCGGGCCACTTCGCGAAGGCCAGCGTGACGCCGCGCCGGTACCTGGTGGAACTGCGCACCGACAGCGCGTCGGAGTACACGCTGGGTCAGGAGGTCACCGCCGAGACGTTCACGGCAGGCGAGCACGTCGACGTGACCGCCACGAGCAAGGGCAAGGGCTTCGCCGGCGTGATGAAGCGGCACGGGTTCAAGGGCCTGAGCTCCTCGCACGGCACCCAGCGCAAGCATCGCGCGCCCGGGTCTATCGGCGGCTGTTCCTACCCTGGCCGCGTCTTCAAGGGCGTGCGGATGGCCGGCCGGATGGGCGGCGAGCGCACCACCGCGCAGAACCTGACCCTGCACCGCGTCGTTGCCGATCGCGGCCTGCTGCTGATCAAGGGCGCTGTCCCCGGCCCGGCCGGCGGCCTGGTCCTGGTCCGCAGCGCCGTCAAGACCCCGCTCGCCGCTGGCGGGCGCCCGGCGACTACAAGTGAGGCGAGATGAGCGCGGCCCAGACGAGCGCGGCCGAGAATGACACGCCGGCCACGGCTGCGGCCGGCGGCGGCGCTGCCGACCTGCCTGCCGAAATTTTTGCCGCCAAGGTCAATGTGCCGCTGATTCATCAGGTTGTCGTGGCGCAGGAAGCCGCGGCCCGGCAGGGCACGCACGCCACGAAGACCCGCGGTGACGTGCGCGGCGGCGGCAAGAAGCCCTACCGCCAGAAGGGCACCGGCCGGGCCCGCCAGGGCTCGATCAGGGCGCCGCAGTTCGCTGGCGGCGGGACGGTGCACGGACCGCAGCCGCGATCCTACGAGCAGCGCACGCCCAAGAAGATGAAGGCAGCCGCGCTGCGCGGCGCGCTGTCCGACCGGGCCCGGCACGGCCGGGTGCATGTGGTCGGCGCCCTGGTGGACGGCGACGCGCCGCGGACGAAGGACGCGATGGCGGTGCTGGCCGAAGTCACCGGCATTACCCGCGGCGGGGCGCATGTGCTGGTCGTCGCGACCACTGCCGACAAGGTGACCTGGAAGAGCCTGCGCAACGCGCGGGGCGTGCACCTGCTCGACTCCGGCCAGCTGAATACCTACGACGTCCTGGTCAGCGATCACGTGGTCTTCACCCGCGATGCACTGGACGCTTTCGTGGCCCGGGCCATGCCCGGCGCCAGGCGGGAGGACTGACGGCAGTGACCAAGACCCCCAACCCCCGCGACATCCTCAAGCGGCCGGTCATCTCCGAGAAGAGCTACCGGCTCGTCGACGACGGCAAGTACACGTTCATCGTCGACCCCGCCGCGAACAAGACCCAGATCCGGCAGGCCGTCGAGGCTGTCTTCAATGTCCGGGTAACCGGCGTCAACACAGTGAACCGGCCGGGCAAGCGGCGCCGGACCAGATTCGGCTGGGGCAAGCGGCCGGACACCAAGCGCGCAATTGTCAGCCTTGCTCCGGGTGACCGGATCGAGGTCTTCGGCGGCCCGGTCGGCTAGCCGGCGATTCCTAGGAGCTTGAGCACACATGGCCATCCGCAAGTACAAGCCGACCACCCCGGGCAGGCGGGGCGCGTCCGGTGCCGACTTCTCCGAGGTCACCCGCACTGAGCCGGAGAAGGCGCTGGTGCGCCCGCTGAGTAGCCGCGGCGGCAGGAACGTGCACGGCCGGATCACGACCCGGCACCAGGGCGGCGGGCACAAGCGCGCCTACCGGCTGATCGACTTCCGCCGCGCGGACAAGGACGGCGTGCCGGCCAAGGTCGCGCACATCGAGTACGACCCGAACCGCACCTCCCGGATCGCGCTGCTGCACTACGCCGACGGGGAGAAGCGCTACATCCTCGCCCCGCAGGGCATGCGCCAGGGCGACCGGGTGGAGAACGGGCCGGGCGCTGACATCCAGACCGGCAACTGCCTGGCGCTGCGCAACATCCCGACCGGCACCGTCGTGCACGCGATCGAGATGCGGCCCGGCGGCGGTGCCAAGATCGCCCGGTCGGCCGGCTCCGGCGTGCAGCTGCTCGCCAAGGAAGGCGCCAGGGCGACCCTGCGGATGCCGTCGGGCGAGATCCGGTTCGTGGACGCGGCCTGCCGCGCGACGATCGGCGGGGTCGGCAATGCCGAGCAGGGCAACATCAAGCTCGGCAAGGCAGGCCGCAGCCGGTGGAAGGGCCGCAGGCCGACGGTCCGCGGCGTTGCCATGAACCCAGTCGATCACCCGCTGGGCGGCGGCGAGGGCAAGACCTCCGGCGGCCGGCACCCGGTCAGCCCCTGGGGCAAGCCGGAGGGACGCACCCGCAAGGCACACAAGCCCAGCGACAAGATGATCACCCGCCGGCGCGGCAAGAAGAAGCGGTAGGAGCACACAGCGATGCCTCGTAGCCTGAAGAAGGGTCCCTTCGTGGACGACCACCTGATGAAGAAGGTGGACGTCCAGAATGACAGGGGCGCCAAGAACGTGATCAAGACGTGGTCGCGCCGCTCCATGATCGTTCCGGCGATGCTGGGCCACACGATTGCCGTGCACGACGGCCGCAAGCACGTGCCGGTTTTCATTACCGAGTCGATGGTCGGGCACAAGCTCGGCGAGTTCGCGCCGACCCGCACGTTCCGCAGCCATGTGCGGGACGACCGGCGCAGCCGCCGCTAGCGCTGCCGGCAGTCAAGCGTCAGCCGCCAGTCAGTAAGAGAGAGCGAGAGAGCAATGGAAGCGAGGGCGAAGGCGCGGTACGTCCGCGTCACGCCGCGGAAGGCCCGCCGGGTGGTGGACCTGATCCGCGGGATGCCCGCTGAGACGGCGCAGGCGGCGCTCGCCTTCGCGCCGCAGTCGGCGAGTGACCCGGTCGGCAAGGTGCTGGCCAGTGCCATCGCCAACGCCGCCAGCGCCAGGCAGGTGGACGCCGGCTCGCTCGTGGTAAGCCGGGCGTGGGTGGACGAGGGGCCGACGCTCAAGCGCTTCCGTCCGCGCGCGCAGGGCCGGGGCTACCGGATCATGAAGCGCACCAGCCACATCACGGTCGTCGTTTCGGACGAGCGCAAGGAGAGGACCCGCTAGTGGGCCAGAAAGTGAACCCGCACGGGTTCCGGCTGGGCATCACCACCGACTTCAAGAGCCGGTGGTATGCCGACAAGCTGTACAAGGACTACGTTGCGGAAGACGTCGCGATCCGCCGGATGCTGCAGCGCGGCATGGAGCGGGCGGGCATCTCCAAGGTCGAGATCGAGCGGACCAGGGACCGGGTGCGGGTTGACATCCACACCGCCCGGCCCGGCATCGTCATCGGCCGCCGCGGCGCCGAGGCCGACCGGATCCGCGGTGATCTGGAGAAGCTCACCAGCAAGCAGATCCAGCTGAACATCCTCGAGGTGAAGAACCCCGAGATCGACGCCCAGCTGGTCGCCCAGGGCGTGGCCGAGCAGCTGTCCAGCCGGGTCTCCTTCCGCCGCGCCATGCGCAAGGCCATGCAGACCGCGATGAAGGGCGGCGCCAAGGGCATCCGGGTGCAGTGCTCCGGGCGCCTCGGCGGCGCCGAGATGTCGCGGTCGGAGTTCTACCGCGAGGGCCGGGTGCCGCTGCACACCCTGCGCGCCGACATCGACTACGGCTTCTACGAGGCCCGCACGACGTTCGGCCGGATCGGCGTGAAGGTCTGGATCTACCGCGGCGAGGCCGCGCAGACCAGGGCGGAGCGCGAGGCCGCCGCGGCCGCGCTGCGGGCAGGCCAGCGTCCCGGCCGGGACCGGGAGCGGCCGCCGCAGCGGCGCCGCAGGCCCGGCTCGCCGGACGGGACCGACCGTCCCGCAGCCGGCGGTCCCGACCGCGCCGACCCGCCCGCCCCGGAGGCGCAGGAGCAGCCCCTGCCGGCCGCGGCCGGGCCGCCCACATCGGGCGAGGAGGGCTGAGACATGCTCATCCCCCGCAGGGTTAAGCACCGCAAGCAGCACCGGCCGGACCGGCACGGTGCCGCCAAGGGCGGGACCAGGGTGACGTTCGGCGAATACGGCATCCAGGCCGTGGAGCACTCCTACGTCACCAACCGGCAGATCGAGGCCGCCCGTATCGCCATGACCCGGCACATCCGGCGTGGCGGCAAGGTGTGGATCACGATCTACCCGGACCGGCCGCTAACCAAGAAGCCCGCCGAGACCCGGATGGGCTCGGGCAAGGGCGCCCCCGAGTGGTGGGTGGCGAACGTCAAGCCCGGACGCGTGATGTTCGAGCTGTCCGGGGTATCGGAGCCGGTCGCCAGGGAAGCTTTGCGCCGCGCCATGCACAAGCTGCCGATGAAGACCAAGTTCGTGAAGCGAGAGGTCGGTGAGGCGTGATGGCCAAGGGACTGGCAGCCGCTGACCTGAGGGCCTCAACCGAGGAAGAACTCGAACACCAGCTGGCCGAGGCCAAGATCGAGCTGTTCAACCTGCGCTTCCAGGCGGCCACCGGCCAGCTTGAAAGCCACGGCCGGCTGCATGCCGTCCGCAAGGAGATCGCCCGCATCTACACGGTGAAGCGGGAGCGCGAGCTCGGCATCGTGACCGTGGCTGAGGAGGCGGACGAGAATGAGTAGCGGACCGGAAGCAAGCACCGAGCAGGCCACCGCCGTCTCGCGCGGCTACCGCAAGGTACGCGAGGGCCTGGTCGTCAGCGACAAGATGGACAGGACCGTCGTCGTCGTCGTCGAGGACCGGGTCAAGCACCCCAAGTACGGCAAGGTCATCCGCCGGACGAAGAAGTACAAGGCTCACGACGGCGAGAACGCCTGCGGCGTCGGCGACCGGGTGCTCCTGATGGAGACCAGGCCGCTGTCGGCGACCAAGCGCTGGCGTGTCGCGGAGATCTTGGAGAAGGCCAAGTAACAGGGCACTGGCGGGAGGTTTTCCCGCTACCCCGCCAGGATCCGCCCGTCCTCGCAGAGGCCGGCGCTAGAAGCAGGAGTTGACGTGATCCAGCAGGAGTCGCGGCTCAAGGTCGCCGACAACACGGGTGCCAAGGAGATCCTCTGCATCCGCGTGCTCGGCGGCTCGGGCAGGCGATACGCGGGCATCGGCGACGTCATCGTGGCCACCGTAAAGGACGCCCTGCCGGGCGCCGGGGTGAAGAAGGGCGACGTGGTAAAGGCCGTCGTCGTGCGCACGCGCAAGGAGCGCCGCCGCGGTGACGGCTCCTACATCCGGTTCGACGAGAACGCGGCCGTGCTGATCCGCGACGGCGGCGACCCGCGCGGAACCCGCATCTTCGGGCCGGTCGGCCGGGAACTGCGGGAGAAGCGCTTCATGCGGATCATCTCGCTGGCGCCGGAGGTGCTGTGATGGCGCGCAAGAGCAGTGCGTCGAAGAAGACGGAGACGCGGAAGGCCCCGAGCATGAAGATCAAGAAGGGCGACCACGTCGTCGTCATCGCCGGCAAGGACAACGGCCGCGAGGGCATCGTGAGAGTCGCGTACCCAGAGCGGCAGAAGGTCCTGGTCGAGGGCGTCAACATGATCAAGAAGAACACCAAGGTGGACTATCAGGGCCGGCGCGGTGCCAAGGAGGGCGGCATCATCCACCAGGAGGCGCCCATCCACGTCAGCAACGTGGCGCTGATCGATCCGGAGACGAAGAAGCCAGCCAGGGCCGGATACCGGATCACCGAGGACAAGACGAAGGTCCGGGTCACCCGGCCGAACGGTAAGGACATCTGATGGCTGCCACCAAGACCAGGCAGCCGGCCGCCGCGCGCAGCGAGGCCGGCAGCGACGGCGGCGCGGGCGCGACTGCGGCGGAGCGCACTGAGCCCCGGCTGAAGCAGCGCTACCGGGCTGAGATCGCGCCGGCGCTGCGCGAGGAGTTCAGCTACGCCAACGTGATGCAGGTGCCCGGCCTGGCCAAGATCGTGGTCAATATGGGCGTGGGCGAGGCGGCGCGTGACGCCAAGCTCATCGACGGCGCGGTCCGGGACCTGGCGATCATCACCGGGCAGAAGCCGGCGGTTGCCCGGGCCAGGAAGTCGATCGCGCAGTTCAAGCTGCGCGAGGGCATGCCGATCGGCGCGCACGTGACGCTGCGCGGCGACCGGATGTGGGAATTCTGCGACCGGCTGCTGTCGATCGCGCTGCCCCGGATCCGTGACTTCCGCGGCCTTTCCGACCGGCAGTTCGACGGCCGCGGGAATTACACCTTCGGCCTGATCGAGCAGCTGATGTTCCACGAGATCAATCCCGATCAGGTTGACAGGCAGCGCGGCATGGACGTGACCGTCGTCACGACCGCGACCAACGACGCCGAGGGCCGCTCTTTGCTGCGGCGGCTCGGCTTCCCGTTCAAGGAGAACTAAGTAGTGGCGAAGAAGAGCCTGATCGCCAAGGCGAAGCGCAAGCCGAAGTACAAGGTGCGCGGGTATACCAGGTGCTCCAGGTGCGGGCGGCCGCGCGCTGTCTACCGCAGGTTCGGCCTGTGCCGGATCTGCTTCCGGCAGCTGGCGCATCGCGGCGAGCTGCCCGGCATCACGAAGTCCAGCTGGTAGTTGCCGGCGATAACATCCGGGTGCGCGAGCACCCGGCGACAGATCCACCTGGGCGCAACCCCGCGCCCACCGACCACGCCGAAGGTCCCGGCCGGGAAACCGCGGCGAGGAGGGCCACCAGGCCATGACAATGACCGACCCGGTCGCAGACATGCTGACCCGGCTGCGCAATGCCAACTCGGCATACCACGACACCGTGATCATGCCGCATTCCAAGATCAAAGTTCACATCGCCGAGATCCTCCAGCAGGAGGGCTACATCGCGGGGTGGCGGGTGGAGGACGCAGAGGTCGGCAAGAACCTCGTCGTCGCCCTGAAGTACGGGCCGACGCGCGAGCGCTCGATCGCGGGCGTCAAGCGCGTCTCCAAGCCCGGCCTGCGGGTGTACGCGCGCAAGGACAACCTGCCCAGGGTGCTCGGCGGCCTCGGCGTCGCGATTCTCTCGACGTCGGCGGGCCTGATGACCGATAAGCAGGCCAAGCGGCAGGGCGTAGGCGGGGAAGTCCTCGCCTACGTCTGGTAGGAGAGCCCGCCATGTCACGAATCGGACGCATGCCCGTCGTCGTACCCAGCGGCGTCGACGTCACCATCAATGGCCGCGAGGTCACCGTGCAGGGCCCGAAGGGCAGCCTCAGGCTCGAGGTTTCGGCGCCCATCGAGGTCAGCCAGGCCGACGGCGCCGTTAACGTCACCCGGCCAAGCGACGAGGGCGAGATCCGCGCGCTGCACGGCCTGTCCCGCTCGCTGATCGCCAACATGGTCACCGGCGTCACGGACGGTTTCCGCAAGACGCTGGAGATCGTCGGCGTCGGCTACCGGGTGCAGGCCAGGGGCAGGGACCTGGAGTTCTCGCTCGGCTTCAGCCACCCGGTGCCGGTGCGCGCCCCCGAGGGGATCACCTTCCAGGTGGAGACGCCGACCAGGTTCGTTGTCGAGGGCATTGACAAGCAGCAGGTCGGCGAGGTTGCGGCCAATATCCGCAAGCTCCGCAAGCCTGATCCGTACAAGGGCAAGGGCGTGCGGTACCAGGGCGAGCAGATCCGGCGCAAGGCCGGGAAGGCTGGGAGGTAACCGATGCCTGGCATCAAGACCAGGGGTCACGCACAGGTCAAGGGCAGGGCCGTTACCCGCGGTTCCGCCCGCGCTGCGCGGCACTTGCGAGTCCGCAAGAAGGTTCAGGGCAGCTCGGCGCGGCCCAGGCTCGTGGTCACCCGCTCGGCGCGAAACACCTTCGCGCAGCTCGTGGACGACGTGCAGGGAAGCACGCTGGTTTCTGCGTCTACCCTGGAGGAGTCCATCCGCGGCGCGGACGGGAACAAGACCGCGAAAGCCCGCCAGGTCGGGGCGCTGCTCGCCGACCGGGCCGCGAAGACCGGGATCAGTGCCGTGGTGTTCGACCGCGGCGGCTATGCCTATCACGGCCGCGTCGCCGCGCTCGCGGACGGCGCACGGGACGGCGGGCTGGCCCTGTGACGACTGGCACCGTCATGGCGAGCACGGCGAGGACAAGCCCAGCGAGGGCTGGCATTCGCATCAACGAGAAAAGGGATATCTGATGGCAGCAACTCCGCGGCGCGGCACAGGAGGCGGCGGCGAGCGGCGCGACCGCCGTGACGACCGCCGCGGCGGTGCGGCCGAGAAGGGCACCGCCTACCTGGAGCGCGTCGTCACCATCAACAGGGTGGCGAAGGTCGTCCAGGGCGGCAGGCGGTTCAGCTTCACCGCGCTTGTCGTGGTGGGCGACGGCAACGGGATGGTCGGCGTCGGGTACGGCAAGGCCAAGGAAGTCCCGGCGGCGATCGCCAAGGGAGTCGAGGCGGCGAAGAAGAGCTTCTTCAAGGTGCCCAGGATCGCCGGCACGATCCCGCACACCGTCCAGGGCGAGGAGGCAGCCGGCGTGGTGCTGCTCAAGCCGGCCAGCCCGGGAACCGGCGTCATTGCCGGCGGTCCGGTGCGTGCCGTGCTGGAGTGCGCGGGCGTTCACGACGTGCTCTCCCGGTCACTCGGCTCGTCTAACCCCATCAACGTGGTGCATGCGACGGTTGCGGCACTGAAGGGCCTGAGCCGGCCGGAGGAGATCGCGGCCCGGCGCGGCCTGCCGATCGAGCATGTCGCCCCGGCGGCGATGCTCCGGGCCCGCGCCGCAGCGGCGAGCACCGCCACGCCGGGAAACAGCTGAGCGGGAGCAGGACATGGCAGAGCTAAGGGTCACCCAGACGAAATCGAAGATCGGCGGCAACCAGGCGCAGCGGGATTCGCTGCGCTCGCTGGGCCTGCGGCGGATCGGCGACGTGGTCGTCAAGGCGGACCGTCCCGAGATCCGCGGCATGATCCAGGCGGTGCGCCACCTGGTCACCGTGGAGGAGGTTGACTGAGATGGCACACACCGACAAAACCCCGGCCGCTGACAACACGCCGGGCGGGCGGGCCGGCCTGAAAATCCATCATCTGCGCCCGGCGCCCGGCGCGCGCACGGCGCGCACCAGGGTCGGCCGCGGCCAGGGTTCCAAGGGCAAGACGGCGGGCCGCGGCACGAAGGGCACCAAGGCTCGCAACCAGGTGGCGCCGGCCTTCGAGGGCGGCCAGATGCCGCTGCACCGCCGGCTGCCCAAGCTGAAGGGCTTCTCGAACCTGCGGTTCAAGACCACCTACCAGGTCGTCAACCTCGACCGGCTGGCGGCCCTGTATCCCGACGGCGGAGACGTGACGCCGGAGAACCTGGTGGCCAAGGGCGCCGTCCGGCCGGGGGAGCTGATCAAGGTCCTGGGCCAGGGCGAGGCAGCGGTGCCGCTGCGGGTGACCGCGCACGCCTTCTCCGGATCGGCCAGGGAGAAGATCACCGCGGCCGGCGGGACCGTTACCGAGCTGTGAGCTCGCTCGCCGCCACCCGGGCTGACCTCCGGCAGGCCAGCTAGCAGGGCCCCCGGCGCGCTGCGGCGGGGGCCGTGGCGGACTTTGCGGCCGGCTGCCGGAGTCCCCTCAGCGCGTTAGACTGCGGCGAGCATGTCGCGCTTGCGGCCAGCGGGGACCCGCCCGGCAAGGAGCGGCAGATGACGTTCACCCGACGATTCGAGGACGGCGCATGCTGACCGCGTTCCTCCGGGCCTTCCGGACGCCCGACCTGCGCAAGAAGCTGCTGTTTACGCTCTTTATCATTGCCATGTTCCGGCTCGGCTCCTCGCTGCCGACGCCGGGAGTCTCCGAGCGCGCGCTCAATGCCTGCCTGAACAATGCCGCCCACAGCGGCAGCAACGGCGGCGTGTTCCAGCTGGTGAACCTGTTCAGCGGCGGCGCGCTGCTGAAGCTGACCGTCTTCGCGCTCGGCATCATGCCGTACATCACCGCGAGCATCATCCTGCAGCTGCTCGCCGTGGTCATCCCGCGGCTGGAGACGCTGCGCCAGGAAGGCCAGAGCGGCCAGGCGAAGATTACCCAGTACACCCGGTACCTCACGGTGGGCCTGGCGATCCTGCAGTCCACCGGCATCGTGGCGCTGGCCCGATCCGGCAACCTGATCACCAACTGCTCCGGCAGCTCGCTGATCCCCAACGACTCGGTCTTCACGGTCGCGACGATGGTCATCTGCATGACTGCCGGCACCGCCGTCATCATGTGGCTGGGCGAGCTGATCACCGACCGCGGCGTCGGCAACGGCATGTCGCTGATGATCTTCACCCAGGTGATCGCGGTCATCCCGGGTGAGATGGAGGCGATCTACGAAACCAAGCACGCCTTCGTCTTCGGCATCGTGCTGCTGGTCGGAATCGCGATCATCGCGTTCGTCGCGTTCATGGAGCAGGCCCAGCGCCGGATCCCGGTGCAGTACGCCAAGCGGATGGTGGGCCGGAAGATGTACGGCGGCACCTCGACCTACATCCCGCTGAAGGTAAACCAGGCTGGCGTCATCCCGGTCATCTTCGCCTCCTCGATGCTCTACATCCCCGAACTCGCCTCGCAGCTGTTCGGCAAGACGGCCGCCACCGGCGGCTGGCAGCTCTGGGTGCAGGAGCACCTGGTGATCGGGAACGGCTCGTCATTCTCGCCTTATTACATGGGGACCTTCTTCCTACTGATCATCTTCTTCACCTACTTCTATGTGTCAATCACCTTCAACCCGACGGAGGTGGCCGACAACATGAAGAAGTACGGGGGCTTCATCCCCGGAATCAGGCCCGGCGGGCCGACGGCCGGGTATCTCAGCTTCGTGCTCAGCCGGCTGACCGCGCCCGGCTCGGTGTACCTGGCTGTGGTGGCGCTGATTCCGATGATCGCGATCGGGCTCGTCGGGGCATCGGCACAGTTCCCGCTCGGCGGGACCAGCATCATGATCGCGGTGGGGGTGGGACTCGATACAGTGAAGCAAATCGAGAGTCAGTTGCAGCAGCGCAACTATGAGGGTTTCCTGCGGTAGTGCGCGTCGTCCTCGTCGGGCCCCCCGGTGCGGGCAAGGGGACACAGGCCCAGTTCATAGCCTCACACCTGGCGATCCCCAAGATCTCGACAGGTGACATTTTCAGGTTCAATGTCAGTACCGGGACCGAGCTGGGCAGGCAGGCCAAGGCGTTCATGGACCGCGGTGACCTGGTGCCCGACGAAGTGACGATCGCGATGGTGCACAGCCGCCTGCAGGAAACCGATGCGCAGGCAGGCTTCCTGCTGGATGGCTTCCCGCGCAACGTCCCGCAGGCCGAGACCCTGAAGAAGATCCTCATCGAGTGGGAGATCAGGCTCGACATCGTGCTCGAGCTGGTCGTCGACGACGACGAGGTAGTCAGGCGGCTGTCCGGACGCCGGACCTGCCGCCGGTGCGGGCACGTCTGGCACGTGCTGTTCGATCCGCCCGCCCGGCCGGAGACATGTGACGACTGCGGCGGCGAGCTCTTCCAGCGAGACGATGACCGCGAGGAGACCATCCGGCACCGGCTGGATGTGTACCAGCAGCAGACCGCGCCGCTCATCTCCTTCTACGCCGACGAGGGCATCCTGCTGGGCATCGACGCCACCGGGCCGGTGGAGGAGATCACCGACCGCTCGCTGAGCGCGCTGCGGCGTTTCATCTGCTGAGATCGTCCCCCTGGCCCGAGCCGAGCCGAGCCGCTGCCGCGCGAGCTGATTGCGGCCGTCGGCTGCCAGCTGACGTCGTGGCTTCGGGCAGCCTGTGAGCATCATGCGGAATTCCTCCGGGTAGCCGCGATCATGCCCTGGGCCGCCCGCAGGCCTTGCTACTGTGCCCGCAGGCCTTGTTACTGGGCTCGAACTACTGATGCTCGGGCCGTCTCGGCTGGACGCTCAGCGCCGCGGCTGGCCACGAATCGGTCCAGCCCCGGCAGGCGCCAATGAACCCTATCGGATCATGCTGAGCCGCCGCAAAGCACGTACGAAGGAAACTGACGACGATGTCTGTGGGCTGGAAAGAACCCGTTAACTTACTGCTCTCGCGCACCGTTGGCTACCAGCTGACCCGGCCGCCGGGGCACCGCGAGCGGCGCCTGCCGCCACCGAGCGGGGACCGGATGCTGGTGGCACCGGTCTTCATCTTCTCCTCGGCGCGGTCCGGCTCCACGCTGCTGCGGGCCATCCTCAACGCTCATTCCCGGCTGTATGGTCCGCCGGAGCTGCCGCTGATGCACCTGTCAGTCCGCGCTGAGACGCGGTGGATCAAGGTATCCCTGTGGGCACTGGAGCTGACCCAGAACGAGGTCGACAACATGCTGTGGGACCGCGTGCTGGCCGACACCCTGGCGCGCAGCGGCAAGCCCGTCATCGTGGTCAAGACGCCGAGCAACGTGCTGATCTGGGAGCGGATCGGCGACTGCTGGCCAGACGCGCGCTTCATCTTCCTGCTGCGCCACCCGGCGGCAGTGGTCGCCTCGATGCGGGCCTCGTTCGACCCCGACTGGCACGCCGACAAGACGGGCGGCGTCGAGGAATCCGTCCGCAATGCGCACCTGTACATGGCCAAGGTCGAGGAAGCGCGGCTCGCGCTGCCCGGCATGACGGTGCGCTACGAGGAGCTGACAGCCAAGCCCGAGAAGGTGGCCCGCGGGCTGTGCGAATTCCTCGGCGTGCCCTACGAGCCCGGCATGCTGGAGTACGGCCAGTTCGCTGACGTCCGATTCGCTCCCGGCCTTGGCGACGCCTCAGAGAAGATCCGTTCCGGCCGTATCCACCCGAGTGCACCGCCGCCTCGCGCGCAGCAGCTCTCTCCCGCGCTCACCAAGATGTGCGCCAGCTGGGGCTACCTCGCGGCCGATGGCGAGCCTGACGGCAGCAAGGTGGCCGGACTGGCCGATTGGGAAAGCGGCTGACCGACTGCGCCAAGCCTCCCGGCCAGTCAGCTTGCCGCTTTCTGCGGGTACGGTTGAGGCAGATCCCCGGGAGGCGCCATGCGAATGCGGCAGGAGCCGCGAATTCAGCTCAAGACGCCCGGTCAGATCGCCGCGATGCGCGATGCCGGGCTGGTCGTTGCCCGTGCCCTGCGGACCGTGGCAGCGGCGGCCGAGCCGGGCATCAGCACCGCAGAGCTGGACGCGATCGCCGAGCGGGAGATACGCGGCGCCGGAGCGCTGCCGTCGTTCCTGGGCTATCACGGCTTCCCTGCGACGATCTGCACGTCGGTGAATGACCAGATCGTGCACGGCATACCCAGCCCGGACATGCGGCTGGCCGCTGGCGACGTTATCTCGATCGACTGCGGAGCGATCGTCGGCGGGTGGCATGGCGACGCGGCACTCACAATCGGGGTCGGCGAGATCGCCGGCGAGCTCACCGGCCTGCTGGGGGCCTGCGAGCGTGCGCTCTGGAACGGTCTTGCGCACGCCGTCGCCGGGAACCGGCTGACGGACATCTCGCACGCGATCGAATCGGCGGTGCTTGCCAGCGGGCCGTACGGGATCGTGGCGGACTACGTCGGCCACGGGATCGGCACCCAGATGCACATGGACCCGCCGGTGCCTAACTACGGCAAGCCGGGCCGGGGGCCGTTGCTGACCGAGGGAATGGCCCTGGCAATCGAGCCCATGCTGGTGCTCGGCCGCCCGCAGACCCGGCTGCTCGATGACGACTGGACCGTGGTGAGCGCCGACGGAGGCCCCGCGGCGCATTTTGAGCACACCGTGGCCATCACGGCGGATGGCCCCTGGGTGCTGACCGCCGAAGATGGCGGGGCCGCCGGCTTCGCCGCTTTCTGCGCCGGGCAGTTGCTGTCGCTGCCGGCGCCTGTCCGCACAACGCTGAACAGCTGAGGGGGCACCCGATGGCGGCCGATCCCAGGATCCGGGCCTCCGACGACGATCGGGACCGGGCGGCGTCGCTGCTGCGCGAGCACCACGCGGCAGGACGGCTGGACGCCGAGGAGTTCGACGAGCGGCTTGACCGCGCGCTGGCGGCCAAGACGATCGGCGACCTTGACGAGCTGCTCTCCGACCTGCCGGCGATTGACCTGTACCGGCTGCCGGACGCGGGCCTGCCGCGCCGCCGCGGCCCGCTGCCCGGCTCGAGTTCCGCGCTGGCAGCGCTGCGCGATCAGGGCGGGGTGGCGCGGCAGCACGGCAGGTTCTCCCCGGCCTGGCGCGCCGCCTGGGGTTCCTGGTTCACAGTCACGCTCATCCTGGTCGTCGTCTGGGCTCTCAGCGGCTTCGGGGCGCCGTGGTTTCTCTGGTTTACCGGCCCGTGGGGCGCGATCATGCTGGGCCGGTGGGTCTCCGGCGGCCCGCACGGCGGCCCGCATGATCGGCAGCACCGCAGGGGCGGACCCGGTCAGCTGCCGGGCGACCATGATCAGCTGGGCGGCGCACCACCCGGCTGACGTCCGCCCCGGCGTCGCGCGGGTCCAAGGCGGTCCCGGCGGGCCGGTCGGCTCGGCGCCGGCGGCTGCCGGGCCGGGCAGCCGGGCCCGGCAGCGCCGCTGACGCGATGGCGGTCGCCGGGAATATCTCAGCACCCGCACCGGTTGTGCCGACTGTCACCGAGGCAGTTATCAGTCCGGTTCGCTTTGCGGGCAGGGCTGAAGTAGACTCTGCTGCGGTCCCAGAGCGGCCGTGCCAGCGGAGTCAACGCCCGCGGTGTGACGGCAGCGTTCCAGCGGGCCGCCCAGGTTCCTGGATTCGAGCGCAAGCACGAGCCGGGTCCGAAAGATAAGCCACCGTTGACAGCACGAGAGCTGCTGCGGCACGGCCAGGGATGGCCGCGTCCGGCAGGCCAGCAGTATCCCAAACCACAAGCACCAGCTAGCACGATGATGACCGGCAGGCTGGCCGACGATCAGCGAAGCGCGGAGGATATGCCCAAGAAAGACGGCGCCATTGAGATCGAGGGCACGGTAGTGGAGTCGCTGCCCAATGCCTTCTTCCGAGTGGAGCTGGACAACGGGCACAAGGTCCTGGCCCACATCAGCGGGAAAATGCGGATGCACTACATCCGGATCCTGCCCGATGACCGTGTGGTCGTGGAGCTGAGCCCCTACGACCTGAGTCGTGGGCGGATTGTCTACCGGTACAAGTGACGAGCGGACGGTGCACGGGCCGCGCAGCGGCCCCGAGCGCCTGAGGAGACCCGAAGATGAAGGTCAAGCCGAGTGTGAAGAAGATCTGCAGCAAGTGCCGGATCATTCGCAGGCATGGCCGGGTCATGGTCATCTGCTCTGATCCGCGGCACAAGCAGCGGCAGGGCTGAGCCCGCTGACACGGGCACAGTAAGAGCAAGGTAAGACGCGCACCGCAAGGTCCGCCGTCGGCCAGGCTGGCGGCGGACGACCCCCGGAGGAGGCCGGGGCCGTGTCCGGGCAGGGACGCGGAAGCGGCGCGCAGGACCTCCGCGACAGAAGGAGAACTGCCCCCGATGGCACGTCTGGTCGGCGTCGACCTCCCCAACGACAAGCGGCTTGAGGTCGCTCTTACCTATGTTTACGGCATCGGCCGGACCCGGGCGCTCGAGACGCTCAGCGCGACCGGCGTCAGCGGCGACACCCGCGTTCACCAGCTCGGCGATGACGATCTGGTCCGCCTCCGGGACTGGATAGAGGCGACCTACCGGGTGGAAGGCGACCTGCGCCGTGAGGTACAGGCTGACATCCGCCGCAAGGTGGAGATCGGCTGCTATCAGGGCATCCGGCACCGCCGCGGGCTTCCCGTGCACGGCCAGCGCACGCAGACCAATGCCCGCACCAGGAAAGGCAAGAAGAAGACCGTGGCCGGCAAGAAGAAGGCCGGCAAGAAGTAGTCCCCAGTGCCGTGCCCGCGCCAGCGGGACCGGCACGGCAGCCGCAGCGGACCGACCACCTCCCGGAGTTAGAGGAGCAGGATGCCTCCCAAGAGCCGTACCGGCGTCAAGAAAGTGCGCCGCAAGGAACGCAAGAACATCGCGCACGGGCACGCCCATATCAAGAGCACCTTCAACAACACCATCGTGTCGATCACCGATCCGGCCGGCAGCGTCATCTCCTGGGCGTCGTCGGGCCAGGTCGGCTTCAAGGGCTCGCGCAAGTCCACGCCGTTCGCCGCCCAGATGGCCGCCGAGGCCGCGGCGCGACGCGCGATGGAGCATGGCATGCGCAAGGTCGACGTCTTCGTGAAGGGCCCCGGCTCCGGCAGGGAGACCGCGATCCGGTCCCTGCAGGCGACCGGCCTCGAGGTGGGCTCCATCCAGGACGTCACCCCGGTTCCGCATAATGGCTGCCGCCCGCCTAAGCGGCGCCGGGTCTGAGGAGTAAGCGACAACCATGGCTCGATACACCGGTCCGGACTGCAAGCGCTGCCGTCGCGAGAAGACCAAGCTGTTCCTAAAGGGCGCCAAGTGCGACTCGCCGAAGTGCCCCATCGAGATCCGGCCCTACCCGCCTGGTGAGCACGGCAGGAACCGGCCGAAGGAGAGCGAGTTCCTGCTCCAGGTCAGGGAGAAGCAGAAGGCCCGCCGCATCTACGGCATCCTGGAGCGCCAGTTCCACAACTACTACGAGGAAGCGACCCGCAGCCGCGGCAAGGCCGGCGAGGCGCTGCTCCAGATCCTGGAGAGCCGCCTCGACAACGTGGTCTACCGGGCGGGCTTCGCCAAGAGCCGGGACATGGCCCGGCAGGTCGTCCGGCACGGTCACGTCCTCGTCAACGGCAAGAAGGTCGACATCCCGTCCTTCCGCGTCAGCGAGAGCGACATCGTCGAGGTAGCCGCCAAGTCGCGCGAGCTGACCCCTTTCTTGGTGGCCCGCGCTGAGGCGGGGGAGCGGACCGTGCCCGCGTGGCTCGAGGTGATCCCCGACCGGATGCGTATCCTCGTGCATGCGCTGCCCGTCCGGGCGCAGATCGACACGCTGGTTCAAGAGCAGCTCATCGTCGAGTACTACTCGAAGTAAGGGCCTGCGGCCCGCCGACCCGGCGGAGCCTCTGGCCACTGGCGGCGCCAGCCGCCAGCCAGGTCGCGACTGTCAAATAGCGGGCAGCGCGGAAAGGAACACCCATGCTCATTGCCCAGCGCCCGAGCCTCACCGAGGAGCAGGTAGACGAGTTCAGGTCACGGTTCGTGATCGAGCCGCTCGAGCCCGGATTCGGCTACACGATCGGGAACTCGATCCGCCGAACGCTGCTGTCGTCCATTCCCGGTGCCGCCGTCACGAGCATCCGGATCGAGGGCGTGCTGCACGAGTTCTCCACCGTGCCAGGGGTCACCGAGGACGTGACCGACGTCATCCTGAACCTCAAGGAGCTGGTGGTCTCCTCCGAGCATGACGAGCCGGTGCACATGTACCTGCGCAAGCAGGGTCCGGGCACGGTCACCGCGGCGGACATCGCGCCGCCGGCCGGCATGGAAGTGCACAATCCGGATCTGCACATCGCCACGCTGAACGGCAAGGGCAAGCTGGAGATGGAACTGACGGTCGAGCGCGGCCGCGGCTACGTCTCTGCTGCCCAGAACAAGCAGCCCGGCCAGGAGATCGGCAGGGTCCCGATCGACTCGATCTACTCGCCGGTCCTGCGGGTGACCTACAAGGTCGAGGCGACCCGAGTCGAGCAGCGCACCGACTTCGACAGGCTCATCCTGGACGTGGAGACCAAGCCGTGCATGCGGCCGCGGGACGCAGTGGCCAGCGCGGGCAAGACGCTGGTCGAGCTCTTCGGCCTGGCCAGGGAGCTGAACGTCGACGCTGAGGGCATCGACATCGGCCCGTCGCCGACGGACGCGGCGCTGGCCGCGGACCTGGCGCTGCCGATCGAGGAGCTGAACCTGACCGTTCGCTCCTATAACTGCCTCAAGCGCGAGGGCATCCACTCCGTGGGCGAGCTGGTCGCCCGGAGCGAGCAGGATCTCCTGGACATCCGCAACTTCGGCGCCAAGTCGATCGAGGAAGTCAAGCAGAAGCTGATCGACATGGGCCTGGCGCTGAAGGACTCGCCGCCCGGGTTTGACCCCGGAAGTGCCGCCGACAGCTACGGGGCCGACGATGACGACGACGAAGACGGCGACGGCTACGTCGAGACAGAGCAATACTGACGGGTCAGCTGGCCCCCGGTAGTAACCCGAGGAGAGTTCTTCGATGCCCACGCCCACCAAGGGCCGTCGACTGGGCGGCAGCTCGGCCCACCAGCGGCACATGCTGGCGAACCTTGCCACGGCGCTGTTCGAGCACGGCAAGATCACGACGACCGAGTCCAGGGCGCGCAGGCTGCGGCCGGTTGCCGAGCGGCTGATCACCTTCGCCAAGCGGGGTGACCTGCATGCCCGCCGCCAGGTGCTTGGCGTGGTGACCGACAAGAGCGTGGTGCACACGCTCTTCGCCGAGATCGGGCCGAGCTTCGCCAGCCGGGACGGCGGGTACACGCGGATCACCAAGATCGGCCCGCGCAAGGGCGATAACGCGGCCCTGGCGGTGATCGAGCTGATCCGCGAGGAGGCCGACGCGAAGCCGCGCCGCCGCCGGGCGCGCCGGGCTCAGGCGGCCGGCGGGCCTGCGGGCGGCAGGTCAGGCCGCGGCCGGACGGCGGCAGGTACGCCTGCGGCAGGCCCGGCCGAGGCGGTCTCGACCGAGTCCGTGACGCCTGAGGCCGATGTCGCTGCAGGCCTCGCGCCCGCTGCTGCAGATACCAACGCGGCGCAGCAGGCCGGCGACGCTGATGCGGCAGCCAGCGCTGCCGGTGACGGCGCTGCCGGCGGCACCGAGCCCGACGGCGAGGATGACCGGGCCGACGACGAGCCAGCGGCAGCCGGGGAGTAACGGCCGCCCCGCCGAGGCGGGTGCTGCGGCGGCCGAGGCGGCGCCTGCGGCGGCCCTGAGCGGCAGCACGGCAGGCGAGCCAGCTGCGCCGGAGGGTGAGGTCATCCGGCTTCGCCTTGACCTCAGCTACGACGGCTCAGGCTTCCACGGGTGGGCCGCGCAGCCTGGCCTGCGCAGTGTGCAGGAAGTGGTGCAGGATGCCCTCAGCCGGGTGCTTGCCCTCCCTATGGCGGCTGCGCTGACGGTTGCGGGCCGTACCGACGCTGGCGTGCACGCCCGTGGTCAGGTTGCCCACATCGATGTTCCCGCGACTGCCTGGCAGCCGGCCGCGCAGACGGCCCTGCGCAGGCTCAACCGGCTGCTGCCTGCCGACATCCGGCTCCGGTCGGTCGCCCCGGCCCCGGCCGGCTTCGATGCGCGGTTCTGCGCGCTGTGGCGCCGTTACTCCTACCGGGTCTGCGATGACGCTGCCGCTGCGGATCCGCTGCGCCGTCACGACACGCTGTGGCGTCCCGGCCGGCTTGACACCGACCGGATGAACAAGGCCGGCCGGGCCTGCCTCGGCGAGCACGACTTCGCCGCGTTCTGCCGGCGCCGCGAGGGCGCGACGACCGTCCGCGCGCTGCTGCGGCTGGACTGGGCCCGTACCGGGCCGGGCGTCGCCGTGGCCACCATCGTGGCGGACGCGTTCTGCCACAACATGGTCCGGGCCCTGACCGGGGCCCTGCTCGCGGTGGGCGACGGTAGCAGGGAGCCGGGCTGGCTGGCCGAACTGCTGGCCGCCCGGATCCGCGACCCGGCGGTGCGGGTGGCGCCGCCGTATCCGCTCTGCCTGGAGGAAGTCCGTTACCCGCCGGACGCCGAGCTGGCCGAGCGCGCCTTCGTGACCCGCCGCGTGCGGGTTCCGCCCGCCTGAGGTCCCTGCAGCCCGCCGTGCTGGGGATCCCCGTCGACCATCCGGGTGCTCAGGGTCAGGTTGGCCGTGTTGCTGACCAGGTCGCTGAGGAAAGCCTCCAGCGCGGCGCGCTGCGCCCCGGTCCGCGGCGCGCGCAGGCTGGTGAATTCGCCCCAGACCAGGATCAGGTAGTGGCCCTTGGCGACGGCTTCCTCGATGCCGGTGCCGTCGCCGAGCTTCTTGGCGGGGCCCTTGGCAGCGGGAAGCTGGGCGATGAACTGCGCCCCGCTCGCCGTCTTCCCGGCCTGCTCGGCACCGGTGAAGGTCTGCAGATTCAGCACGCCGATCGTGCCCATGAGCTTCCGCCCGGCTGACAGGTAGCTAGCCCGCAGTACCTGGCTGCAGCCCGCTTGCCGGACCGCTTTCTGCAATCCGCTGCCGATGACGGCGGCCGGGCAGCTGCTGCCCGCGCGGGAGACGATCAGCTGGTAGGCGGCCCCAGCGGTGGTGAAACTGACGGGGAACAGCTCGGGCGCGGTCAGCGGCAGCGGGTCGGCGGTCCGGGTCGCTATGTGGCCCCACGGGCCCAGCGACGGGGACGGCAAAGGCGTCGGCGTCGCGGCACGCGGCGACGCCGGGCCGGTCTCGGCGGCGGACGCCGCGGTGTGGCGCCCTGAGGTGCCGCGGAGCGCGAAATAGGCAACGGCGCCGATCGCCACGACGACGGCCACGCAGGCAGCCAGCAGCCAGCGAGAACGCCCGCGGCGCCCGCGCGTCCTGCTGGCCGCGCTGCGCCTGCCGGTGCTGTGCGTGCCATGGCCGCGCGCTCTGCCCGGCTGCGGGCCGGCTGCCGCGCCGCGCACGCCGCCGGCCTCGGTGCCCCGGCGGGATGGCGGGTCCTGCCGGGATGGCGCGTCCTGCCGGGGCGCGGCGGCATCCGGCTCCGCGACGGCAGCCCCGATACCCGCGGCCGGGCCTTCCCGGCCGCCGCTGGCCAGCAGCCCAGGCCAGTCTCCGGCCGGCCAGTCTCCGGCAGCCCCGTCGGTGACCGGTGCACCGGCGGCCCATGCGGCCACCTGCCCGGTGCCGCTGACCTGCCCGGTGCCGCTGACCTGCCCGGTGCCGCTGACCTGCCCGGCAGCATCGATCTGCCCGGCGGCGCCGACGGCGCCCCAGGTCTGCGTGGAGGTGGCGTCCGCGGCGGGATCGCTCACAGCCAGCACCGAGTATCCGGGCTCGTAACTATCGTCGTATCCGGGCTCGTAGCTATCGGCCGGGTCATCAGCTGCCAGGTACGCTGCCGCGTCGCCGGGCAGGTAAGCGCTGCCCGCGGGCCCGAATCCGAGCGTTCCGCCAGCCTCCCCGAGGTCGTCAGCGGACCGCCGTGGCGTCCGGTTCCAGGCAGAAAACTGGCCCGGCGGGTACAGCGGCGGCGGCTGGCCGGGAGCCGGCGGGTACCCCCGGACCGGGCCCTTCCCGCTGCCGGCGAACCCACGAAAACCGTAGTCGGAGGATTCATCAGCTGGCTGCGCGGCAGTCTCCTGGCTGACCTGGTAGCCGGGCACGAAAGGCGATGCCTCGCCGCTGCCCGGCTGCCGGGGCGCCGCAGCGCGCGGCGGAACGTTCCGGCCGGATGACCTGTGCCGGCGGCCGGGTGTCTGGCCGACCGCATTTTCACCCGGTGAGCGCATGGCGGGAGCGTATCGCCCCGCGGGCGCGCGTCAGGCTGGTAATTCGTTTTGCGCGCGGTTTGCTGCACCGTCAGTTCAGCGGCCGGGCGCACGGGCCGGGCGCGAGGGCCCGGCGGCGGCCTTGCGGCTGCGGCGGGGGAGTACGGGCGGCTCTTCGTTTGGGCGTCACTTTGACCGCTGCCGGTGACGGCCGGTATCCTTCTCAGGCGTCCATGTGTACCGGCATGCCCGTGCGCCCGCATGGCGGGCAGATGAGCTGCGGCCGGTGCTGCGGATTCCCCGTAAGGTGGGAATACCCCGGCCGAGGGCGAAGGATTCAGTACTCACACGCGAAGGCTTATGACTGTGCGCACATTCAGCCCGAAGGCCGGCGACATCCAGCGGCAGTGGCATGTCATCGACGCTTCCGACGTCGTCCTGGGCCGGCTGGCCAGCCAGACGGCGATTCTGCTGCGCGGCAAGCACAAGCCGATCTTCGCGCCGCACATCGACACCGGTGACTTCGTGATCATCATCAACGCCGACAAGGTGGCGCTCAGCGGCAACAAGCTGGCCGACAAGCGGGCGTACCGGCACTCGGGCTACCCGGGCGGGCTGCGCGCGGTAACCTATGGCGAGCTGATGGCCAAGAGCCCCGAGCGGGCGGTCGAGAAGGCCGTCAAGGGCATGCTCCCGAAGAACACCCTGGGCCGGCAGATGCTGCGCAAGCTCAAGGTGTACGCGGGACCGCATCACCCGCATGCGGCGCAGCAGCCGGCCGCCTACCAGATCACCCAGCTTGACCAGCAGGCGCCGGCCGGCCGCGCGGCACGCTGAGCCGCGCCGCGCAACCAGCCCGCGCTGACTCCAGGCGCAGCGAAACACCGAACCGATCAGGAAGTACGAGGAAGACATCGTGGCCGAGCCCACCGAGGTGCCGGATTCCGCAGCGGGAACCGACTCGACGCCCGCGCAGAGCGCCGGGGAGCACGTGTCGGAGTACACCACCGAGACACCTGAGGCCAGGGCGGGCGCATCGGGCGCATCCGCGCGGCCTGCGGCTCGCAAGCCGGTCGTGACGGGTCATGCGATCGCCACCGGCCGCCGCAAGGAGGCCATCGCGCGGGTTCGCATCGCGCCGGGCAGCGGGAAGTATCAGATCAACGACCGGTCGCTGGATGAGTACTTCCCGAACAAGGTGCACCAGCAGCTGATCAACGAGCCATTTGTCACCCTCGGCGCGGACGAGGCCTTCGACGTGATCGCGCGGATCACCGGCGGCGGCGTGACCGGTCAGGCCGGGGCGCTGCGGCTGGGCATCGCCAGGGCGCTGATCCTTGTTGACCCCGAGAGCCGTACGCTGCTCAAGCGGGCTGGCTTCCTGACCAGGGACTCCAGGATCAAGGAACGCAAGAAGGCAGGCCTGAAGAAGGCCCGCAAGGCGCCGCAGTACTCGAAGCGCTGACCGCCAGCAAGCACCCCAGCACCCGAAGACCAGGAGTAATATCCGTGGGCCGGTTGTTCGGCACGGACGGTGTCCGCGGAGTCGCGGGCCGTGATCTTACTGGCCGCCTCGCCATGGACCTGTCGGCTGCGGCCGCCGGAGTCTTCGGCCGCAGCGGTGCCTTCGCCGCGGCACGTTCAGCGCGCCGCCGCCCGGTGGCTGTCGTCGGCCGTGATCCCCGGGCGTCGGGCGAGTTCCTGGAAGCGGCGGTAGTCGCCGGGCTGGCCGGCAGCGGCGTGGACGTGCTGCGCCTCGGCGTCATCCCGACTCCCGGCGTCGCCTACCTGACCGCGGCCCTGGACGCGGAATTCGGCGTCATGCTGTCCGCGAGCCATAACCCGGCGGCGGACAACGGGATCAAGTTCTTTGCCCGCGGCGGGCTGAAGCTGCCTGATGAGGTCGAGGACGAGATCGAGGCCGCGCTTGCGGGTCTGGCCTGCGGCGCCAGCCCGCAGGGGGTGCCGGGCGATGGCTTCGGCCGGGTGCGGGACGCATCCGGCGAAGGCGAGCGCTACCTTGAGCATCTGCTGGCCACGCTGACCGGGCCGGGCTCGGTCAGCGCGCCCCGGGGCGGGGCGGCCAGGACCGGCCCCGCGCCGGCGCTGCCGCTGGCGGGCATGCGCGTCGTGCTCGACTGCGCGCACGGCGCCGCCTACGAGCTGGCCCCGCGCCTGCTGCGCCGCAGCGGCGCGCAGGTCATCACCATCGGCACTGAACCGGACGGCGAGAACATCAACGCGGGCTGCGGCTCGACGCACCTGGCTACCCTGTCCGCCGCCGTCGTCGCCCACGGCGCCGACGCCGGCATCGCGCACGACGGGGACGCTGACCGGTGCCTGGCGGTCGACGCCGCCGGCCAGGTGATCGACGGGGATCAGATCCTGGCCGTGCTCGCGCTCGCACTCAAGGACGCCGGACGGCTGGACCGCGACACGGTCGTGGCCACGGTGATGTCCAATCTCGGCTTCCGGCTGGCCATGCGCGATGCGGGCATTCGCGTCGTCGAGACGCCGGTCGGTGACCGGTGCCTGGTCGCCGCCATGCGCGCGGGCAATTACGTGCTCGGCGGCGAGCAGTCCGGCCACATCATCCTGCTCGAGCACGCAACCACCGGCGACGGCATGCTCACTGCCCTGCACCTGCTGGCGGTGGCGGCGGCCCGCGGCGAGCCGCTCTCCGAACTGGTGCGCGTCATGACCAGGCACCCGCAGGTCCTGATCAACATTCCGGGGGTGGACAAGTCCAAGGTCGCCTCGTCCCGTGCCCTCACCGCGGCCGTGGCGGCCGCCGAGGCGGAGCTGGGGGAGTCCGGCCGGGTGCTGGTGCGCCCCAGCGGGACCGAGGCCGCCGTACGGGTCATGGTCGAGGCGGTGGACGCCGGCCAGGCGAACCGGCTGGCCGGCCAGCTCGCCGCAGCGGTCCGCAACCTCTCCTGAGCTCACCCGGCCGGGCGCGCCGCGAGCCGCCGCCCGGCCCGGCCGCGTGCCCGCCTGCAGGCGGCGGCCAGCTCGCCGCGGACATCGCCATCATCGAGAACTTCGCCGCCCTGCCTGCCGATTTCAACGGCCACGGCCAGGGCCGCTGAGGGCCCCGGCCGACGGCCGGCATCCCGGCGGTCCGGGGCCGGCTGCAGGCGCCGCGCGCCGCCGCGGGCCGGCGCGTCCGCCGCCACTCCGCCGGCTACCGCAGTGTCTCTGACCTGCGGGGCGATCCGCAGCCGGCCGAACGATACTCGGTACTAAGTGCCCATACTCGGCCGCTGTGGGTAGGTTCCCTCACCCTGATGACGGATGTCCTTGGCGGCGGCAGCTGGCACAGTCTCATCTCACGTGCCGCGAATGGCCGCAGGACAGCCACACCGCCAGGGGGAATTTGCAGTGCCTAAGAATGATCTGGCGCGAACGGCCCGCCGATGACAGGCGCGCCGTCACACGTCGATCTCAGCACGCCGGCGGTGGTGCTCAAGTTCGATCCGAACGTCATGCACCACGGCGGCCTGGGCGTCATCCGCAGCCTGGGACGGCTCGGCGTGCCGGTTTACGGCGTGCACGAGGGGCCCTGGGCTCCGGCCGCCAACTCCCGGTACCTGCAGGGCCGCGCCTTCTGGCAGCCCAGCCCGGACGACGCGGACCGGGTACAGGCAGGCCTGCTGCGGCTGGCGGACCGCATCGGCGAGCGGGCCGTGCTGGTGCCGACTGACGACGCTGGCGCGATCTTTCTCGCCGAGCACGGCGCGGGCCTGCGTGAGTCTTTCATCTTCCCGGACCCGCCCGGCGATCTGCCGCGCCGGCTGGCAGGCAAGTACTCGCTGTACGAGCTGTGCCGCGAGATGGGCGTGCCGTGCGCGCAGACGATCCTCCCGCAGACGCTGGGGCAGGCCCGCGGCTTCGCGGCCGAAGCGGGCTTCCCGCTGATCGCCAAGCTCACCTCGCCATGGAGCGACGGCCGCGGCAAGCTGCGCAGCACCTCGATCGTGGCGGACGCCGGCCAGCTGGACGACACCTACCAGGCCTGCGCGCAGGCGGGCGCCGGGCTGATGCTGCAGGAGTTCCTGCCCGGAGCCAGCGGCCAGGACTGGTTCTTTCACGGTTACTGCGACGCCGATTCGACCTGCCGGCCGGCTTTTACCGGAGTCAAGGAACGGTCCTATCCGGCGCACGCCGGGCTGACCTGCCTAGGCCGGTCCACGCTGAATACCAGCCTGCGGGACGAGATCACCGGGCTGCTGACGCGACTGAGCTACCGCGGCATCCTGGACCTCGATCTGCGTTTCGACGCCAGGGACGGCCAGTACAAGCTGCTGGACTTCAATCCCCGGCTGGGCGCGCAGTTCCGGCTCTTCCGCGACACCGCGGGCGTGGACGTCGTCACCGCGTGCTACCTCGACCTGACCGGCCAGCCCCTGCCGGCGGGGGAGCAGGTGGCCGGGCGCGGCTTCCTGGTGGAGAACTACGACCCGATCGGCGCGTTCGGCTACTGGCGCGGCGGCGAACTCGGGCTGAAGTCGTGGCTGACGTCGCTGCGCACGGTCGACGAGGCTGCCTGGTTCGCGCGCGACGACCTGCGGCCGTTCGGCCTGATGTGCCTGCGGATGGGCTGGCGGATGGCGACCCGGCCGCTGGCCAGGGGCAAAGGCCGGCCGCCGCGTGCGGATTTCCGCTATTCCGGCGGACGGGCGGCTGCCGGACCCGGTGCGGCCGCCCAGGGCCCCCGGCCCGCATCCCAGATTCTGACTAAGCGGCCAGCGGAGGCTCGGCCGGGCAAGGAGAGGACACCAGCATGAGCGATTCCGTCGAGGTTGCCATCGTCGGAGCCGGACCGTACGGGCTGTCTCTGGCTGCGCACCTGCGCGGCTCGGGCGTCAGTTTCCGTCATTTCGGCCTGCCGATGCGGTTGTGGCGCGAGTCGATGCCGCAGGGGATGTTCCTGAAGTCCCAGGGCTTCGCCTCGAACCTGTCGGACCCGGAGGGCACGCACACGCTGGAGGCGTTCTGCAAGGCGACCGGCCGCCCCTACGCCAGCTACGGCCTGCCAGTGCCGCTGGACACCTTCGTCAGCTACGGCCAGTGGTTCCAGGCCGAGCTCGCCCCCGGCCTGGAGCAGGTGCTGGTCAGCGACGTCTCCCAGCGGGGCAGCGATTTCGAGCTGACCCTGGCGAACTCCGAGCAGGTGCAGGCGAAGAAGGTCGTCGTCGCGGCCGGCGTCGAGCATTTCGCGCACGTTCCCGAGCCTTACTCCGCCCTGCCCTCGTCGGTGTGCACGCACAGCTCGGCTCACGGCGACCTGGCGGTGTTCCGCGACCGGGAGGTCATCGTGGTCGGCGCCGGACAGTCGGCGCTGGAGACAGCCGCGCTGCTGCACGAGAACGGGGCCAGCGTGCAGCTGGTCGCCAGGGAAAGCGAGGTTGCCTGGAACGGGATGCCGCTGGCCCTGGACCGGCCGCTGCTGCAGCGGCTGAAGGAGCCTGAGGCCGGGCTGGGCTCGGGCTGGAACACCTGGTTCTATTCCAACCACCCCGACCTCTTCCGGCACCTGCCGAAGGACACCCGGGTGGAGAAGGCACGGACGGCGCTCGGGCCGGCCGGCGCCAACTGGCTCCGGCCCCGGGTCGAGGGGCAGTTCCCGATCCTCACCGGCCAGACGGCGAAGTGGGCCCGGCTGCAGGACGGCGGCGTGTGCCTCGGCCTGCAGGCGGCCGACGGGACCAGCCGCGAGCTGGCTGCCGACCACCTGATCGCGGCGACCGGCTACCGCACCGACCTGACCCGGCTGTCGTTCCTCAATGACCAGCTGCTGTCCGGCCTGCAGACCCTGGCCGGCAGCTCTGTGGTCGGACGTGACTACCAGACGTCGGTTCCCGGCCTGTACGTCATCGGCCCCGCTGTGGCACCGACCTTCGGGCCGGTCATGCGCTTCGTGTTCGGCTCGAAGTACCCCGCGACGACGGTTGCCAGCCAGCTGACGGGCACTGCAGGCGGCCGGTCCCGGGCGGCCGTGGCAGCGAGTCGATAATGACTGCCGAATACGGGCAGCGCGGCGCGGACCCGGCAGAGTTCCTGCCGGTCCCTGCCGCGCTGCCCGTCGGCGCGGTCGCACCGGCGCCGGCCCTGCGGAGCAGGGACTCCCAGCGGGCCGGCCGGGCAGCCGTGCTCGCACCCCGGCCGAAGGGACAGCGATGAGCAGCTACCGCGTGAGCCGCGCCGACGCCGGGCCGCAGAGCGGTCTGCGGGGTCTGCGGCACATGCCGATGATCCTGATGTACCACGGCGTGGCAGAGGTCGCCGAGGATCCGAACAAGCTGTGCGTGACGCCGCGCCGCTTCGCCGAGCAGATGAGGTGGCTCGAACGGCAGGGCCTGCGCGGTGTCGGCGTCGGCACGCTCATCGATGCGATGCGGGATGGCCGGCAGCGCGGGCTGGTGGGCATTACCTTCGACGACGGCTACGTCAACGTACTCGAGGCAGCGCTTCCCGAGCTGCAGCGCCACGGCTTCGGGGCGACGGCCTACATCATCTCCGGCCGGCTCGGCGGCACCAACGAGTGGGACGAGGGGCCGTCCTGGCCGCTGATGTCTGCCGATGAGGTCGGCAAGCTTGCCGCGGCCGGCATCGAGATCGGCTCGCACAGCGGCACGCACATCCGGCTGGCCGGCGCGACTGCCGGGCAGCTGGCGGCCGAGGTCGGCGCGAGCCGGACGGCGCTCGCCGAGCTGGTGGGTGCCGAGATCCGCGGATTCTGCTATCCGTGCGGCTCGATGGATGCCGCGGCCCGGCGCGCGGTCGCCGATGCGGGCTATGACTACGCGTGCGCGGTGGAGACGCCGCTGGCTGACATCGGGCTGCTGGCGCTGCCCCGGATCTATGTCGGGCAGCAGGACGGCGCCGCCCGGATGGCAGTCAAACGGCGCCTTTACCGGAGCTACATCGCGCACCGAGGGAGACGTGCATGAAGACCCTGCATTGTCCGGCTGCGCGGCCGCCAGCCCTCCTGGCTGCCCCGATCCGGCGGTACGGTCGCACCGCCGGCCGACAAACCCGGGTTTCGGGCCAGATACCAGTAACCCATCAGGAAGCCCTGCGCGTCATATCATCGGACACATTTCCTCATGTGGCGTGCTTCGCCCGGAGAGCCGCTGGGTCAAATCCAGGGCAAAAGGGTTTAATGCTGGGATATCCGCGCGTCTAGTAAAGTACCTGATATTCCCGCTCGACCGAGAGGAAAGCACGCAAATGAGCAAGGGCACGCTGTCGCTTGCGGTGAACGGCAGGGAGCACCTGCTGAAAGGCAGGCTGGTCCTATTCGAGGCGCCAGGGACGGAGCCGGGCGGGCCGGGCAGCGGCTCGCTGTCCGGCGACGATGCTGGCACGTGGTCGGCGGCCATCGTGGGGGTCGGGTACGTGGGCCTGCCGACTGCAGCCGCTCTGCAGGGGCGGTGCGAGCGCATCATCGGGATCGACGTGAACTCCGAGCGGCTGCGGGAGATCCTGGCCGGGGAGGCCGATCTCGGCGAGCCCGACCGCGTCCGGCTGGATGCCGCGCTCAGCGACGGGGTGCTCGAGCTGACCGCCGATCCGGCTGCCATGGCGAAGGCAGACGCGGTAATCATCTGCGTGCCGACGCCGGTGGACGGCGACTTTGTCCCGGACCTCGGTGCGCTGCGGGGGGCGTGCGCGAGCGTGGTCGAGCACGCCCGGCCTGGCCAGACGCTGATCCTGACGTCGACGACTTATGCGGGAACCACGCGTGAGCTGCTGGCTGAGCCGCTGGAGCGGCGGGGCCTGCGCGTCGGCTCGGACGTGTTCGTGGCGTTCAGCCCGGAGCGGATTGACCCGGGCAACGAAAACCACCTGCAGCGGGAGACGCCGCGGGTGGTCGGGGGAGTCACCCCGGAATGCACGTCGCGGGCAGCCGCGGTCATCGGCCAGCTGACTGACATGGTGTACCTGGTGAGCTCACCCGAGGCGGCCGAGGCGACCAAGCTGTATGAGAACATCTTCCGCGCGGTGTCGCTGGCCCTGGCGAATGAATTCGCTGATGCGTGCGGCTCGCTGGGCCTGGACCCGGTCGAGGTAACGCTGGCAGCGGGAACGAAGCCGTACGGGTTCCTGGGCACGCTGCCCGGCCCCGGTGTGGGCGGGCACTGCATCCCGTGTGACCCGCATTACCTGCTGTGGCAGCTCGGCAGGCAGGGGCGCCGGTCCCCCCTCATCGAGCAGGCGATGACATCGATCCGGCTGCGGCCGAGCCGGGTGGCCGAGCGGGCGCAGGAGGTGCTGGCAGCCGATGGCAGTGGCCTGGCGGGCGCCCGGGTGCTCGTTGTCGGCGTCGCCTACAAGGCGGGGGTGCAGGACCTCCGGGAGTCCTCTGCCCTGCCGCTCATCGTCGATCTGCTCGCGGAGGGCGCGGAAGTGGGCTACTACGACCCGCTCATTCCCCGCATTCAGCTGCCGGACGGCCGTGAGATGCGGACGGAAAACGCGCCCGCCGGGTCCGGCTGGGACCTGGCTGTCATCCACACCCTGCACCCGGACGTGGATTACTCGTGGGCGCAGGACTGCCCGCGGGTGCTGGATGCCACCTACCAGTTCGCCGGCGCCTCGCACAGCGTCGTCGTCTAACCGGAGGTTTCTTCCGTCATGATCAGGAGTCCGCGCGCCGGGGAGCCGGCTGGCCGCCATGGCCGGCCGGCCAGCCGGCCTGCCGGGGCGGCCCGCCGGTGAACGCGGCGGCATTGCAGCGGCGGCAGGTCCCGGCGACTCGGGCAGCTGGGCAGGCCCGGGCGCCGGCGCGCCCGCGATCGCGGGCGGCCTGCGGCGCCCGGTCCCGCTGGCCTGGGTGCTGCCGCTTGCCGATGCCATGGCGCTCGCAGCTGCGCTGGCGGCGGCCAGCGTCGCGACCGGGGCGCCCGCCTGGCAGGCGGCGGCATACTCGGCGACGGCGCTGCTCGCCCTTTGGGCGAGCGGGCTCCAGCGCCTGCGCATCGCCGCCCGGGTGTCCGGCCAGGCGGGCCGGATCGTGGCCATGCTAGCCGGGCCGGCCCTGATCCTGGCGCCCTGGACATCCGCAGGGACCGCGCTGGCGATGGCGGCATGGTCCGCAGCGCTGGTGCTGGCCGGCCGGGTCGCCGTCACGACCGCGCTGCGCGCTGCGCGCCTTCGCGGCTACCTGCCCGAGCCGGCCCTGCTGCTCGGCCCGGCCGCAGCCGGCGAGCAGATCGCCGGCCTGCTGCGCGAGCATCCCGAGCTGGGCCTGCAGCCGTTCGGGCTGATCGGCGACCAGCCCCCGGCCAGTGCGGCGGGGCTGCCGCTGCTGGGCGGCGCGGAAGATCTGGGCGCGGTGGTTACCCGGCTCGGCATCCAGCGGGTCATCGTGTGCTGGCCCGACGATCAGGACGAGGAATTCGCTCGCGTGCTGCGCGCCTGCCGGGAACTGCGCGCCGATACCTGCGTGGTGGCGCGGCAGGCCGGGCTGGGCGCGGCCATGCCCAGGGCCTGCCGGGACGAGATCGGGGGCATCCCGCTCCTCCCGCTGCGCCGCGGCCGGGCGTCCGCTGACAGGGTCCTGAAGCGGATGTTCGACGTCGCCGCCGCTGCGATCCTGCTCGTCCTCGCCGCGCCGGTCATCGGGCTGCTGGCCCTTGTGATCAAGGTGCGGCGCCGTCACTCCGTGCTCTTCCGCCAGGTCCGCGTCGTCGGCGCCGGCCGGCTTGCCGAGATCATCAAACTGCGCACCCTCGGCTCCCATCCTGACGCTGACACCTGCTGGGTGGTGCCAGAGCGGCAGCTCACTCCTCTTGGCCAGTGGCTGCGCAGCACGCACCTGGACGAGCTGCCGCAGCTGGTCAATGTGCTGCGCGGGGACATGTCCCTGGTCGGGCCCCGGCCGGAGCGGCCCTATTTCGCGCAGCAGTTCGCCCGCGAAATCCCTCGGTACGACGACCGGCACCGGATGCGCGCCGGCCTCACCGGGTTCGCGCAGGTGCACGGGCTGCACGGCGACACCTCGATCCACGAGCGCGTCCGCCTCGACAATTTCTACATCGACAACTGGTCGCTCTGGCTCGACGTGGTGATCCTGGCCAGGACTGTCGCCACGATCGCCGGGGGCCGGCAGGCCGGGAAGGTGCCGGTGCCTGAGTAATGAACATTTACCCGCAGGTAGATCAATTGATGGTGTGTGAGATGCTTGATCCGCGAAAAGGGTTCTTGCGGTCAACTCCGACTTCTCCCAGAATCGGGCAGCTCGCCGTCTCGGGTGTCAGAAAGGGTGGACTGTGAAGGTTCTGCATGTCATCACGGGTCTGGGTGTCGGCGGCGCTGAGCTGCAGCTGAGGTCGTTCCTGCAGCACACTCGGCACGAGTGCGACGTGGTAACGCTGTACAACCCCGGCCCGGTGGCGGAGATGATCCGCGGCAGCGGGGACCGGGTGCGGGACCTGGGGATGAGCCGCAATACGCAGCTGTCGGCGCTGCTGGCGCTGCACCGCCTGATCCGGGTCGGCGGATACGACGTCGTGCATACGCACCTGTACCGGTCGCAGGTATACGGCCGTCCGGCGGCGTGGCTGGCGGGCACCCCGGTGGTGCTGAGCACCGAGCACTCGATCGGCGACACGCACCTGGAGCGCCGGAAGATGTCGCCGGGCGTGCGGTCGCTGTACCTGGCCACCGAGCGGTTCTCGGACATAACGATCGCGGTGTCGGAGACGGTCCGGGACCGGATGGTGAACTGGGGCGTCCGGCCATCCCGGATCACGGTCATCCCCAACGGGGTGGATCTCGGCCGGGTCGTGTTCGATCCCGCGGCGCGGGCCACGGTCCGGGACGAGTTCGGGCTCGGCGGCAGCGAGTACGTGATCGGGGTGCTCGGCCGCCTCGACCCGAACAAGCAGTTCGACATGGTGATCGAGGCTGCTGCCCCGCTGCTGAATGACAGCACGAAGCTGCTGGTGGTCGGCAAGGGAGACGAGCTGGCCCACCTGGAGCAGGTGGCTGCCGAGCACGGGGTAACCGACAAGGTGATCTTCGCCGGGGAACGGCATGACGTCGCGGCGATGCTGTCGGCGATGGACCTCTTCGTGGCGTCCTCGCGGCAGGAGACATTCGGGCTTTCGGTGCTGGAGGCGCTCGGCAACGGGGCTCCGGTCCTGTACACCACCTGCCCCGCGCTGGAAGGCCTCGATGTTGACCGGGCCAGGCAGGTCCCGTCCACGGCCGAGGGGCTGCGTGCGGCCATGGCCGCTGAGGTGAGCACCGGGCAGCGTGACCGGGTACCCGAGCCCGCCGTCGAGAAGGCATACGGGATGCAGGCCGTCACCAACAGCATCGACGACCTCTACGAGGAGCTCGCCGCCCGGCGTACCTGGCGCACCATGCGCCGCAGGACGCGCCGTCAGCCCGGTGCGGCACAGGGCCCGGCAGCAGCCGCAGCTCAGGCCGCCGGGCCGGCCGCAGCACCAGCCGCCGCGCCGGAGGCCATCGGCGCCGGGCCGGCCGGCCAGGAGGCCAACGGGTCACCGGCCGGACCGGTGCCGGCAAATGTGCCGGCCAGCCCGGCACCAGAGTCAGCCAGGGGTAGGTAATGAAGATTTTCGTGACCGGCGCGGCCGGCTTCATCGGATCGCATCTCATCGAGGATCTGCTGTCGGACGGGCACGAGGTGACCGGGCTGGACGACCTGAGCACCGGGCGGCTGGGCAACCTGGCGGCGGCCGCCGACAACCCCGCGTTCCGGCTCGTGCAGGGCTCGATCCTGGACGAGAGCCTGGTCAGCGAGCTCACCGCGGGATGCCAGCAGGTATATCACCTCGCGGCCGCGGTCGGCTCGTTCGTGATCCGCGACCGCACTCTGGAGAGCCTGCGCACCAATATTCACGGCACGGAGAACGTCGTCGAGGCAGCGGCCCGCTCGGGCGCGGTCCTGCTCGCTGCTTCCACCAGCGAGATCTACGGCAAGAACATGAAGCTCGGGCTCCGCGAGGACGACGACCGCATCATCGGCTCGCCGCTGAAATCGCGGTGGAGCTACGCCGAGGCGAAGGCGATCGACGAGAGCCTCATCGACGCCTACTGCCGCGAGCGCGGTCTCAAGGCGGTCATCATCCGGTTCTTCAACACCGTCGGCCCGCGCCAGACCGGCCGGTACGGGATGGTCATCCCCCGCTTTACCCGGCAGGCGCTGAACGGCGAGCCTCTCACTGTCTACGGCACCGGCGATCAGATCCGCTGCTTCTGCCACGTCCACGACGTGATTCCCGCCATCGTCCGGCTGATGGCTACCCCCGCCGCCTACGGCCGCGCCGTCAACGTCGGCAATAACGAGCCCACCACCATCAATGACCTGGCCAAGCGCATTATCATCGCCACTCAGTCCGCCAGCGTCATCACCCACACCCCCTACCTGGAGGCGTACGGCTCCGGCTACGAGGACATGCAGCGCCGCATGCCTGACTGCACCCTTGCCCGCACGCTCTGCGGTTTCACCCCGAGCCGGACCCTCGACGACATCGTCGGGGCAGTCATCGAAGACCAGGAAGCCAGCCGTAGCACGGCAGCCGCGGCTTCATGACCCAGGGACTACCACGGTGCGTCAGGACTCGAAAGGCAGCGGGCACGACCCGCCGGCCCGGCCCACGCCGAGCGGACCGCCGGGGTTCCTGCGACCCACCGGTCATGACCGGCCGCAGCTCACGCTGGCCAGCGCCGAGAGCTTCGGGGAGCCACCGCTGCCGGCCCGGCCGCGGGGCGGCAGGCGCCGCGGCGTTAGCAGTCTCGCCTGGCTGGCCGTCGTGCCCGCCGGGATCCTGGCGGTGGTACTGATCGTGCACGCAAATGGGCCGGTGCATGCCGCGCCGCCGCCCAGGAAGGCCGTCGTGGTGGCTTCGCTGCCGTACTGGAGCATCGGCCCCGGCACCGAGGCGGTGCTGGCCAACCGGCAGGACGTGAACGAGGTCTCGCCGTGGATGTACGGGCTCGGCAGCGACAGTCAGATCATCCTGGACGCCGGAATCAGCAAATCCGACATCAGCGGGTATCTGAGCCGCCTCCGGGCCCAGGGCCTGCCGCTTGTGCCGACCCTGGCGAACGTTGATGCGCGGAGCAACTGGTCCTACCGGCCGGTAGCCCGCATGCTGCACGACCCGGCCATGGCGACGCAGCAGGTGGCGAGCATTGTCGCGCTGGTGGACTCGCACCACTATGCCGGGATCGACCTGGACTACGAGGACCTGCATGCGGGTGACCGGCAGGCTTTCACCGCCTTCGTCACCAGCCTCGCCAGCGCGCTGCACGCCAAGAGCAAGATCCTCTCCGTTGCCTTGTTCGCCAAGACCACCGATGCGGGATACGCCCCGCGCAACATCGCGCAGGACTACGCGGCCATCGGCAAGGTCGCCGACCAGGTGCGGCTGATGGCATACGACTACCACTGGGCCACCTCTCCTCCTGGCCCCATCGCCCCGATCGGCTGGGTTCGTGACGTGATCAGGTATGCGAAGACGCAGATACCTGCGTCCAAGATCGTTCTTGGTATCCCGCAGTACGGCTATGACTGGACCGGTGACCACGGCACGTCGATCACCTGGCTGCGCGCGCTCCAGCTGTCCCGGCAGTACCACGTCCAGCCGAACTTCGACGCAGCCAGCCAGGCGCCGTGGCTCAGCTATACCGACTCCGCCGGCCGCAAGCACATCGTCTGGTTCGAGAACGCCGAGAGCACTCAGGCGAAACTCGGCGCGGCACAGGGAACGGGCATCGGCGGCGTCTACCTGTGGATGTACGGCTACGGTGATCCCGGCACCTGGGCGGCCCTGCACCAGGCACTGCCCGTCGGCTCGCATTCCGCCGCTTCGGCTCAGCAGGGAGCGTCGTGATGCCGTGGTGGGCACTGGCCATCCTCGTCTTTGGCGTCAACTTCGCCATCTGGGGAACAGTCGGCCTGATCCGGCTCGTCGGCAAGCTGACCGTGGGCCGGTGGCGCTCGCGAAAGCCGGCCGCCTACCAGGGCAATGTCGTCGCGCTTCGCCATGACCCGGCCGGCCGGCGCGCCCGCCAGATCCACCTCACGGTGGACGACGTCGCCGTCCTCATCCCCGCCCACAACGAGGGCGCGGTCATCGAGGACAGCCTCCGGGCGATCACCAAGTTCGTCCCGCGCAAGAACGTCCATGTCGTGTCGGACGGATCGACCGACGATACCTTCGAGATTGCGCTGCGCTGCGGGGTCAAGGCGATCAAGACCCGGCAGAACGTCGGCAAGGCAGGCGCGCTGCGGGACGCCATCGAGCGCTTCAAGCTCGTGGAGCGATTCCCGGTCGTCATGCTCCTGGACGCCGACACCCGGGTCCAGGAGGGCTACTTCGATGCGGCGCTGCCGTTGTTCGATTCCCCGAAGGTGGCAGCGGTCGCAGGCTGCGTCAAGACAGATACCCGCCGGATGCTCTCACCCGTGGGTAACCTGCTTGTCGGCAACCGGATGCGGATCTATGCCATCGGCCAGCGCGTGCTGAAGTACGGCCAGACGTCGCGGTACCTGAACGCGACGCCGATCGTGCCGGGCTTCGCCAGCATGTACCGCACAGCGGTGCTGCCGCAGATAGACATCAATCCGGCCGGGCTGGTGATCGAGGACTTCAACATGACCTTCGAGGTCTACCAGAATGGCCTGGGCCACGTCGACTTCACGCTGGGCGCCGTTGCAGTCACCCAGGACCCCGACAACTTCCGCGACTACATCCGCCAGACCAGACGGTGGGCACTCGGGCTGTGGCAGACGGTCCGCCGCCACCCGCCCCGGCTCAACCTGTTCACCGCGATGCTCGCCCTGATGCTGACGGAACTGATCACCTCGAGCCTGCTGTTCGTCACCCTCCCGCTGGTCGCGGCGATCCTCGTGGTCCCCGACCTGGTGACCAGTTCCGTGACCTGGCCCGTTTTCCACTCCGTGTACATCGCGGTGTCGAGCCATATGACCCTGACCCGGATGTTCTACGGAGTCGTCGTTCCCGACCTGGCGATAACATGCATAGTCGCGGGCCTCGAGCGCCGGCCGCGGCTGCTGCTGGCGGCCCCGTTCTTCCCCTTCATGCGCGTGCTGGACTCGGCCATCGGCCTGTGGACGATCCCCCAGGCCTGGCTGGCGAGAACCAGCGGAGTGTGGAAGAGCCCAACCAGGCGCAGCGCGCCTGGCAAGAACCGCGAGATCGCCGCGCAGCAGGCGGCGGCGGCCGCTATCCCCGAGGTCCTCGACCCGGCCTATGCGGTGGAGCCTGCTGCCGCATCGCTCGATGAACCGGCGGTGCTCGAAGAAGCACAGAGCCATCACGCCTCTGGCTGAGCGGGGCATTCCGCA